>Ga0160452_100353_pt1 | contig 38656 bp, 32 predicted proteins | sample HID1971I_E6MG_FD_108230 | JGI IMG/M metagenome (GOLD analysis project Ga0160452, IMG submission 108230) | Enriched millipede-associated microbial communities from UW Madison campus, WI, USA - HID1971I_E6 MG | ecosystem: Host-associated > Arthropoda: Insects > Digestive system > Unclassified ...
AGCGAGGACCCGGTGCTGGACGCCTTCCTGCGCTGCGTCAAAAACTGCAACGACGCCTCGCTGCGCAAGGACGAGGAGGGACATTGGGTCATCCAGGGCGATCCGACAGAGGGCTGTCTGATCACGCTGGCGGCCAAGGCCGATACCGAGGTGCCGGAGCAGAAGGTGGCATCCAAGATTCCATTCGACTCCGACTACAAATATATGGCGGTGCTGACCGAGCAGGATGGCCGCCAGGTCATCTACATGAAGGGAGCGCCGGACCGGCTGTTCGATATGGCGGATCAGCAGCTGGGCGCGGACGGCGCGGTCAGCTTCGACCGGGAGGCATGGGAGGAGCGGATGCGCGAGCATGCCCGGCAGGGCGAGCGCGTCATCGGTGTCGCCATGAAGGAGCTGCCGGAGGGCGAGACGCTCAGCGAGCTGACGCATGACGATCTGCAGGACGGGCTGACGCTGCTCGGGCTCGCCGGCATCGTCGATCCGCCGCGCGAGGAAGCGATCGAGGCGATCCGCGAATGCATCAGCGCCGGCATCCAGGTGAAGATGATCACCGGCGACCACAAGGAGACGGCGATGGCGATCGGCCGGCAGCTCGGCATCGGCGACGGCGAGGCCGGTCTGGAGGGCAAGGATATCGACGGCATGTCGGAGGAGGAGCTGGTGGAGGCGGCGCAGCAGTACCATATCTTCGCCCGCACCAGCCCGCAGAACAAGCTTCAGCTCGTCGAGGCGCTCCAGAGCAAGGGCAAGATTTGCGCGATGACCGGCGACGGCGTCAACGATGCGCCAGCCCTCAAGCGCGCCGATGTCGGCGTGGCGATGGGCATCAAGGGGACCGAGGTGTCCAAGGACGCCTCGGAGATGGTGCTCGCCGACGACAACTTCGCGACGATCGTCAAGGCGGTCAAGGAAGGGCGGCGCGTCTACGATAATTTGAAAAAGACGATCCTGTTCATCCTGCCTACCAACGGCGCCGAGAGCTTCCTCATCATGGCGAGCATCCTGCTCGGCACGATGATGCCGATGACGCCGGTGCAGATCCTCTGGGTCAACATGGTCACCTCGATCACGGTATCGCTGGCGCTTGCCTTCGAGCGGATGGAGCCGCAGGCGATGGAGCGGCCGCCGCGCAATCCGAAGACGCCGCTGCTCAGCGGGTATTACATCTTCCGCATCCTGTTCGTCTCGATCATCCTCGGCGGCGGCACGCTGGCGATGAATATGAGCTTGCTGGATCAGGGCTATGAGCAGGCGACGGTCAACACCGTGACGCTGCATACGATCGTCGTCGCCCAGATGTTCCACTTGTTCAACTGCCGCAGCGAGCTCGGCCAGGCGTTTGGACCCGGTTTTTTCTCCAATCGAGCGGTCTATATCGTATCCGGACTATTGATCCTGCTGCAGCTGTCGATCACCTATGTGCCGTTCATGAATACGATCTTCGGCACCGAGCCGATCGCGCTGTCGTACTGGACCTTCCCGGTGTTGATGGGGGTAGCGATCTTCGTTATCATCGAGCTCGAGAAGTGGATCAGCCGGACGATCGTCCGCCGCCGGGCGGATGCGGGCAAGGAAACGGCGCTGCAGGCTTGACGATAGCGGCTTCGAGCATAGCTGAGCGACCCTCGAACTACCCTCGAACATTACTCGAACGATCCTCGCAGGATGATGCGGGGGTCTTTTTTTTTGCATATCGGGGCCTTCGGGACGATTCGACAGGCAGGGATTTTCGACATGGAGGGCGAAAGCTAACATAATGCATCATTTTCGAATGTTGGACGTATTAAGTGTTATAGGATGGAAGGACACATCATGGACGGAATGAAATGGGGGATCGACAATGGGCGGCAGTAATAAGATGAAGCTGGCGATGCTGATGCTCGTCGTAGTCGCTGTGTGCGTCATCACGCTATCGCCGGGGCTGCTGGGACTGAATCTCGTCTCCGGCGGAGCCTTCGAGCGGGCGGTTGCTATATCGGTGCTCGTCATGTGCGGACTGGCGCTGCTGTACGGCGCTTATCAGCTGGTGCTGAAGTCGCCGCCGCCACCGCCGCCGCCGACTGAGGCGACGCGCAAGGCGCAGACGCCGGAGGAGCTCGCCGTTGCGTTGGCGGCGTATCGCTCGACGGATGGCGTACAGCAGGAGGTCGAGCATGGCCTCGAACAGATGAAGCGGATGGGGCAGCGGAGCCGCTCGATCCGGGAGGTGCTGGCCGACCGCTTCGAGGAGAGCGAGCTGAGCTACAAGAAGTTCATGGGCGTTATCATCGAGGTGGAGCGGCTGTTCTATGGCAACATCCGCAGCATCATGAACAAGCTTGGCGTATTCGATGCCGCAGACTTCCGCAGCTTCGCCAAGCGCCATCAGAAATCGTCCTTCTCGCCCCGGCTGGTGCAGGAGAAGACGGCGCTCTATCGGGAGTACAAAACGACATTGGCAGGGTATCTGGAAGCCAATGAGGAGATCGTCCTGAAGCTCGACAAGCTGACGCTGGAGATCGCAAAGCTCTCGAGCATGGAATATCGCGATGTCGATGATTTGCCGGGCATGCAGGAGATCGACGCGCTGATCAAGCAGACCAAGCTGTATAGGGAGTAGCTGACCGGGTGACCGGTCGGCGTGGCAAGCGACGGGCCGTCTATAGCAAGACAGGATGGTGAGGGGCCCGCACCAAAGGAAGGAGAGGAATCAATGGCAGGCAAAGGAAAAGCGCTCATCTCGCTCCTGGCGATCGGCGCCATCGTGTTCGTCCTGGTCTACCTGGGCATCTCGTACACGTCGAACCTCGGCAAGTCAGAGGATCAGGTGTCGGCGGAGGGCGCCGACAAGCGACTGGAGAAGGTATACAACAAAATCAAACCGGCGACGGCAGCGCCGATCAAGGGACAGATCGATCTCGATCCGGTCTCGGTCGCCGACGCGCTGCCGGATATCGGCAAGTTCGAGGTCGCGGTGGAGCCGAGTACGACGAGCTTCGTCGAGATTTTCTCCTCGACGGAGAAGTCGGGCACTGGCGTGGACGGCTGGCTGCGCGAGGTAGGCGAGGCGTTCAACCGCTCGGGAGCCGTCGTGAACGGTCAACCGGTGTCGGTGAAGATCCGCAACATTGCCTCCGGCACGGCCGCCGACTACATCCGCTCCGGCAAGTACGTGCCTGACGCCTTCACGCCGTCCAATGAGCTGTGGGGCGAGATGGTCAAGGCGAGCGGCGTGCAGGTCGAGCTGATCGAGAAGCGGCTCGCAGGCAACGTCACCGGCATCGTCGTCAAGCAAGCGAAGTACGACGAGCTGGTCGAGAAGTATGGCTCGCTCGGCGTCCGTACCGTCACCGACGCGATAGCCGCCAATGAGCTGTCGATGGGCTACACCGATCCGTTCGCCAGCTCGACGGGGCTGAACTTCCTCGTGACCGCGCTCGCATCCTTTGACAGCAGCGATCTGCTCGGCCAGACGGCGGTGCAGGGCTTCGAGAGCTTCCAGGCCAATGTGCCGTTCATTGCTTCGACGACGCTGCAGATGCGCGAGGCGGCCAAGTCGGGGGCGCTCGACGCCTTCGTCCTCGAGTATCAGACGTATGCCAATGCGGCGGACCTGCAGGGCGGGACGGTATTCACGCCGTTCGGCGTACGCCATGACAGCCCGCTGTACGCGCTCGGCGAGCTGCCGCAGGCGAAGCGGGACATTCTCAAAGCGTTCGCCGCCTTCGCGCTCAAGGCAGACAATCAGAAGCTGGCTGAGGAGAAGGGCTTCGGCGGCATGAAGGATTACGTCTCCGAGCTGGAGCCGGTACCGGGTACGACGCTGATCGCCGCCCAGAAGCTGTGGAAGGAGAAAAAGGACGCGCACAAGCCGATCGCCGCTGTGTTCGTCGCCGATGTGTCGGGCAGCATGAACGGCGAGCCGCTCAACCGGCTCAAGGAATCGCTGCTGCAGGGTCAGAAGTATCTCGGCCGCGATAACAGCATCGGCTTCGTCTCCTATGCCAGCAAGGTGGAGATCAATCTGCCGATCGCCAAGTACGACACGAATCAGCAGTCGATGTTCGTCGGCGCGGTCAACAGCCTGCAGGCTGGCGGCGGCACAGCGACCTTCGACGGGATCGCGGTGGCGATGAAGATGCTGCAGGAGGAGCTCGCCGTCAATCCGGATACGCGGCCGCTCATCTTCGTCCTCAGCGACGGCGAGACCAATGAAGGCCACTCGCTCAAGGATATCCGGGGCTTGATCGAGACGTACCGGATTCCGATCTATACGATCGGCTACAATGCCGACATCCAGGCGTTGCAGAACATCTCCGGCATCAATGAAGCCGCCAGCATCAACGCCGACACCGAGGATGTCGTCTACAAGATCGGTAACCTGCTGAACGTGCAGATGTAGACGGTGCGCGGTTGCCGCCATCATCGGTCGAACGCATAAGCTAGAGCAAGGCCAAGGAATAACATCTGTCTACTATAGGAGGGGTTCGCATGTCATTTTCGATGGAAGTTATCGATGAACAGCAATTGAAGGCGGCGCTGGAGGAAGAGGTCAAGCCGGAGCCGGAGGAAGTCAAGCAGCTGCGCGAGCAAGCGACCGGCAATGTCAGCTCGATCCTGGAGATGGACCTGGAATCGCTGGAGAAGCGTCGCGAGATCATGCAATCGATCGACAAGTTCGGCCTGCAGACGATGCGCTCCTCCTCCGAGAAAAACGCGCTGCTGCAAGTATCCGTCGGCAATCTGGCGAAGGCTGGCGACGAGGGCGGCGACGTCGCCAAGGGGCTGACCGAGCTTAACATGCAGCTCAAGGATCTCGACCCGAGCGCCATCGATTTCGCCAAGGGCGGACTGCTCGGACGACTGTTCAACCCGTTGCGCGCTTACTTCGCCAGGTACGAGAAGGCGGACACCGTGATCGCCGACATCATCGTCTCGCTCGATCGCGGCAAGTCGGTGCTGCGCAACGATAACACGACGCTTGAGATCGAGCAGCAGGTGCTGCGCGACCTGACCAAGCGGCTCAACAAAGAGATCCAGCTCGGCATGCTCATGGACGAGGAGATCGAGCGCCAGATCGAGGCGGCGAAGCTGCGCCAGGAGCCGGAGGACCGCATCCGCTTCATCACGGAGGAGGTGCTGTTCCCGCTGCGGCAGCGGTTGATGGATCTGCAGCAGATGCAGGTCGTCAACCAGCAGGGCGTCATGGCGATGGAGGTCGTCATCCGCAACAACAAGGAGCTGATCCGCGGCGTTGACCGGGCGCGCAACGTCACCGTATCGGCGCTTCGCATCGCGGTCACGGTCGCCAGCGCGCTGTACAACCAGCAGGTCGTGCTCAAAAAGATCGAGCTGCTGAACCGGACGACCGACCAACTGATCAGCGGCACCTCGCGTATGCTCAAGGACCAGGGCGCAGCGATCCACAAGCAGTCGCTCGAGTCGAGCGTATCTGTCGACACGCTGAAGCAATCGTTCTCAGATGTGCTGTCGGCGCTCGACGCCATCAGCGCATACAAGCAGGAGGCGCTGCCGCGGATGCGCGAGACGATCGGCCAGTTCCGCGAGATGGCCGAGAAGGGCGAAGCCCAGATCGTCCGTATGGAGAAGGGCCAGCGGTTGGGGTTGTAGGGAGCACTATTTTAGCGGGTTAAATAAGTGTCATATTAACCAAGGAGCCTGCCTTTTAGCGGGAGCGGTACCTTGGTTTTTTTCCTTTTTCCAAATGTTAACCCCCTTAAAGGCTTGCTCTCCGGGGAGAACGTATTTTAAGATGAAGGAAATACCTGCTGGTTTGAGGAGGCACTCCCCTTGGAATCTAGTCGACCGGGCTTGTCGCAGCAGTCGTTGCGAGGCGTGCCCGAGCTGAAATATGTAAATGCCGACAATGTCGTCCGTTACCGGGCGATCATGCGTTTTTTCTATCAGGAATACAAGCGTCTGCGCTATTGGATGCGGACCGAGGAGGTCTATGAGGCGCTGGCAGAGTGGAATGTCTGGCCCGGCTATTCGCTGGAGATGTGCCAGCATGACCTCGATCAACTCGTCGAGTGGCAGAACCTGACGGCCCGGCATGACGGCGGCCGTTCGTCAACGCTGGAGGAATATCTGCGCAAAAAAATGCAGTATCTGCTCCGGCCGTACTCGATCGAGATCGAGCGGATGCTGGAGGGGCTGGAGAAGGTGACTGGTTACGGCGGCTCGCTGGAGGCGTCGCTGTTCGACACGATCGCCGACCGGCTGTTCCGCATCCGCAGCGAAGCGGGCGAGCTGTCGCCGGAGCAGGCGCTCGAGCTGTGGAACGAGTTGTACCGGGCCTTCGTATCGCTGCATGAGAATGCCGCCGACTACATCGCCAGCCTGCAGACGGCGCGCGCCGAGGAGATGATGGTGACGGAGGCGTTCCTCGTCTTCAAGGAGAAGCTGACGGATTATCTGCAAAACTTCATCCAGGCGCTGCAGCGGAGCGCTTATAAAATCGAAGGCAATCTGGCCAGGATCAGCGCCAACGTGCGGGACCAGTTCCTCGAGCAGGCGCTCCAGGGCGAGCTGGACAAGCCTCGGCTCGAGGAAGCGCCGGAGCGCGAAGCGATGCTCGAGGAGATGCGGCAGGGCTGGCATAATATTCAGCGCTGGTTCATCGGCGAGGGCTCGTCGCCGAGCGAGCTGACGATGCTGGAGCGAGCGACCAAGGACGCGATCGCCCGCATCGTCCGCAGCGCGATCCGCATCCAGGAGCGCAAGCGGGCCGGCGTCAGCCGCAAGCGCGAGCTGGAGCATCTGGCGCTATGGTTCGCGCGGACGGAGTCGCTCGAGGAGGCGCATCGGCTGGCGGCGCACACGTTCGGCCTGTTCCGCACGCGCCATCTGCAGGGCGAGGATCTGCGGGATACCGACCGTTCGGATAGCTCAAGCTGGGACGAGCGGCCGATGGTGAAGCCGCTGCGCTCCCGCAGCCGCAAGCGGGGTGAGCGCTCCGCTGCCGATGCGGTGCGGGACAATGAAGCGCGCAAGCGTCGCGAGCGGGAGGCGTATCAGGTGCGTCAGGCGGAGGAGTGGCGCATGATGGAGTCGCTGCTGGCGCGAGGACGCGTCAGTCTCTCTGAGCTTGGCGTGGTGACGGCAGCGGATCGACGGCGGTTGCTGCATTGGATCGGCCGCTGCATCACGGCAGGCAAAAGCCATACGTTCATGACGGCGGAGGGCGTGACGATTACGATGAGCAATCCCCGTACCGAGTCTCGCACCGTGCTGCGCGCGGAGGATGGCGAGCTGGACATTGCGGATTATGAGCTGACCTTTGTGTTGGCCGATGCTGCGGGCGGGTCTGTGGATCGAGCGCGAGCGGAGGCTGCGGTAGGTCGGGAGACATCAGAGGATTGAATAGCAAGACGCGACTGGCGTGTCAGGAGGAGAGCTGGATGAGAGCAAGCAACGCCGCCCGGCGGGCGAGCAAGCAGGGGAGACATGCAGAGCAGGCCGCCGAGCGCAAGCGGGCATGCATGCACGCCCTGCTGAACCGGCCCTGGCTGACGAAGGAAGAGGAGCCGGAGCTGTATTATACAGTCAAGGATCACTATGAGGAGCTGCGCGACTGGTTCATGGACAAGGCGGGACTGCCGCTGCTCCTGACCCGGACGATCGCCAAGCTGGACAAGACGCCGGTGAAGGCTCACCCGTGGATGGGGTTCGCGGAGTTCCGCGAGCCGCGTGACTATGTATTCTTTACCTATGGACTATGGTATCTCGAGGGCAAGACGGAGTTCGACCAGTTCCTGCTGACGGATATCGTGGAGGAGGTGCGCGAGCAGATGACCGGCAACGGTCTCGATGCCGACTGGCGCGTCTACAGCCACCGGCTCTCGATGACCCGGGCGCTCAAGAAGCTGCGGGCGCTCGGCGTGCTGCACACGATCGACGGCGATGAGAGCCAATGGGCGCAGGACGAGGGACGCAACGTGCTGTACGAGAGCTCGCCGACGGCGCGCTACGTGCTGCGGCGCTTCCCCGGCGATCTGCGGAGCTGCTCGACATTGGCCGATCTGGAGGACCCGATCCCGTATGCCGATACGCAGCAGGGCGAGTCCGACCGTCGGCGCAACCGGGTCTATCGGCGGCTGCTGATGGAGGCGGCCGTGACCGACAGGCAGTGGGATGAGGCGGACCTCCACTATATGCTGCGGCAGCGAAGGGCGATTATGGATCAGCTCGAGCAGACGTTCGGCTGGGTCGGGCGACGGTATCGCGAGGGGCTGTTCTTCTTCCATCCGGAGTTGACCTCGGAGAGCGAGCTGTTCCCGACCTTGGGGGCGGCTTCCGATCTGGCGATGCTGGCGGCGGGCGAGCTGCGCAAGCGACTGGCCGAGGAGGGCGGACTGTACGTGGAGGATGACGGTACAGTGCGCGTGACGGTCACCGAGATGGAGTCGATCCTGTACAAGCTCCAGCTGCGGCACAAGGACTACTGGAGCAAGGAGCTTCGGCAATCGACGTCGCAGGAGCTGGCGGCGCTCTGTCTGGCACATCTGGACGACTGGGGACTCGGACGATGGGAGAGCGAGACGAGCTTCCTGATCTCGCCGGCGCTCTCGAGGTGGAATGCGGAGTATGCCAACATGGAATTCGACATGCAAGGGGGAGCATCATGACGCAAGCGATAACGGAAGAGACGGCGCTGCCCAGATGGCAGATGCACCGGGTAGGCATCCTCAACTTCTGGTATTACGACGAGGAGGAATTCCAGCTCGAGCAAGGCCGCATCATCCTGCGCGGGGCCAACGGCTCGGGCAAATCGGTGACGATGCAAAGCTTCCTGCCGCTCGTGCTCGATGGCGACAAGCGGGCGCATCGGCTCGATCCGTTCGGCTCGCGGGACCGTCGGATCGAGTATTATCTGCTCGGGGAAGAGGAGGCTGGCAAGACAGACGTCACAGGCTACCTGTGGATGGAGTTCCGCCACAGCGGCACAGGCTCTTACAAGACGATCGGCATCGGGCTGCGGGCGCGCCGTCATGCGGCACAGGTGCAATTTTGGGGCTTCCTGTTGGAGGATGGTCGGCGGATCGGACGCGACTGCTGGCTGTACAATCGCAACCAATGGATTGAGGACGAGGTGCGGGTGCCGCTGGATCGCAAAGGGCTGGAGGCGCTGATCGGCAGCGGCGGTCAGGTCGTCGCCGATCAGAAGAGCTATCAGGATATGGTGAACCGGCATTTGTTCGGATTCTCCGACAGCGACGCCTTCCAGGATCTCCTGCAGCTGATGATCCAGCTGCGCAGTCCGAAGCTGTCCAAGGACTTCAAGCCGTCGGCGATCTACGAGATCCTGCATCAGGCGCTGCCGCCACTCATCGAGGAGGAGCTGCGGCCGCTCTCCGAGGTGCTCGAGGATATGGATCAGATGGCGGATCGGCTCGACGAGGTGCGCCGTCACCGCTCCGAGCTGTCGCGGCTGCAGGACCGCTACAATACGTACAACGAGCATAATCTGTATGCGCGCTCGGAGGAGCTGCTGGCGGCCCGGGCCGAGCATGCGAAGACGGACAAGCAGGTGCAGGCAGCGGCCAGCGAGCTGGCCGGAGCGTCTCGCGACAAGGAGGTAGCGGCCGGGGAGCGGACGGCTGCGCAGGCTCTGCAGCAGGAGCTGGCTGCGGAGCGGGCGCTGCTGGAGAAGCATGAAGCGATCGGCAAGCAGCGGGAGTACGAGTCGGCGACAGCCGCGCTGCAGATCACCGAGACGCAGCTGGAGCGCTCGCGCGACAAGCTGACGAAGCTGCGCCTCCGGCAGGAGCAGCTCGTGCGGGAGCAAGCGGATGTCGACGCGAATCGCGCGGCGGCAGAGCGACAGCAGCGGGAGCTGCTGGAGGAGCTGGAGGGGCTGGCGGCGGATATCGAGTTCGCCGATCATGCCTTGTATCATCGGTACTGGACGCCAGAGGTGCCGGAGCATGACGACTGGCGAGACGGCTGGCGTCGCGATATCCGTGCGCATCGCGAGCGGGTGGAGTCGGCGCGGGCCAAGGCCGTCGAGGAGCAGGCGGCGGCTGCCGCCACCAAGGAGCGCGAGATCGAGATGGGCGAGGCGAGCCGGGCCAAGGACGAGGCCGAGCGTGCGCGCGCCGAGCTGGAGCGGCTGCTGGAGGCGGAGCAGGAGGCCTACAAGGAGGAACTCCTGAGCTGGCAGCGCGGGCTGCGTCAGCTCGGCTACGATCAGGAGGCGATGCGGGAGGCGTTCGGCGCGGTGCGCGAGTACGGGCTGGCGCAGCCGTCGCTGGAGCCGATCCGGGCGTCGCTGCTGCGCCGCTTCGAGCAGGACCGCGAGACGCTGGTCGCGCAGCGGCTGCTGATCGAGCGTCGTCAGAGCGAGCTCGAGCGCGAGCGGCAGGCGCTGGTGGAGGAGCTGCGGTCGTGGCAGCAGAGCCGCGAGCCGGAGCCGCCGCGCAGCGCCGCCCGTGCGGGCCGGCGTGACAAGCTGGCAGTCGGCGCAGGGGTGCCGCTCTACGCGGCCTGCGACTTCAAGCCCGAGGTATCCGAGGAGCGGAAGGCTCGCATCGAGGACGCGCTGGCGCACGCCGGGCTGCTGGATGCCTGGATCGCGCCGGATGGCCGGATGGGCAGCCTCGCAAGCGGCGAGGAGGAGGCGTGGCTGCTGCCGGCTCCAGTGGAGCTGGGCTACACGCTGGCCGATCTCCTACGGCCTGACGTGCCGGAGGGCTGCGGCGTCACGACGGCTCAGGTAGCGGACGTGCTGGCGAGTCTGCTCTGGGACGAGGAGGGCGTCCTCGTCGGCGAGGGTCAGTGGGCCGGAGCTGTCGCCGGCGACGGAGCCTACCGTCTCGGTCCGCTCGCAGGCCGAGCGATGGTCCGGGAGCGGGCCGAGTATATCGGCAGGGAGACGCGCAAGCGGACGCGGCTGCTGGAGATCGCCAGGCTGGAGGCGCATATCGCGGCCAAGGATGCCGAGCTGGCCGAGACGGCGGAGGAGATCGCGGCGGCGCGCGAGGCCGAGCGGCTGCTCGCGGAGGAGCGGGACGGGTTCCCGGACGGACGCGGGCTGGCTGCGCAGCTCTCCGAGCTGCAGACGGGTGAGCACCGGCTGCAGGCGATGCTCGCCCAGGAGGAGCGGGCGACGGCGCGTTACAAGGAGAAGGCGGCGCAATGGCGCGAGCTGCAGCGGCAGCTGCATGAGCTGACCGCAGGCTGGTCTCGCCTGAAGCGGGAACGCGATCTGGCAGAGGCCGTCGAGGCGGCGCGCGACTATGAGGCGCAGCTCTCCGAGCTGCATGCCCTGTGGCGGCAGTATCGCGACGCGCAGCGGCTGTGGCAGCGGCTGGCGGAGGAGCTGACGGCGGCGGAGCAGGATACGGAGGACGAGGAGGCGCTGGAGGACGAGCTCGATGAGCGGCGGCGCAATCAGCGGACGCAGGTCGAGACGCTGCGGCGGATGATCGAAGATCTAGGACTGGCGGATATCGCCCGTCGGCTGGAGGAGCTGCGGCGAGAGCAGTCGGAGATCGCGGCGTTGCTTAAGCGGCTCGAGAGCGACTGGATCGCGGCGAGCGAACGGGCGGCAGCGGCGCAAGGACAATTGACGGCGTACCGCGAGCAGGCCGAATCCAAGCTGGCGGAGCTGAACGCTGCCAGCGAGCGACTGGCGGCCGAGCTGGCGCTTGGGCTTGTCGACGAGTGGCGGGAGCGGCTGGAGGAGACAGCTGGCGCGACTGCGGCGAAGGTTGGGCAGACCGGCACGGGCGAAGCGAACGCAGGAACGCTGGGCGCGGGGTTGGCGAGCGGCGGGACGCCTGGTACGGGAACTGCAAGAGGTGCGGACAAGGATGCGGAGATGCGTGCGCTCATCGCCTACGCCGAGCAGATCCGCGAGCGGTACATGTCGGTATTCGAGGGCCGGATCGCCGAGAACATCACGAACCGGATGCTCGAGCAGTTCAACAGCGCGCGTATGCTGCTGACCGAGTATGTGATGGAGACGGTGACGGACGAGCGGACCGGCCGGCTGCTCCTGCTGTCGATGCGCAATCCGCAGCAGCCGCTGCCGCCGCGCGTCCTGCTGGATGAGCTGGCGGAGCAGGAGGCCGAGCAGAGCGCGCTGCTCAGCGAGAAGGACCGGGAGCTGTATGAGGAGATCATCCTGCGGAGCGTCGGCAAGGCGATCCGTCAGCGCATCCATCGGGCCGAGCAATGGGTGCGCGAGATGAACCGGCTGATGGGCGAGCGCGACACGTCCAGCGGCCTCCGGCTGCGCCTGGACTGGGAGGCTCGCCGCCCCGGCGGCGACGAGCAGCTCGATGTGCTCGATCTGGTGGAGCTGCTAAAGCGCGACTCGCATCGTCTGCGCGACGACGAGATCGATGCGATGATCGCCTACTTCCGCGCCCAGATTACCGAGGCCAAGCAGTCGGCGCAGGAGGAGCAGGGCTCGCTGCGCTTGCATTTGTACCGGGTGCTGGACTATCGCAACTGGTTCCGGTTCGAGCTGAAGTACCGGAAGGGCGAGCAGACTGGCTACCGCCCGCTCACCGATGCGCGGTTCAACGTGCTGAGCGGCGGCGAGAAGGCGATGGCGATGTACATCCCGCTGTTCGCGGCGACCTGGTCCCGCTACTCCGACGCCCGCCCCGACGCGCCGCGCCTGATCTCGCTCGACGAAGCGTTCGCGGGAGTGGACGAGGAGAATATGCGCGACATGTTCAAGCTGCTGACCGATATGGGCTTCGACTACATGATGACGTCGCAGGTGCTGTGGGGCTGCTTTGACACGGTGCCGCAGCTCGCGATCTACGAGATCCATCGGCCCAAAGATGTCGACTTCGTCACCTTGTTCCGTTACCGCTGGAACGGTCGGCGCAAGGAGTACGTTGAGGCGGTGCAGGCGGAGCAAGCGACATGAAGCAACCGGATGGGTCGGATCGGCGGCTAGCGCGGGCGCGACGCTATTTCGGCGAACCTGGCTTTGCCCGGCTGCTGCGCGAGATTTGGAGGCGCTATGCGTCTCTGGGGAGAGTCGGGGGCACGGCTGTTGTGAGCGATCCGTCTGCGGAAGAGCTGGAGGCGGTGCACGGCTTCATGGGCTCGTACCGAAGACCGGGCGAACGGCTGGAGGTCAAGCTGGCGAATTTCGAGCAGGAGCTGCGCACATCGGTATTCGAGTTGACGATCCCGCAATTGCATGAGCTGCTCACGGGTAGCGTGCTTCTGACCAATGCGGAGCGCCGGGAGCTGCTGGAGCAGGACTGGCTGGCCGTATTCGACGAGGCCCGGGCGATGCTGGCAGCGGAGGACGAGCGTTATGCTGAGCTTGCCCGTTGGCTGAACAGGCTGCGTGATGGGCAGGCGTCAGCCTACCGAACGTTACGAGAGGCATGGAAAGCGGATCGTGTGCTGGCGAGCAGACAGCTCGGCTGGGCGATAGCGGCGTGGCGCCGACTGATCGATACCGATGCGACGCGCGGGGAGCCTTGTCGACTGCCGGTGCTCGCGGCGGCGGTCGCCGGCGATCCGCATGCGCTCGACCGGACCACGGCGGCGGGCAGGCTGCTGTTCCAGGCGCTGCGGGAATGGACGGGGCAAGACGGAACGTCTGCCCGGGACGAGCCGACTGTCACAGCGGAAGGCTCGGACATAGACACGATGCAAGCACAAGCGTCGGCGGCAGCGGGGACGAGCGCTTCACACGCCGCAGAAGAGCAGGAGGCTGCGCAAGGCATCGACAGCTTGGCCGCGAGGGAAATCTATCGTCAGGCGGGTATACGGGATGACGATATCTCGTCGCTGGTCCATCTGTGCCGACCGGGCGAGCAGCCGCATGTGCTGACGCTCCGCGAGGTAGAGGCGCTCGAGGCGCTGCCGTCTGCGGAATGCCTCTATGTCGTCGAGAATCCGGCGGTGTTCTCCAGTCTGGCCGATGGGACGTTGGGTGCGCGCAAGGCTGCTCAGCCTGGGGAATCTATGCTGGATGAAGCGCCCCCTTTGCTCGTATGCACGAGCGGACCGGCCAGCGCAGCGGCTCTGCGGCTGTTCGACCGGATGGCGGACAGCGGGCAGCTCGCTCGGCTGTATTACTCCGGGGATTATGATGTCAAGGGGATCGCGATCGGCAGTGTGCTGGCGCAGCGCTACCCGTATCTGTACGCGCCGTGGCGCTTTGGTCAGGCAACGTATGCAGATGCCTGCGAAGCCTTGCAGACCGCCGGGGTTGCCTTTACGGATGCCGAGCATCGCCGTCTGCTGCGGATGGCTGCGGTATGGGACTCTTCACTATGCCCTGCGCTGGCCGAGCGGGGGCGCAAGCTGTTCCAGGAGGAGCTGCTGGAGCGGCTGCTGGCGGACTGGCTGAGGGCAGCCGGGATAACCGGAGCCGATGGTGCATAGAGGGGGCGACGGAAGCGGGGATGGGCAAGAACAAGCGGAAACGCGACAATACGCCGCGAACGAAACGCATGAAAAAGGAGGGCCGCAAGCAATCGGCGGTCCACTGGCTGCCGACCTATAACGGCAAAAGCATCATCAAGGGGTATAGCAAACGGTACGCAGTCGATAAGTATACAGCGCTAATCGAGCTGACCGAGCTCGGGGTGGCGATCCCTAGGAAGACTGCTCGCTCAATCCGCGCACAGCGCAAGCGGGAGCTACAGGGTGGAGGCGTCAGCAAGGGTCGGCGACGCGCAGTCGAGCAGGAAGTAAGCTGGCCGGAATCCGATGAGACGTACGCTTATATCGCGGGCTATACGGGATGGGGCTTCGCTTACGGAATCACTTGGGAAGAGATGGAGCGCTTTGCCGATCAGGACAGTCTCGACGAGACTCTGCCCGCGGCAGAGGAAGCCGAGTACTGGCTGTATCAGCATACAGAGGACGACGAAAGCTTGTTCGCTACGCTGCCTCCTGTATAATGAATAGAGATACTACCCCAACCAAAGGAGCGTGACACGAGTGAAGTATAGAAGACTGGGCAGTACGGAGCTGAAGGTGTCGGTGGTCGGCATCGGCACCTGGCAATTCGGCGGCGAGTGGGGCCGCGACTACACGCAGCAGGAGGCTGATGCGATCCTGGATCAAGGGCGCGAGCTCGGCATCAACCTGATCGACACCGCCGAATGCTACGGCGACCATCTGTCGGAGTCGCTGATCGGCGACTACCTGAGCCGGGGACGGCGCGAGGACTGGATCGTGGCGACGAAGTTCGGTCATCAGTTCCATGAGCGGTTCTCGCGCACCGATGTATTCGATGCGGACCGGGTGGTCGCTCAGCTCGACGCCTCGCTGGCAGCGCTCAAGACGGACTATATCGATCTCTACCAATTCCACTCCGGGCCGGACGCCGCCTTCGACAACGAGGAACTCTGGCAGGTGCTGGAGGGTCAGGTGAAGGCGGGCAAGATCCGTTACCTCGGCACCTCGATCGGCAGCAACGACAATCTGCACCAGACCGAGCAGTCGACCAAGGTGAACAGCCGCGCCATCCAGGTAGTGTACAACCGGCTCGACCGCCAGCCGGAGGAGCGGGTATTCCCGTCCTGCGAGCGTCAGGATCTCGGCGTGCTGGCACGGGTGCCGCTGGCGAGCGGCTACCTGAGCGGCAAGTACAAGCCGGGCGCGGTATTCGGCAGCGACGATGTCCGTCATCGGCATGACGCCGAGGCGACGCGGCGCAAGCTGGAGGAGGTCGAGCGGATCGGACGCGAGGAGGTGCCGGTGGGCACCGATATGGCGAGCTGGGCGCTCGCCTGGTGTTTGCGCCATCCGGCGGTCACCTCGGTCATCCCGGGCTGCAAGGACCCGGAGCAGGTCCGCTCCAACGCGCGCGCCGTCGAGCTGGTGACAGAGCCGCATCCGCAGGATACCGAACTGTAGACGCATCGAACGGAGCGGACAGGACGAGCACATAGCACCCGTAGCTGGTCCTGCGCTCTTAACATAACCTGCGCTATTTAACAAGCAACCCCCGCCTACGACGATCAGCGCAGCTGTCTATCGTCGTGGACGGGGGTGTCTGTTGTACCTGGAGGAGCGGGCTATTCTCCCTGACTCTGGCTCTGACTAAGGCTCTGGCTCCACTCGGTGACGCGCCGGTAGCTCTCCTCCTCGGATAGGTCCTCGATGCGAGTCATGATCGACCAGCGGACGCCGAACGGGTCGAGGATGCTGCAGTAGCGATCGCCGGAGACGAAGTTGGCGAGCGGCTCCCGCACAGTCGCCCCATGCTCTACGGCTCGTGCATAAGTCTCGTCGGCATCGGGGACGTAGATCCCCATCGAATAGCACGCTTGTCCGTCGCCGGGCGGCGGCACGAGGCCGTAGGCGGGATTGACGACGCCGATCTGCAGGAAGCCGTGACCGAAGTCGAGGTCGGCATGCACGATCTGCCGGTTGCCCGGCTCTCCAAACTCGGTGATGCTTTTGGCTTTGGCATCGAACACAGCTTCGTAAAAGGCGATCGCCTCTGCCGGCCGTTCGACAGCGATGAACGGCGTCAGTGCGGTGTAGCCATGGGGCTTGCCGTTGGTCGTATGTTCGCCGGTCTTGCCGGCATGGTTAAGGGACAAGGGATTTCCTCCTTTGGGATCGTTGTTGCGGGTGGACCTGCGCGCGAGGCGCGGGGTTTAGGGTTTCAGTATACAGTGTGACCGGATAAGCTGTATTGTAAAAAGGCGACGAGGAGGTGTGCGAGGATGAAAAGGCACGCAGCGACACCAAGCTCGGATAGCGAGATCGGAACAATGGCTACGGCGACCTTCGGGATGGGCTGCTTTTGGACCCCTGACGCCTACTACGGTCATCTCCCCGGCGTCCTGCGGACGCGCGTCGGCTATGGGGGCGGCACGACGGCTGCACCAGTCTATCGGGCGATGGGCGATCATACGGAGACGGTACAGGTCGATTACAACCCGGCTCTTATCGGCTACGACGAGCTGCTGGAGGCTTTCTGGGGACGCCATAATCCGGACAATCTGCTCGATTATAAAGGCAACCAGTATCGCTCGCTCATCCTCTATCATACAGAGGAGCAGCGAGTGGCGATCGAGGCGTGGCGACAACGGTTCGCCGAACAGGGACGCCCGCTTGCGGCGACGGCGGTGCTGCCTTGCACGAGCTGGCATCTGGCGGAGGAGCGGCACCAGAAATATTACTTGAAGCGGTATACCGATGCATACCGCCGCGCGCTGGAGCTGTACGGCAGCGAGACGGCGCTGACCGACGGCACGTTGGCTGCCCGTCTGAATGGCATTGCCAAAGGCTTCGCCTCGGCCGAGCGACTGCGCGCCGAGCTCACGTGCTGGCCGATCTCAGCCCAGGAGCGGGAGCGATACGAGAAGCTTGTCCGCAGCATCAAGTGGTAGCTTGAGCAGGCGAAAGAATAAGGGGACTGAAGATTAATAGTCTTAAAAGGAGAGTCCTGCAGAAAGGAGAGGCGCATGGCGATTATCGAGGTGGCGGAGGACGAATGGCTGCGGCTGAAGCGGATCGGCGGCGGCCGGGACGCGATTATGTTTTACTCGCCGTTTTGCGGGACGTGCAAGGTGGCCTTGCGGATGCTGGAGGTCGTCGATGCGGCAGGCGTGCCGACGGCCTTGTACAAGATGAACATCAACTATGCCGGCAAGCTGCGCGACGCGTGGCAGATCGCCAGCGTCCCGTGTCTGGTGGTGCTGGAGGAGGGTCAGCCGGTGCGCAAGGAATATGCGATGCGCTCGGTGGCCCATTTGTTCACATTGTTAAAGGGCGAGGGAGAGGGCGCAGAAGCGCCGTGAGAACTTGCGACAGTATAAGCTGTAGCTTTTCGTAAGCAAGCCGCAAAACAACAGACATGCGTCGGATGAGACGATGGCTAGCATGCATCGCTTCACAGCTTGCATCGCATACTAAACAGGACTGCCAGACGACCGTGTCGCCTAAGCAGTCCTGTTTGGGTATGCTGTTGCTGCTGCGTACAGGGTAGCTCCGCACAGTGAGAGCAAGCTGGCGGCGTGCCAAACCGCGACGTGAGGCGCTCTCCCTGCGTCAGGCCGCACGCTCGCTGGCGTCAACAGGCGAGCGACGCAGGTACAGCGTGGCGCAGCCTACGGCGAGCAGCGCCAATACCGAGAGGCCCCAATAGATATTGCCGTAGGCGGTGCCGGCAGGCAGGTGATGCTGCCACTCCAGCGCCGATGCTGCGGCAGCGACCGCGAACGCGCCGCTGAAAAACTGCAGCAGCTGGAACAGACCGAGGCCGGAGCCGATCTGACTGGCGGGCAGGATGCGCGACAGCTCATTGGAGATGCTGCTGGAGAGGGCGGTGAAGCCTGTGCTCAGCAGCATATAGATGAACAGGATCGCCATAAAGGACCGACCGGCCAGCAACGCGAACAGGACGACGGACGAGAGGACGAGCAGCGGCGCATAGCGCAGGAGCGGTCCATTGCCATAGGTATCGATGAGCAGTCCGATCTTGCGCGAGAGGATCATCGCCAGCAGCGAGCCCGGGAAGATGACGAGTCCCGCCTGGATCGCCGTCAGGTCGAAGAAGCGGATGAGGATCTGCGGCATCAGGAACAGCGTCGCGAAGCTGCACAGATACGCGGAGATCCCGACAGCGACCAGCATCAGGTACGTCCGGTTGCCGAACAGCGCCGGCTGAACGAACGGATCGGCTGCCCGCCGGATGCGCAACGCGAACAGCAGCAGACCGCCGACGCCTGCGATCAGCGCCGGCCAGCCAGGGAAGGTGAGCAGCAACAGCAGGCCCGTCGTGCCAACCCCGGCGAGCAGCGCCCCTAGCGCATCGAAGCTGGCGGGCGAGCGGCTTTCCCTCGGGATCAACCGGACAAAAAACGGCAGCAGCAGCAAGCTCATCGCAGTAACAGCGAACAGGTAGCGCCAGCCTAGCAACTGGACGATGAAGCCGCCAGCGACCGGGCCGAGGCCAAGACCCAGCGAGGCTGCGGCCATCACGGTGGACATGGCGCGACCGCGTCGCGCCAGCGGGATGTAGCGGGTGACCAGGACGATCGACAGCGCCGGCATCGCGCCGGCGCCGGACGCCTGCACGACTCGCGCGGCCAGCAGCAGCAGGAAGCTGTCGCCGAATAGCCCAAGGAGTGAAGCAGTGCCGAGCAGCGTGATCGCGACGAGATATAGTGTGCGAATCGGCACAAAGTCGGACAAGCGGCTGTAAGTAATCGTGGCAATTGCGAAGACGATGGAGTAGCCGGTGACGATCCAGGATGTTGCAGTCGGCGACATGTCAAACATCTCGGAAACGTCAGGAAGTGCAAGATTGAACATCATCGTGTTCATAATAACCATAACGATCGAGAAGCCTAGTAGCAGCGTCACTGCGCCTTCGCGCAATGCGACAGGGGGTGCGCCGACCGCGCCGTTGCGTGATGTAGTTGAGGACATACAGAGCTTACCTCGCTTTAGTTTCGGATAAATTGTAAGTATCTCCGAACTATAGCAGATGAGGCCTGGAACATCAATTGTGAATATTCAGCAACAGGTATTGTGATTTTAATCACATACGATGAGTTGCCATTCTTTTATAATAGAAGCATAGCAAGGAGCAAGCCAATCTTAAGGAGGAGAACGTCATGAAAAAGGAATTTATCGTCCACTTCAAGGTCATTCGCGACGGCGAGGTCAAACTTCTGCGCGGCCTGATCCCGCTGGAGCCCGGCGCGGAGCCGACCTTGGCCCAATTGGCCCAATGCTTGAAGGAATGCGGTCATGACGTGCAACTGATCGATGAGCGGCGAGTGATCTTCGCAGGACGCAAAGACGGCGAGGAGTACAAGATCGACGTGCTCGACGACTTTCATCCGGCCACCCGAGACCGTGACGCCGAGCAGCTCGCGACCGCCTTCCAAAAACCAGAGCCTTTATTATAACGAGACGCCCTCCCGGAAGTACCGGCAAGGGCGTCTTTTGCATGGTATAGGGCTATTCGAGTCCAAGCTTGGCGATCCGGCCCGTAATGACGCCTTGAGCATCTCTATGGAACAGCAGTGCGGTATAACCTTCGTCAGAGCCGCTAACAGAGTAACGGAGCGAATAACCGGTCTGGCCTTCCTCGAATAGCTCGTCCAGAGGGATAATCGCTGTATAGTCTTCGTAGCTGTAATGAATGTTACCTTTCTCGTCATAGGTCACCTCGGCGACCGATTCGGGAATAATGCCTTCGATCGGTTGGGCGGTATGAAGCTGAGCGCGCAAGGTTTCAACGACGACCGGCAGCTCCGAAGCTTCGTCGTCGCCGGTCTGCTCGGCAGATGGCTGCAGCAGCTCGTTCAGATAAGCTTCGGCTTGGGCCGGGTCGGCTTTGGATGGATCGAGCGGCAGGTCGAACAGTGCCGCAGCGCCGGAGTAATCCGACCGAGCCTCGACGACTCCCGTCGCTTCATCGTAATGGAATGCATCATTGCTGTAAAACGGGCCGCCGCTGCTCACAGCCATCACGGCGCCGCGATCCGCGAACATCTCGATCTGATCGCAATCGATGATCCGATAGATGACGCCATCGATGACCTGCTCCGTGTAGCTGCCGTTCATCGTCACGATGTTGGCTTGCCACGGCTTGACGCCCTGGATCAACGGAGAGACGAAAAAGGACTCTTGATACTCGGCAGGCTCGATATCCCTCGGGTTCGGCATCATTGAGCCGTCCGCCTTGGCGATCGAGACGATGGCATACGTTCTGTCCGGGTAGCCTTTCTCGGAGCCTTGCGACAAATCGCTGATCCCGGCGCCAGTCACCAGACCGTGCAGGGTGAATCGATAATCGCCGGAGACGACGGACTCCTCGAGTCTCAGCGCATCGTCGCTGGCGAACGCCTCTGCGAGCAGACGGTCGCCTGCATTCTCAGCGATTTGGGGGGCGGTGTACAGCTGCGTTGCCGCATAGGCGGAGACGGACAAGATCAGCAGCATCGATGCTGTCACCAGCGCCGCAGACCATCTTTTTTTGCGTAAAGGCTTCATTTGCTTCCTCTCCCTCATTCGATCGATCAGATGTTTATTCAGTTTTTCATCAGGCTCATAATCGTTCGCGAGTACCGCGCGGAGCTGGCGTTCCCATTGTTCATCTTCTTTCATGTCCCGCTTCCCACCTCCATAGCTTTTCTTAGCAGCTGGCGTGCCTTGTGCAGCCGGCTCTTCACTGTGCCTTGCGGGATTCGGAGCGCGGATGCGATCTCTTCCACGCTCAGCTCTGCGGTGTAATACATATACAGAGGCAGCCGTAGTTTGTCCTTCAACTGATGGGCCGCATGCAAGAGGAGCGCTTGCTGCTCGCGAGATAGCGCGGCGTCCTCAGGCGTATGCGGCGAGATCGCCCATGGCTGACTCTCGTCCTGGTCTGCAAGCCGGGAGACAGGAGCGATTTTTTGCCGCCACGCCAGTTTTCGACGATGGTTCCTATGGAGACCGACCGCTATGGCGATCAGATAGGCTTTGGGATTGCGCGTCTTGTCCAAGGTGTGCCGTCCTTCGACCGCTCTCAGGAACGTCTCCTGGTACAGGTCGTCTGCATCGACCGGGTTGCCTGCGAGCTTCCAGCAAAAACCGTAGATCGCTTTGCCATGCTGGGCAATCAGGTCTGCCAACTCCTCGATATCCAATGGTTTTCCCCTTTCTGAATGGCCATTCACCTATATATTGTCATAGATCGTCGTTCGGTTCATGATCAATATGAGAATTTTCTCTGTTATTGGGACAAGGTTCGGAGCCTTGCAAAACGCGAAATCGTTGCCACGGAGCGCTCGACGGGACATGCGCGATGAGGGGAATTCTGTGAAAACGCTAATGCAATGCTGCCGCAGAGCTATGCTATACTACACAGCGGAGTCTTATAACAGGAACGATAATGAACGAAACAACTCAGATCTACATAGCGATGTGGAGGTACATGGTATGAATAACATAAGCAAGCGAGTATGGTATGCGGTGGCGATGGTGCTGGTGTGCGGGCTTGTGTGGGCGGCAGCTCCGGTACCCCCGGCTTCGGCAGCGGCTGAGGTCGTACATGGCGTGACGATCGAGATCGACGGCGAGCCGAAGGCGTTGAACGAGCCTGCTCGGATGCGGGAGGGGCGGCTGTTCGTACCGGTAGCGAGAGTGGCGGAGATGTTCGAGGTGAAGGCGTTGAGCTGGAACGCCGCGCATCAGGAGACGACGATCGTCAACACAACGGGCGATACGATCGTCCTGGGCGATGGCGTACCGGTCGTCTACTTCAATGATGAGCGCTACCGGATGGACACGGCGCCTTTCGTCGCTGGCGGTCGGATGTATGTGCCGCTCCGGCATGTCGCAGAGCTGCTGCACGCGAGTGTGCACTGGGATGCCGAGCAGCTGCGGGCGATCTTCACGGTGCAGCAGCCTGTGGTCGTCGAGGAGGGCTTTGACCTCCGGGAGATCAGCGTCCAGTACGGCAGCAGCAGCGCGCAGCTTCTGATGCGCAACGGGCTCCAGACGGCAGAGCAGGTGAAGGTCGGGACCGAGCTGCGGGTCGTCGTGCCATCGATCTTCGATCACAAGGCAGAGCCGTATACCGAGGCGGACTTCAATCTGCTGGCGAAGATTACCCAGGTCGAGTCGGGTTATGAATCGTACGAGGGACAACTGGCGGTCGCCAATGTCATCCTGAATCGCGTGAAGCACGCCGACTTCCCGGATACAATCCGCGAGGTCATCTACTCCGGCCGACAGTTCCCGCCCGCTCACAATGGCAAGCTTGACAAGAGCGTCCCCAATGCCAGCGTGAAGCGCGCGGTCAAGGATGCGCTCAACGGCAAAAACAATGTCGGTCAGGCAGTTTACTTCTACAACCCGCGCGTCACGCGCGGCTCCTTCTGGAGCGGATTGCAGACCGTGGCGACGATCGGCAACCATCGCTTCGCCAGATAGATAATAGATCGCTTCATCCATACTATAGCAGGGAGCGCTCCATCAGGAGTGCTCCGCAGACACAATCAAGACCTCAACATAAAAAGACCTCAACCTTCACCAATCGGTGCGAAGTTGAGGTCTTTCTGTTCACAGCAGACATCGCTAGCCATCTGCGGTCTCGTCGCCATGGCTCAAAACAGGATCAGATACAGGCCGCCTAGCGCGGCGAAGCCGAGGATGAGCGCCTGGAACAGCTTTTGCGGGATGAGCGGCAGCACCTTGAAGCCGATAAAAGCGCCGACGCATACGGCCGGGATCATCCAGGCGTTCCACACGAGCGAGTCGGCATTGATTAGTCCGAGATGAATGGTGAACGGAACCTTGATGACGTTAATGATAAAGAAGAAAAAAGCGTTTGTGCCGACGAAGGTCGTCTTGTTCATCCCCTTGGAGAGGAGGTAGATCGACATGATGCTGCCGGCGGCATTGCCGATCATCGTCGTGAAGCCGGCCATCACGCCGAGCGTCGCGTGGAACGGCGGCGACTGGGAGAAGGCAAAACGCAGCGCTTGCTCCAGCTTATCCTTAGCCAGATGCAGGCCGATCAGCAGCAGGACAAGGCTGCCGATGACGAGCGACAGCGAGTCGTTGCTGATGAAGCCAAGCACCCAATAGCCGACGAGCAAGCCGCCCAGCACCCAGGGCAGCAGGGTGAGCAGATGCCTCCAGACGACGGCGTGCCGATAGTACAGGATGGCGATGATGTCGCCGGTGATCAGGATCGGCGTCAGCAGGCCGACAGATTCGCGGGCCGGGAAGACCGAGGCCATGATGGCGGCGACGAAGATGCCGAGCGTCGGCACGCCAGTCTTGGTGAAGCCGACCATCACGGCGCACAGGATGAGGACCGTGAGCTGTAGTGCGTTGATATCCATGAGTTCTCCCTCGTGCAGTCATTTTTCCCAGTATAGCACGAAGGAGCCTGGACTGAACACGGGAGAGCCGCTCCTCTAAATCTCCAAAATCTTAATCAGATTGGTCGTGCCGGCGCGACCGATCGGTACGCCTGCCGAGATGACGATCGTGTCGCCCTCGGCGACCAGCCCGGTACCCTTGGCGCCGCGCACCGCAGCGTCGAACATGTCGTCCGTGGAGGAGACGCCCTCGCCCAGCACCGGCAGTACGCCGGAGAGTAGACAGATCTTCGGCAAGGTATGCTCATGCTGTGAGATCGCGATGATCGGCGCGCTCGGACGGTACTTGGAGCTCATCCGCGCCGTATAGCCGCTCTCCGTCGAGGTGACGATGGCGGTCGCGCCCAGCTCGAGCGAAGCGCTGACCGCCCCCTGGCTGATCACCTCGGTAATATTGGTGCCTTGCTGCTCGCGTCTGCGCTTGAACTGGGCACGGTAGTCGGTCATCCCCTCGGCCTTGCGGGCGATCGAAGCCATCGTCCGCACCGATTCGACCGGATAGTTGCCCGCCGCCGACTCGCCCGAGAGCATGACGACGTCTGCGCCCTGCAGGACGGCGTTGGCGACGTCGCTCACCTCGGCGCGCGTCGGACGCGGATTGTATTGCATCGACTCGAGCATATGGGTGGCGACGATGACCGGCTTGCCAGCGAGGTTGCACTGCTCGATCATCCGCAGCTGCATGAGCGGCACGTCCTCGATCGGAATCTCGACGCCGAGATCGCCGCGCGCCACCATGATGCCGTCGGAGGCTTCGATGATGGCCTCCAGGTTCAGGACGCCTTCCTCATTTTCGATCTTGGAGATGATCTGCACATGCGGTGCGCCTTGCTCCTCAAGCAGCTGGCGGATCTCGTAGATATCCTCAGCCTTGCGGACGAAGGAGGCGGCGATCATCTCGATGCCTTGCTCGATCCCGAAGGCGATATGAGCGATGTCGCGCTCGGTGACCCCTGGCAGCGTCGTCCGGATGCCCGGCAGGTTAACGCCCTTACGCGGCTTCAGCTTGCCGCCGCTGACGATCAGACAGCGCACCTCGGTATCGGTGACGTCCTGCACCGTCAGGTCGACGAGACCGTCGTCGATCAGGATGCGGTCGCCGCTCTTGACGACGAGCGGCAGCTCGGCGTAGTTGACCCAGATGCGCTCCGCGTCGCCGAGCGTCTCAACCGTCGTGAGCGTCAGCGTCTCGCCGGCGATCAGCTCGCAGTAGTCCTCGCGCAGACGGCCGATCCGCACCTCCGGTCCTTTGATATCCATCATGACCGGCACGCGTGTGCCGAGCTCGCTGGCGGCCTGGCGGATATTGCGGATTCGCTGGATATGATCCTCCAGCTCGCCGTGCGCCATATTGAGGCGGCCGACCGTCATGCCGCCGCTGATCATTGCTTTGAGGGTAGCTACATTGTCGCAAGCAGGACCCATCGTACAGATAATTTTAGTTTTTAACATCATATATTCCTCCTTGCCGCGCTCCGAAGACGAGGGCGCTTCAGGAGCTTGCGCTTCGTCTGGTGAAGTGGCGGTAGTCTTTAGATACATTTATTGTAACGCGTCTTGTCGAAAGATGACATGAACTATAGTATACTCAATAGACTATAGTACGATCGGAGGCGAGCGCATTGAAGGTGGAAGCGGTCAGGTATGACCGGGGCGTAGACTGGTATGAGGAGGGGCATACGGAGCAGAGCCGGGTGATGGCGCTCGTCACGTACGGCCGCTGTGTATATTGGCTGGATGGTGAGAAGTATATTCTGGAGAAGGGCGATCTGCTGCTCATCCCGCCGGGTACCGCCTATTATGCCAAAAGCGTGCCGACGGTCATGCATACCAAATATGTCGTCCGGTTCGCCTGGCTGACCGATGCGGGGGAGCTGTCCGTGCTGATGGGGCCGCAGCCGCTGCACCATAGTCCGGGCTGCTATGAGCTGGTCGTCGAACGGCTGAGGGAGATGACGGAGCAGTGGGGGGAGCGCGCCGACTATTACAAGCTGATGGCCGGGGCGCAGCTGACGGAGGCGCTCGTCTACCTGAGTCGGGAGACGGATCGGGGACTGCTGCCTGACCGCAAGCGGCGGCTGGCCGAGAGTATGAAGCAATATATCCTGACAAACTATCGGCAGGCAGTAAATAAGGAAGCGCTCGGCGAAGCCGTCGGTATCTCTCCCAATTATGCAGCGACGCTATTCCGCACGGTCACCGGCCAGACGATCAGCGAGTATATGCACCGACAGCGGGTCAAGACGGCCATCTACATGCTGACTGATTCCTTGCTGACGATCCATGAGATTGCCGAGTCGGTCGGCTATAACGATACGTCTTATTTTCACCGGGTGTTCAAGCGGCTGACCGGGAGCACGCCGTCAGCGTATTTACAGGAGCGTCCGCCGACCCCGTGAGCGGAGCGGCGTCACCGTTGCGGCTGGCCAAGGGGCGCCCCATGCAGCCACTGTACAACCTAAAAACACCCCGCGCTCCGAAAGCTCGGAGCAGCGGGGTGCGGGCGATCCAATGAGTCTACGAAGCTGCGGGCAGCTCGTCTTCAATAATCTCGGGCTCAGGGTAGGTCTTGCCATGCAGCTCAACCGTCACCTTGGTCATGACCGGCGGCTCCAGTGGCCGTGAATGGGGTCCGGAGACCGGCAGCTCGGCGAGCTCGTCGACGACCTCGATCCCCTCGATCACTTCGCCAAAGGCGGCGTAGTTGCCGTCGAGATTCGGCACGTCACCATGCATGATGAAAAACTGCGAACCGGCTGTATCCTCGCCCTCGGAACGGGCCATCGAGATGACGCCTCGCGTATGGCTCAGCCCGTTGGGGAAGCCATTGCTAGAGAACTCGCCCTTGATGCTGTAGCCGGGGCCGCCGAGTCCGCTGCCCTCGGGGTCGCCGCCCTGGATCATGTAGTCTTTGATAATCCGGTGGAAGACGGTACCGTCATACGCGCCGCTCTGGACGAGTGAGATGAAGTTGTTGACGGTATTGGGCGCGACCTCTGGATAGAGCTCCACCCGGATCATCTTCTCATTGTCCATCTCGATCGTGACGACGGGATTGGCGCCGTCCTGGCCGGATGCTCCGCCTGCTGCAGCGCCGTCTGTATTCGAAGGTTGATTGTTGGCCGGTGTATTCGGTGAAGACGTTTCTTCCGCGTTGTCGGGGCGGTTGCCGCAGCCGGAGAGGAAGATGACGCAGAGCGCCATGATGATAAGAAATGAGATCTGATTTTGGGCCTTTCTTGTCATGCTCCATTTCCCCCTAGTCTGATGTACATTCGTATAATAGCATAGGCGCTTGCAATAAATCTACTTTTTCTGTGCGGCGGACGCGCAAAAACAGGGCCATCCACGCCGGATTGCAGCGTAGGGATGGTCCTGTCGAAGGACGGATCGACAACTTGCGCCAAGGGTGGAGCAAGCTTCGTTACACCAGTTGCGGCTCAGCCATCTCCTGCTCTCGCGTCCTGCGGAAGGCGCTTTCCTGCAGCACCTCCCGTAGCTCCGAGCATTGTCTGCGATAAGCCTCGGGCGACAATGCGCCGCTCTGCAAGCGCTGCCGCAGCAGCGCAGTCATCTCCGCGACCTGCAGCTCGATCACCTCGTCGATGTCGGCATGCCGTGCAGCGGCGATATCTGCCAGCGACTCGCCAGCATACAGCCGCTCCTGGATCTCCTCGGACGTTGCGCGGAGCAGCTGCGGCAAGTCGGCCTTGTTCGCGCGATTCATGTCTCGCGGCTGCCTATAGCAGGGATAACGGCCGGCTGCCTGCTCTTGTCCTATGACACTTCGTATCGTAACCGCCAAGGCCATCGTGCCTGCGATCATCAGTTGTTTCGGGTTCATGCGGGGTACCTCTCCTCGCCGATCTAAGCTCTGGATGCGGGGCTCGTCTTGCCGCCCTTCTATGATTAACCCTGTGTTCGTCGGCATAAACGCAGGAGCGCCAATTAATTGCGCGGCATCTCGCGCTCGACACGGGTGATCAGCTCGCTGATCTTCGTCTCCAGTCCATGCTGCTTTTGCTTGTCGGCGGCAAGCTGGCGCGTGATCGTGACCAGTGAGGCAAGGGAGCGACTCGCGCCGGAAGCGTCCCGCTTGCGTATCGCCTGGTTGGCCTCCTGCCAGCCGGACGCCGCCTGCTTCTTAAGGGCGCTAATCGTGCTTTTGGCGGAGCGGATCTGGACCTTGATTGGATCGACGCCGGCGAGCATGTCGCGCAGCTTCTTCGTTGTCTTGGTCTTCTCGGCCTTCGCTTGCTTGAGGGCCTGCTCGCGTGCGCGGATATCGTCTCGCGCGAGCTGGACGGCCCAGCGCAGCTGATCGGCTTGCACCTTCAGCGCTTTGTTCAGCTCCTTGTCCTTGAGCGGCTTGGCAGCTGCGATCTGCCGGTTCAGGACGGTCTGCGTATCCAGCAGCGGCTTGTAGCGAGCCTTGGTCTGCTGCACCTGCTGCTCCAACTGACGGATCTTGCTATCGCCGATCTGGCGGATCGCGGTCCGCAGCTTGGCGATTCGTTCTTCATTGGCATAGTGGAGCTCACGGATCCGCGTGTCCCAGCCCGCCTCCTCCGACTGCCGGGCCAGCACGTCCTTATACTGCTGCTCCAGCTTGCGAGCCGTCGTCTGATCGGATGCGGCGATCAGCTTGTCGAGCGCGGTCTTGTTGCTGCTCGTCAGTCCGTAGGTGCTGGCGGACGCTGGCGACGGACTAAGCGCGAGCAGCAGGGCGAGCGCCAGCAGCGCCGGCAGCAGACGATGCAGCCGGTCGTTCTTGATTATCATCGGGTGACCTCCTTTTGGCCTCAAGGCCGTATCGTGCCGATCCCTTCATGCAGCGGGCGAGAACGCCAAAAAAGCACCCGCAAGAGGGCGCATGCGCGCCGCTCCTTACGGGTGCTTCCAACGTAAGTAAAGTTTGGGATTCGGTTGCTTCCACTATACCCGCTCTTCTCCCGCGCTGTCAAGCGCCGCAAGGGTTTGATTTGCCGCCAGGCTGGGTATGTTAGGAAGTAAAGAAAGCGGCATTATGGCCGCGTGCCCGCGATTCCCGAGGAGGTGCTCAGCTGGCGGGAGCGAGTGGAGCATCGACAATAAAGGCGGCAGGGCATCAGGAACGCAACGAGCTGGGTCGTTAGACGCCTTGCGCCTTGGCGTTGATTTTGCTACCATAAGATCACATTTGATAGATGTGAGAGAACGGAGGCTTATCGAACGTGGCAGTAGGGATAGATGACAAGAGGCCGATCCGATCCGACGGTTTGCGGACGTCGCTGCCGGTCTTGCTGCTGCGCCAGCTGCGTCCGAAGCAGTGGACGAAGAACCTGCTCGTGTTCGCAGCGCTGCTGTTTTCCTTTGAACGGATCGCGATAGAGACGGCTGCCGCTTCGGTGGCCGGTTTTTTGCTGTTCAGCTTTGTGGCGGGTTGCGTCTATATCATCAATGATGTAGCCGACAGGGAGGCCGATCGGCATCATCCGACCAAGCGCGAGCGTCCGATCGCCTCAGGCGCGCTGCAGCCTGGCGTTGCGCTGGCGTTTGGCGCCTTGCTGCTGTCAGGCTCGCTTGTAGCGGCTTATATGATTAACCCGCTATTTTTGGCGTTGTTGATTGGTTATTTTGCGCTTAATGTGGCGTACTCGTTCAAGCTGAAGCATATGGTGATCATCGATATCATGACGATCGCTGCTGGCTTCGTGCTGCGGGCGATCGCCGGCGGGCTCGTCATTCATGTGCCGTTCACGCCGTGGTTTCTGCTCTGTACGCTGCTGCTCTCGCTGTTCCTGGCGATCGGCAAGCGCCGGCAGGAGCTGGTGCTGCTCGGACGAGGCGTCGGCTCGCATCGCGAGGTGCTGGCGCATTATTCGCTGCCTTTGCTCGACCAGTTGACGAGTATCGTTACGACGGCGACGATTATGGCGTATTCGCTGTTCACCTTTACATCCGGGCGGACGATCCATCTGATGTGGACGATCCCGCTGGTGCTCTACGGCATCTTCCGGTATCTGTACCTCATCCATATCGAGGGCAAGGGCGGTGCGCCGGACAAGGTGCTGCTCGAGGACAAGCCGCTGCTGGCGACGGTCGTCCTCTATGTGATTAGCGTCGTCTGCATCCTGGCGTGGCTGGAGTAGAGACGCGGGCAGACGGAGCATTGGTTGCAGAGGAGAGGGCTAGCTTAGGAACGGGGGCAAAGGATGGAGACGATGGGCCGCCGGCATACCGGCAAAGCGATGATGGTGATGGCCGCCTGGCTGACGGCGACCGGGCAGCTGTTCTGGAAGTGGGGGCATGACGATATCCTCTATATGACTGCGGGCTTCCTCTGTTATGGGGCGGGAGCGGTGCTGATGATCAAGGCGTATGCGCGCGAGAAGCTGTCGGTGGCGTATCCGCTCATGTGTCTGAGCTACGTGTTCGCGCTGATCTACGGCGATCTGTTGCTGGGCGAAGACCTTAGCTGGCGCAAGGCGGGGGCGGTGGCGCTGATCGGGATCGGCGTCACGCTGACATCCTATGAGCGATAGCCTGCTCTATGTGCTGCTCGTCGTCATGACCGGCTGCGGCGCGGTCGGCAGCGTCCTGTTCAAGGCTTATACCGCCTCCCGGCGCAAGCTCGTGCTGCTCGCTGGCTTTGGCAGCTACGGCCTTGGCGCGCTGCTCAATATTTACCTGCTCGGCTATCTGCCCTATACGATCGTCATGCCTGCCAATGCGCTGACCTTCATCTGGGCGCTGCTGCTGGCGCGGCTCGTCTTCGGCGAGACGATCGGCATCTTCAAGCTGGCAGGAGTCGGCTGCATCGTCTCAGGCGTGATCTTGCTGCTTGGAGGGCAGGGTTAGGCGGGGAGCGGCGGCGGACGAATTACGAACCTGGAGGGTACATAAGCATGAGCTTTTGGCATTATCTATGGCGCTACCGCACGGACAACTGGGCTGCGCTTATCCTGTTCCTTGGGTTGACGGGACTCTATATCGCGGCGAATGTGCCGTATGTGCAATTCATGACAGAGCATGAGGCGTTGCTCCAGCAGCATAGCCCGTTCTACGGCGCGCCTTTCACGCTTAATCTGTTCAACTTCGATCCATCGATGTATTACCCGGCCGGAGCGCCGACGATCATTCACCCCGTGAAGGATCTGCTCGCCGTGCCGCTCGCATGGGCAGCCGGTCATCTGGGGGGACTGATGTTCTTCCTGGTCGTGCAATCGGCGATCAATGCGGCGAGCGCGGTGCTGCTGTTCTACGGCATCCGTCGCAGCGGCGGCTCGCTGGTGCTGGCGGGCGCCTTTGGCCTGTGGTTTGGAGTCAGCTCCTACAGTCTGTTCACCGCGCTCATCCCGGACTCCTATCCGTATGTGCAACTATTCATTCTGTGGTCGGTGCTCTATCTGCAGTACGCTCGCACGACAGAGCAGGGCGGCGGATTATGGCCGCAAGCGTCGCTGGCGGCAGCCAACTTCGCGCTTACGTCGACCAATGTGGCGACCTTCATGGCTGGGGTCTTCATCAATCTGATTGATGGCAGTCGCCGCTTCGGCGCGCAGGTGCGGCGCTTCCTGCTGATCGGCGCGACAGCCTTCGGTCTGGCGCTGCTGCTGACGGGGCTGCAATGGCTGCTGCTGGGCGGCAACACCTGGCTGACGAGCTGGCGTCAGGGCCTCTCGGATGGCGGCTTCAGCTACGTCGCGTCCTTCTCCTGGGCGCATCATTGGCAAGCCTTCTATATGCTCTTCATCAATCCGGTGTTCTCGCCGGTCATCGCCTATATCGATCCGGGACTGGCCGCCTTCGTTACCGATCTGGGCCAGACGTATCCACTATATGTGCAGTTGCTCGGCTGGGGACTGATCGCGCTCGCGCTGCTCGGCTTGTACCGTGGCCGACAGAGCCGGGAGAGCTGGATTCTCGCCGTCTATATCGGCTTTGCGCTGCTGCTTCATCTGGTCGTCGGCTTCGGGCTCGGCGCGTTCCAATACGATATGTACCTGTATGCGGGTCACTCGTTGTTCGCAGTGTTCCTGCTGGCGGCGGGCTTCCTGAACAGCCTCGCTCCCGGCCGCCTGCGGCAGCTGCTGGTTGGCCTGGTGTGGGCCGCCGCGCTCATCGCGCTCGTCCACAACCTCGTCCGGCACGTCGCAGCACTGGAGACGATCCGGGACGTCTTCCTGGCGTGATGCGACATCCAGCAACTTAAGAAGGTGACGGTAAGTGGGGTATGTCTATCTGCTCCTGGCCACGCTGGCCTGGAGCTTCGTCGGCTTGCTGGTGAAGTCCGCTTCGACGATGGTCGATGCGCCGCTCATCACATTTGCCCGGTTTAGCCTCGGCATCCTCTTCCTCGGGGCGTTCCTGCTGATCAAGAACGGCCGCCTCGAGCTGAGGAGCAGTCTGCGCTGGATCTGGCTGGGCGCGATCGGCAAGTCGATCAACTATATCTTCGAGAATATCGCGATCTCGATAGGCTATGCCTATGGCAATATCCTCGTGCCGCCGATCCAGACGGTCGTGCTGCTGGCGGCGTCGGCGTGGCTGTTCCGGGAGCGTGTGTCCGGCAAGGGCTGGATCGCTGCCGCCTGCTGCATCGCCGGGGTGCTGGCGATCAGTTGGAACGGGCAGCCGCTGGACAGCCTGCTCGGGGCGAGCGGCTGGATTACGCCGCTGTTCGCGTGCTCGGCCTTCGGCTCGGCGCTCCATGTGCTCAGCCAGAAGCGACTCATCGACCAGATGGATAACGGCACGATGAATTTCTCGGTATTCTTCTGGTGCAGCGTGCTGACGGCGCTGCCGTTGCCCGTCCAATCGGCAGGGCTGGTCGGCCCGGTGAGCGGCGCTGCGCTGCTGGCGCTGGCGGCGCTCGGGCTGATCACCGGGCTCAGCTTCGTCTGGTTCGCCGAAGCGGTGCGGCGGGTGCCGTTCCCGATGGTGATCCTCGTCAGCAACAGTATGGCGCTCTTCACGATCCTGTGGTCGTTCCTGTTCCTAGGCGAGCCGATCACCGGCTATATCGTCGGCGGGACGTTCTTGTTCTTCCTCGGTCTCGTCCTGCTCCACCTGCCGCTCATGCGCGCCAAGCGCCAGCTGGGAGCGGAGCGTGCCGGAAAGACCGCAGCTAGCCAATGACAGACATCGCAGCTCTCTCGGGCAGCGCATAACAAACAGCCCAGCTCTCCCATCAGGAGCTGGGCTGTTTGCTATGCTTCTCCCTCGTCAGCTTCGTGAGCGCTGACCGGCGGGAACCAGAGCTTGCGCAGATCGACCCAGCCCTGCGCGCCCCAGGAGACGCCCCGCAGCGAGGGCAGATAGGCGGCCTCTACCGGCTTCTCGTAGAGGATATGGAGCTGACGGCGAGCGACGAGCTCGCTCTCGAGCGCCTCATACAACGCCGCGCGCGCCTCCGGGTCGGTCTCGGCGAGGACGGCGCGCAAGGTCCGCTCGACCTCGGCAGCGCCCGCTGCATCGAGTCGGCTCTCCATCGTCGCGTACAGATCGTACAGTCGCAGCTGCGCATCGCGATCGCGCAGCAGCGCGAACAGGATCAGGTCGGCCTCGGGCTGGGCCGCCTGCTTGAAGGCGTACGGACTGCTCGTCGTCACCTCGCAGCGATAGCCCGCCCGGACGAGCCGCTCGGCGACCAGCAACGCGTCCTGCCGGTAAGGCTCGATCGTCGCCAGCCGCAGCGGCGCGCTGACGAGCTGGCGGAGCGTCGGCGGCACGGGCTGCTCCGCCAAGGCAGCTGCGACCCCCGCGCGCGCCGCAGGATCGGAGAGTACGGCGGAGGTACGCGAGTTGCAGGTGATGAACTTGCGCACGGTCGTCTCCGGCGAGATGCGGCTCCAGCCGCGCCCCTCCGCCCCGGCGTGATGCATCAGGTGGAAGGGGGCGTGGGGATCAGGCGCAGAGACGGGCTGTCCTTGCTCGGCCCGCCACGGCACATGGACGATCTCGACGCGGTCCAGCTGTGCGCGGCCGAGATGGTAGTGCGGGTAGGTCTCCAGTATGCAAAGATGCGGCTCCAGGCGCACCGGCTTGAAGGGGCCGGTCCCGACGCGCACAGGCTCGTTCTCGCCCTGGCTGGAGACGATCGCGGCGCGGCTCGTGCACAGCAGCGGCAGCAGCAGCTCATGCGCGGCGTCCAGCTCGATGATGACGGCGGCATTGGTCCAGGCGCGTACCGCGCGGATCTGGCGGAATAGCGGCGCATACAACGAGCGCTGGCCGGGCGCTCGGAGCCGCTCCAGCGAGTAGACGACATCCGAGGCGCCCAGCTCCCGGCCGTCGTGGAAGACGACGCCCTTGCGCAGATGGAAGGTCCAGGTGCGCCGCGCCTCGTCGACCTCCCAGGCGTGAGCGAGGTTGGGCAGGATATGCCGTCCATCCTCCGACCACCGCACCAGTCCGTCATAGACGTGGCTGGCGATGAAGGACTCTGCGAGCAGATTCATCCCGGCCGGATCGATCGTCTGCAGCCGCTCGCGGATCGGCAGCCGCAGGATGTCGACCTGTCGCTCCCGACTGATCTCGGCCCGGTGGCCGAACCACGCCGCCAGCCAAGCCTCGAGCGGCGCCTCGCTGTCGACGGCGGCATGGCCGGCCAACTGCTCCAGCGAGCGTCCGAGCTGGCCGCTGCCGCTCGCCTCGCGCAAGGAAGCGCGGGCGATATCGCGCGGCTCCGCCAGGAACCGCAGCGACGAGCGTTTGCCGCGCCCGCGGCGCGCGCTCCAGACGATCCAGCCCTGATCGGCTAGCTTGCCGATGATCGTGACGGCCGTCCGATGCGTACAGCCGAGCGTCTCGGCAATCTCGGCCAGTGTCAGCTCGGCCGTCTCCTGTGTGCCGAATTGTTTGTGCAGCTGCAAATAATGCAGACTAAGCCGCATAAGTTTCTCCTTTCTTTAGAAGTCCCAAATTTTTGAAATTAAAATATGAAATTGTCACGATTAGTTTTCTCTTTATTTTCTTATTTTATAGCCTACAATAGAAGGGGAGAAGAGGCAATAGCGATCAAGCGCGCTGTTGCTGCATGACAAGCATTAGAAATGAAGGGGGATCTACGCATGAGTGAACAACCTGCATTGCCGTCAGCTCCGGCGTCAGGAGCGGGAGTGGCGCTGGCTGCGGCGATTGGGCTGGCGCTGGTGCATCAATATTTGTTTTACGGCCATTCGTTTGGGGTGTCTTATCCTCTGTTTTTGCTGCTATTCTATGCCTATATGTGGACCTTCGGGGCACCGGAGATGCGGCCGATGAAGATGACAGATTGGCTGCTCATGGCCGTCATCGCGCTGCTATCGCTCACATTTGTCCTATATCATAACCAGTTGCTGCGCGTGCTCAATTCATTGGCCATTCCGATGCTTGTGTTTGTCCAGTTCACGCTGCTCCTCAGCCGACGCATGTTCAGTCACTGGGACATCCGGGTCGTCGCCGATGTCCTAGACCATCTGGTGCCGCAGAGCGTGCGGCACTGGCCGACGCCGCTGCGGCTGCTGGGCCGCCTGATGAACGGTAGCACAGGCGTGCAAGGCGCGCAGCAACGTCGACAGGCGAGCCGCGTGTTGATCGGACTGCTGGTCGCTGCGCCGTTGCTGGCGGTCATCCTCAGCTTGCTGTCGTCTGCGGACGGCGTGTTCCATTATGTGTTGTCGGCGTTCCCGGACTGGCTCGGCCAGCTGTCGGTGAGCGGCTGGTTCTGGCGCATCGTCTGGACCGGAGGGATGGCGCTGCTGCTATTCACCTATCTGTGGGGATTCCGGGACGGCGTCGTCTACGACTGGGAGCGGGCGGCGCTCGGCGAGGATGCCCTGAAGCCGCTTCGAACCCGCACCCTTGCACCGAAGGTCGACCCGCTCATCGCGACGACTGTGCTGGTCCTGGTCGCGCTGGTCTATGTGCTCTATGTCGTCGTCCAGCTCTCCTATCTGTTCGGCGCATGGGAGGGCGTGCTGCCGCAAGGATTAACCTATGCGGACTATGCGAGACAAGGGTTCGCCGAGCTGATCGCGCTCAGCGGCATCAACCTGGTGATCCTGCTGGGGACGCTCTATCTGGTGAAGGCCGGCGAGGGCGCGATGGGGCGGCTCATCCGCATCCTGCTGCTGCTGATCGTCGGCTGTACCGGCGTCATGCTCTGCTCGGCTTACTCGCGGCTGCAGCTTTATGAGCAGGCGTATGGCTATACGTATGCCCGTTTCCTGGCGCATGCCTTCATGCTCTACATCGGAGCCTTGCTGCTGCTGGCGGGCTTGCGCGCCGCGCTCAGACGCGTGCCGCTCGGCCGCTGCTTTATCGCCGTCAGTCTGCTCGCCTTCCTGGCGCTCAACTATGCACAGATGGATGCGGGGATCGCAGCGGGCAATATCGAGCGTTACCGCGAGAACGGCAAGCTGGACGAGGCGTACCTGCTCAGTCTCTCCACTGACGCAACGCCGCTACTGATCCGCTTCCGGAAGAGCGATTATCCGCAGCTCCGGCTCGAGGATCATCGCCGCTGGATGGCGCTGGAGCAGCCGGAGCGAGACTGGCAGTCGTACAACTTCTCCCGTCGTCGCGCCGCCCGCGAGCTGTCGGAGGCGCTGGACTAAGACGGGGGAGGCCAGGCGCAACCAAGAGGGGGTTGGTTGAGATTCCGGCGAGCCTCCAGTATAATCAACTCAGACATCACCGAGATACTGGAGGATGATGATGAAGTTTCGATTATTCGCCGCACTGGGCGGCATGCTGCTGCTGGCCGGGCTGTTCATTTACTTTGCGACCCAGCCGGGACGCACCGAGCCGGAGGCGCTGGCGGGCTGCAGCCAGACTGTCCAAGAGATGGTCTCGATTACGCAGGAGAAGGGCTATCAGGCCAAGGTATTCGAGCTGGTAAAAAATCACGCCCCGATCGAGCAGCCGAGCGCCGACATCAAGCTGTACGACCCTGAGCTGTTCCGCACGATGACGCCAACGAAGGCGGAGATTCTGGAAGTAACGCTGACGGACTTTGGCGTCCGTTCGCTGGCGATCGATTACTTCACGCCGGAGGGCCGGACGATCGTCACCTACTTTGAGAATGGCCGCGTGCACAAAACGTTCCGCGAGCCCGACTGCAGCTGGGCGCTGACCAACGAGGACGGCGAGATTCGCCAGATCGACATGCAGGCCAAGGAGAGCTGACAATAAAGAAGGTTAAGGTTACTAACGATCTGGATTGACGCAAAAAGGCTTCGCGCCAACGTTTCCACATCAGGGAACGGGGGCGGCGAAGCCTTTTTTTTGCGTGTATGCGTGCGAAGGAACATCTATCACCTTATTTCGCTCATTTCGGTCGTTTTCCAGGCTTCAGGGAACATGGGTATCCTTATGTGTGACAAAAACGCCCAAAATCGGGAAAGTCGAGCCGAATAAGATGACCTATGTTCCTAACCTTGGCCGGAAATCGGTAGCGTCAAGATGTTTGTGTAGTAAGATTATCCATCGGGACGATGGATTAGTATTTAGTTGTCGTTCTAATGGAGAGCGTAGCCTAAGCGAAGGCGCGGGAGCTTAGAGGTCTTTGCTCGAATCTTTTCCATACCGCGTACGGTACATGTTCTCAAAGGCCGCTTTCGTGTCCGGGTCGACAAAACCCCGGATCGCTCTACCGCACCATTTCTCGTTGTAGTCGGTTGCTTGCAGATAAATGATCTTTTCAGCAGCCTCAATGTTCGTCAGGCTGTTCATCGGTTTGAGGCGTTTGCGCAGTTCCTTGTTCATCCGTTCAATCGGGTTACTGGTGTAGATGGCGAGCCATGTGAGGGGCGGATACTTGTAGAAGGTCAGCAGGGTTGGCAAGTGATCCTCCCAAGACTTTACCTCTTTGGGGTACTGCTTGCTCCACTTGTCCTTGAATCCGTCGAACACGGCCCGAGCTACATCCGCATCAATCGCGTTGTACACTTGCTTTAGTTCAGCGAAGAATTCCGGTTTGTCTGCCACGCGAATCTTGGGCAGAGTCGCTCGTACTTTGTGAACAATGCAGGGCTGCACGTCCGCTTTCGGATACAGGTCACGAAACGCTTCTTCCAGGCCCGGCAAGCCATCAAATACACCAAGCAGCACGTCCGTAGCGCCGCGTTTTTGGAGGTCTTTGAGCACTTCGCGCCAACCGTTAGAGCTTTCGTGACCGCCAACATAAAAGCCGAGAATTTGGCGAATCCCCTTCTCGTCAATGCCCATCGCCAAGTACACAGCCTCGCTGCTGACCGAGTTGCGTTTGAGCTTAACGTAGAGACCGTCCAGGTAGATGACCGAATAGCGCTTCTCCAGCGGCCGGTTCTGCCACGCTTCGATGTCCTCCATGACCGTGTGCGTGATGTTGCTGATCGTCGTGGGCGAGTATTGGTTGCCAAACATGCACTCGACAAACTTAGCGACCTCGCGCGTGCTCATGCCGCCTTTATACATGTGGATGATGGCTTCCTCCAACCAGCCCTCCCGCCGCTGATATGGCTGGAACAGACGCGTCTCAAACTTGTTCTTGCGGTCGCGCGGCACGTGCAGCCCGTTGATCGTACCGTAACGCGTTTGAAACGTGCGTTTGTAGTACCCGTTTCGGTTGTTGCGCACTTGCGGTTGCTCGACGGCCATGTAGTTCTTGATTTCTTCACGCAACAGTAGCTCCAGCTTCTCTTGCAGCAGCTGGGTAACAGTATTTTCAAGTAGATCATTGAACAGGTTTTCGGGTATAGTAGTCATCGAGTAGGGTTCCTCCTTGGTGGTTCAGCAATCCCGAGGATACCCTACTTTTTTATGTTTTGGATAGACTCCAAATCATGGTACACAAACTATTGTACTTCATC
>Ga0160452_100362_pt1 | contig 37492 bp, 32 predicted proteins | sample HID1971I_E6MG_FD_108230 | JGI IMG/M metagenome (GOLD analysis project Ga0160452, IMG submission 108230) | Enriched millipede-associated microbial communities from UW Madison campus, WI, USA - HID1971I_E6 MG | ecosystem: Host-associated > Arthropoda: Insects > Digestive system > Unclassified ...
CGCCACCGCATATGCAGGTCAGCCGGTATGGAGCGATGTTCCGACGTCGCATTGGGCTTACCGTGATATTATGATCGCATCGGTAGAGCAATAAGTTACAGATTAGAGGTGCAAGCCGGGTGTCGGAGGGACAATATCCCTTTGGCATTTCGGCTGCTAACGGTATCGAAGATCTTATATGACGGAGGCCAGAACATGACAAAATTGCTGGATGCACGGACATCTCAGAACGCTTCGGAGAGCAACTCCATCGCTATCCCTATGTTGGTGATTAATACGCCACAGTTATTTGGCCAGGTCGGTCTGAATACGCAGGGCGGCTCCAATATGCGTGTTACGTTTCAAGGAACGATTGCTGTGCAACTTCCGCTTGCTATGGTGGGTGTGACGATTAGGGTGGTAAGGGGCACCATGGCTACAGACCCGCTTGTTTTTAGCTGCACGAACACGTATAATCTCTCTGTTCTTGCGCCGCAGGCGATTAGCTTCAACGGGGCAGATTTTAATCCCCCTGTCGCTGCACAGACAACCTACACGGCGTTTATTTCAACTAATTTGCTTGGCACGATCCGGGTTGGCCCGGAATCGTTTAGCGCAGTGGTGTACTCGGACTAAGCTGACTGGGAGAAATTCCTCGGTCACAACAACATAAAGCAGAACAATGGCGGAGCTTTGTGCTCCGCCATGTCGTTTTTTTGCACGGCTTTGTCCTGCCATAGCAAAAGGGCCGTTCCTTCATCATCGTCGATGATAAAGGAACGGCCCTTCGTGTTAGATTACGATAGTCATTACCAGCTTTGCCCCGCTGTCGAGTACAACACAGCTACCCGCACAGGCGTATTCGGGAGACCGCCTCGGATGACAATATTGCTGGCGTCGACCGAATCCACTTCGATTCGGCGAGCATGTCCCTCAGGCATTTTGAGGAAGGCGTTCATCAGCCATACGTTGGCAGGCAACGAGGCGCCCAGACCGTGAGGGATAACAACCGCGCCCTGATCATCCAGCGTAGCAGCAAAGTGTTGAACTTCCGTGGCATTTGCCGAGGCCGGGGAATCTGTTGGGTTGACGGCGCTTTCTTCTTCGGCGTACAGTTTGTTGCCGAGCAGGCCGCTGGCAATGACGGTTGCGCCGGCGATGCCCATAGCGGAGATGAATTTACGGCGCGACATCCCTTTTTGTACTGCTTCTTCGTTTCGATTGTCCATTGTCACGTCTCCCGATATGTAGAGGATGAATTCAATGGTATATCTTTCGACAAAGAGAGACAGGATTCCTGCTTGTCGTTGTAAAAATTTGTGGAATCTTTTTAGTCCGAGATGGAGCCCTCTACCCCCTGCGCCCGGTACTCCGAAGGCGTCATGCCCGTCACCTTTTTGAACACCTGGGTGAAGTAGCGCGGGTCCTGGTAGCCGACGAGTGGGGCGAGCTGGTACACCTTGACCTCGGTGTTGGCGAGGATGTAGCGGGCCTTGTCGATGCGACAGCGGGTCAGGTATTCGAGGAAGGTGAGACCCGACACCTGCTTGAAGAGCGCGCAAAAATGGCTCGTGCTGAGTCCGACAAAATCCGACACCTCATCGATGCCGAGGTCATTGCGATAGTGATTGTCGATATAGCGCTGCGCCTTGCCGATCAGCGCGGTGCCGTCCTCCTGCTCGCGCGACTTGAGCTGTTGCTCCGTCCAGTCGCGATAAGCGTCCTTGAGCGCCAGGATCGCTGTCTCTAGCGTATCGGCCTCCTCCATCTGCTGCAGCGTGTCGTCGAGCGGCAGCTCGCTGCCGAGCTGGAGCTGGGCGAACTCGCGATGGGAGATGACGGCGATCTCCGTCATGAAGCGGAGCAGCGCCTCGCGCGTCATGCCGCTGCTCTCCAGCTCGGCATGGAGCTGGTCGAGCAGACCGAGCAAGCGGAACAGATCGAGCGCGCGGATCGCCTGCATCAGCTCGTCCTCGATCCATCGCGGGTAGGCGAGACGATCGGCGTCGCCGCTCGTCTCCTCGTCGCCGGAGAGGTCGGCGAATACCGCCTGCTGTCCATCGAAGAACCGCTGGTAAAGCGCGCGTTGCGCGCTGCGGTAAGCGGCGTTCAGCTGATCCAGTCCGCGCACCGGACGGCTGAAGCCAACCGAGCAGGAGAGCTTCGCATAGGCGTCGAGGTGGCGGACGATCTCCTCGCCGAGACGACCCTTGCGGGCATCCGCATCGGCAGGGAATAGCAGGATCCACTCGCCGCTATGGAAGGGGAACATCGCGAGCGCTTCGTTTTGCCCGGACCATTCCTCCAAAATGTTGCGTACCGCAAACAGCCAGAGCCGCTTCTCGTCCGGCGTCCATTGCTTGTTGACCGACGAGAACCGGTCGAGCTGGACGATCGCCATCTGATAGGGCTGCTCGAGCAGACTCATCTCGAGCCACTTCAGATGCTGCAGCGGACGCGAGCTGCCCTCGGTCAGCTCGGCCAGCAGCCGCTCGCGGGCGAGCAGCGACAGCGCCTGGACCGAGTGCATGAGCTGGTCGCTCTCCTCACGGGCCCGGCGCTCGGCGTCCAGCTTGGCGACCGACTTGCGGATGATCGCGGTCAGCTCGTCATGATCGATTGGCTTCAGCAGGTAGTCCGAAGCGCCCTCGCGGATCGCCCGCCGAGCATATTCGAAGTCCCCGTAGCCGCTGATGACGATGAAGATGAGGCGGGCGTCGCAGCTGCGCACTTCGGACATGAGGGCGATCCCGTCGATGGAGGGCATGCGGATGTCGCTGATGATCATATCCGGCTTGCGCTCGTGATAGAGCTGCAGCGCCTCCTCGCCGTTGCGCGCTTTGCCGACGATCCGGACGCCCAGCTCCTCCCACGGCACGGCGGCCTCCAGGGAACGCAGGATGATCGGCTCGTCATCGACGAGCAGGGCAGTGTATGGCGTCTGATTCATCTCGTATCTCCCCCTGTACTGTTACGTAGCTGCCAGTAAGCCCGAGAGGCGGCATCGAGCAGCTGCAGCGCCTCCTCCGGCTCGATGGCCAGACTGAGCAGTTGGTCATTGATCGCCAGGAAGGTCCGTCTCACCTCCGGCGACAGGACGTTGTCGTAGGCGATGAACATCGGCGGGTTGTCTTCCATCAAGCGATGCAGTTGGGCGAATACCGGACCGGTCCGCGCCGGATCGAAGGCGATCGGCATCGATGGCAGTCGCAGCCCCTCGTAGACGATGCGCTGCTGCACCTCCTCCGTATATAGCCTGCGCATCAGCTCCAGCGCGAGCTCCTGCCGGATACCCGTAAGCTCGGAGGAGAGGCCGATGCCGATCGAATAGCCGCCGGTGATGCTGCGCGGCCCGCCGGTCCGCAGCGCCGGGAATGGCATGACGCCGATCTCCGAGGCGCTGAGCGTCGCACCCGGGGCCGTCAGCAGTGTAATGTCCCAGTTGCCGTTCAGATACATCGCAGCCTGGCCGCTGGTGAAGAGGGCGATCGCCTCTTCGGTCGAGACGCCGTCGGGCCGGGCGTTAAACGCGCCGCGGCGAGCCCAGTCCTGCAGACGTGTCAGCGCATCGAGGTAGGCGGGATTCGCAAATTGCACCCCATCCTTTCCTTGCGTCAGCTCGCCGATCAGGTCAGGGCCCGCCAGTCGATCCATCAGATAATGCGTATAGATCGCACCCGGCCATTGCTCTTCGTTGCCCAACGCGAACGGAATGATGTCGTTTTCCATCAGCTCATCGATGACGCTGTCCAGCTCCTCCAGCGTGGTTGGCGGCGTCAGGCCAAGCTCGCGGAACAGGGCGCGGTTATAATAAAAGGGCTCTGCATGCCCTTCGATAGGCAAGCCATAGATGCGGTCGTCGAGCGTCCACAGGCTGAGGTCGCGGAAGACGAGGCCTTGGTCGTCGACAAATGCAGTCAGATCCATCAGTCGCTCCGAGCGGGCATAAGGCTCGAACTCGGCGCCACCGAACAGGATGAACAGATCCGGCGGCGTGCCGGTGACCATCTCGCTTTTAAGCTTTTGCTCGCGATGGATCGTCTGATCGATTCCTTCAAAATTCACCTTGACGTTGGCATGCTGCTGCTCGAACGTTCGCACGGCATCCTCGAAGATCGCGAGGATCGGCCGATCATGCTCCTTGGTCCAGAAGTGCCGGAACGTCAGTGTCACCTTCTCGGGATCGGCGACGACAGGCTGCTCCCGACCGCCGGTGAAGCTGTAGAGGATGACGGCGACGAGCGCCAGACTGTAGAGTGCGAACAGTAAGATCTTGTTGCGAGTTTGAACCGTCATTGTCTTCCTCCTCACGGGCTGATCTTCGGGACGCGGATGCGGATGATCGAGCCTTCGCCAGGGGAGGAGCAGACCATCATGCCATACGGCGCGCCAAAACGAATACGGAGGCGTTCATGGACATTACGCAGCCCGACGCCGCTGTCCTGATGCTTGGCATCGGTGCGGGCGCTCTCGCGTTGTCCGAGTCGGAGCAGGACGTCGGTGTCGAAGCCCGGACCATTGTCCGATACCTCGATCCAGATCTCCTCCGGCCCTTCGTAGGCCCGGATGTAGATGATGCCCTTCTGCTTCATCGGCTCGATCGCATGGTAGAGCGCATTTTCGACGATCGGCTGGACGATCAGCTTCTGGGTCAGATAGTGCTCGAGATGCTCCGGCAGCTCCAGCGTATAGTCGAACTGATCCTCGAAGCGGAACTTCTGGATATTGAGATAATGCTTGACGTGCTCGAATTCGGTGCGGATCGGGATCAGCTCCTTGTTCTCGCTGATGCTGATCCGCAGCAGGCGTCCGAGCGAGATGACCATCCGGCTAATATCCTTGTTGCCCTGGAGGACGGCCATCGAGTTGATTGACTCCAATGAATTGTAGATGAAGTGCGGGTTGATCTGGGCGACGAGCGCCTGCAGCTCGGCTTCCTTCTTGAGCTGCTGCTCGGCCTCGACCTGGGCGAGCAGATCGCGGATCTGACCGCTCATCCGGTTGAAGCCGTGCACGAGCATGTCCGACTCGTCACTGGGCGCGCCGCGGCTCTGGATCGGCTTGAAGCTGCGCTGCTCGACCCGGGACATGCCGCTGACGGTATCGCTGATGCTGCGGACGAGCCGCCGCACGAAGAAGCGGTCGAACATGAATGCCGTCAGCAACGAGAACGCGCCGAGCAGCAGCGCCGTATTGCGGATCGGCACCGACTCGGCCTGCAGGGCAGTGGTGGGTGTAATCGCGATCAGATACCACTGCGGGTGATGCGACGGCAGATAAGTGATAAGAGAGCGCACGCCTTGATATTCGTCAATATAGTAACTCTTGCCGTCATGCTCCGAGTCCTGGAGGAAGGGAAAGTCGACGCGTTCACCGATATGCTCCCCGGACTTGTCATAGACGATCTGACCTGCTCGATTGACGAGCAGCACATCGCCTTGCTCGAGCGTCGCCGTCTCCCAGAACACCTGATCGAGCAGCTCCGGCTTGATCGTCAGGATGAGCGCGCCGATATTCTCGAGCGAGTAGTAGTCCTTGATCACGCGCGCGTGGACGAGCACGGGGGTGCCGCCGGCGACCGAGCCGTTCTCTCCTGGACCGGACCAGACGGGCCGACCGGCCTCGAGGTTCATCTCGTCATACCAAGGCTCCCCCTGCAAGGGCAACGTCTCGTCCGGCAGATTATAGCCATAGACCGGCTGATCCTTCGCATAGAGCGCGTACGACTGGATCATCGGATGATGGATGAGCAGATTGTTGATCTCCTGCCTGCGGTCGTAATCCGGCGGGGAGGCGGGGTCCTTGAGCGTCTGCTGGATGACCGGCTGCGTGATGGCCGAGCTGGTGATCGTCGTCACTTCGCTGAGCGCGAACTTGAGCTTGCGATCGGTCTCCAGTAGCGAGATCGAGTAGAAGTGGCTGGACTTGGTCTCGATGACGTCAGAGAATCGGAAGTACGAGATCGCGCCCATGACGATAACCGGAATAAAGACAAGCAGGATGTTGGCGAGCATAATATTGTGGCGCAGCTTCAGTAGGGTCAACTCCCTTATAACCTAGTGAAAAGAGGGTCTATGGGCAGTGGTTCGAATCCTCCGCCACATTAGTGGGCATCTGCCTCTACTATTCCTCCAACAGGGCTGCTTGTCAATAGATTCCTGAAATGGGGGCAATGATCTGCGTCTAGCTCTTCACTGCGCCCGAGGTCAGACCCGCGATGAACCAGCGGCTGAAGCCGAGGAAGACGAGCAGCAGCGGCAGCGTCGCCATGAAGGTGGCGGACATGATCATGCCGTAATCGAGGCCGTCCCGGGTAGTGAACAATTGCTGCAGGGCGATCTGGATCGTATAGTTGCTGCGTTCCTTGAGGACGACGAGCGGCCAGAAAAAGTCGTTCCAGATGTTCATGAAGGTGAAAATGCCCAGCGTCGCCAGCGCCGGCGTAATGATCGGCACGACGACGGTCGTGAAAATGCGAAGATGACCGGCGCCGTCGATCCGGCCTGCCTCGAGCAGCTCGGCATGCACCGAGGTCGCGATATATTGGCGCATCCAGAAGATGCCGAACGCATTGACCATCGCTGGCACGATAAGCGCCTTAAACGAGTTGATCCATTCCAGCTTCGTCATGATGACGTAGGTTGGCAGGATGCTGAGCTGCTGCGGCACGAACAAGGTGCAGAGCACGAAGAAGAACAGGAAGTGCTTGAATGGGAAATCGTACTTGGCAAACGCATAGCCGGCTAGCGAACAGAAAAACAGCACCGATATCGTGACGGCTGAGGAGACGAACATCGAATTGCCTAACGCCGTCCAGAAATCCATCATCCCTGTCGCTCGGGTGAAATTCGGTAGGAACTGGTCGCTGATCGTAATCGTCGGCGGGATCTTGGAGGCTGCGCCGCGCGGGTTGGAGCCGATGACGAACATCCAGTAAAATGGAAAAATTGAGATGAAGGCTCCGAGCCCGAGGAAAATATAATAGCCGGTCTTGCTCAGCAAGCCTGGCTGATCGCCGATGCTTCTCATAGCGCACCTCCGTCCGTATCGCCGCTCATGCGTCGCGATGCCCAAATATTAAACATCGAGAAAATAATGGTGAACAGCAGCAGCAGTACGGCTGTAGCGGAAGCGGTGCCGAAGAAGCTGTTGCCGAACGCTTCGGTATACAGGTAGACGACCATCGTCAGCCCTTCCTCGCGCGTCGAGCTGGTGCCGCCCTGTCCAAGGAAGACGAAAGGCTCGGTGAACAATTGCAGCGATCCAATCGTGGACATGAGCACCGTAAACACAATAAACGGCCTGAGCAGCGGCAGCGTAATGCTGAGCAGCTGCTGGAAGCGGCCGGCGCCGTCGATGCGGGCGGCTTCATACAGATCGGTCGGGATACTCTGCAGGCCGGACAGATAAATAATCGTGTTGTAGCCGGTCCAGCGCCACATGACCATCGTTGCGATGGCGATCTTGACGCCCCACCAGTCCGAGTTCCAGGCCATCGGATCGATGCCGAGCTGCGCCAGCAGCCAGTTGGCCATGCCGCCGTTGCTGAAGAGCGCGCTGAAGACGAGCGTAACCGCGACGATCGACGTTATATTAGGCATGAAGTACAGGACGCGGAGCGTCTTCTTGAACTTCGTAATCGACGAGTTGAGGAAGACTGCGAGCAGCAGCGCCAGGATGAGCTGCGGGATCGTCCCCATCGCACTGATCAGGAGCGTATTCGTAAAGGAGGTCCAGAATAGCGGGTCTTCGGTGACGAACCGGTAATTCTGGAAGCCGACAAAGCTCATCGGACTAAGCGCGTCCCACTTGTAAAAGGAGAGATAGAAGGTAAACAAAATCGGATACAGGCCAAAGATGGCGAACAGTAAAAAAAACGGCGAGATGAACAGGTAGGCAGTCAAGCTGCTGCGCCTGCGTTCCGTGAGCCAGCCTTGCTTGCGAACGGCTGCGCCGCGAGTTGGGGCAGCGGGTTGGGACTGGGGCATGAGGCACCTCCATACGATTTCAATGCGGCGAGTCCGCAGGAAGATATCCCGCGAACTCGCACTGGTGAGGCTATAAAAAAGTTTGCTTGCGATGACGAAACGAAGCAGGTTTTAGCTGCGGGCAACCAGACGCTCGATTTTCTCGATGGCCGAATTCCATTCTTTCTCGGGATCGGCATTGGTCTCCTGGACATTCTGGAGCGCTTCCTTGATGATCGCGTCGGTCTGATCGTGCAGCGGTCCATAGTAGACCGGCTTAACGCGGCCAGCCGCTGTAGCGAACTGGGAAGCGGATGCTTGACCGCCGAGGAATTCATCGGTGAAGCCGGTGAACTCTGCCTCTTCGAACAGAGCAGGGATCGAAGGCATCAGACCTTTCTCCTCGAAGGATTTCATCTGATTTTCCTTGTTCAGCATCCAGCTGATGAACGCAAACGCTTCTTCCGGATGCTTGCCTTCCTTCGGCAGCGACAGGAACGATCCGCCCCAGTTGCCTGCACCTTCAGGAAGCTGAGCGATCCGCCATTTGCCATCGGTATCCGGGCCGTTGCTCTTGATGTTGCCGAGCATCCAGGCCGGGCCAGGCATGACGGCAAAGCCGCCGTCATTGATCGATTGCGACCACTCCGGAATCCAGAGGGCGTTACTCGCAACCCAACCTTCTTGGATACCTTTGACGGTGAAGTCATACGCTTTTCTGACTTGCGGGTTTGTGTCGCCGATAAACGATCCGTCGTTTTTGTCGTAGTAGATTTGTCCGTCGGCCTGGTCGCGCAGCGCGTTGTAGATCAGATCGCGCGAATCGACGAATGTCTTGCCGGTTTTGTCCTTGAACTGTTTGGCGACGGTGGCGAATTTGTCCCACGAGTCGATAGCTGCCGTGAACGCGTCCGGATCGGTCGGCAGACCAGCTTCCTCGACGAGATCGACACGATAGTATGCGACGGTTGGGGCGATATCTGTCGGCAGGCCGATTTGGAAGGCGCCGTCGGTGGAAGAGGCTTGCTGCCATTTCCAATCCAGGTACGTATCCTTCAGATCGGCTGCGCCGAGATCGTTCAGATTGTGGAATTTGTCCTGGGCGTTGATGAACCGCTCCATGAAGCCGATCTCGAGCTGGAAGATGTCCGGCGCGCCGGAGTTGGCCGAGAGGGCGGTCGTCAGATTGTTATGGTGCGCCGTCTGGTCTCCCGTGTTTTGAATCGTGATTTTGATGTTCGAGTGCTCGGCCATGTACTCTTTGGCCAGCTCCTCGTAGTTGACGTTGCCGAGCGTCCAGAAGGACAGCTCGATCGTTTCTCCGCCAGATGCGGCTGGCGGATCATTTTGCTTTGTCGGCTCAGTGCCGCCGGTTTCTACCGGATCCGTCGTTGCAGGCTTGTTGTTGCCGCTGCTGCAAGCAGCGAGGAGGACGAGCAGCACGCTCAAGGCGAGCAGCATCCATGGTTTGGACTTGCGGATAGACATAGTGGTAAGACCCCTTTCGATTCGATGAATGGTTACATCTCCCACTATATAAGAGCATGGCGCAATTGAAGAGGCGACAGAATTCTGATTTGAGGTTGAAATTATTCTGAATTAGGAAAAAAGAGGAAAAAAGCTCTGACGCCAGGTGCGGCGCCAGAGCGGGGGATGAATGGGACTTAAGCGTTGTCGGAGACGCCGGTGTAGATAAGGATGGCATCCCGAAGGAACCTGGCGGTCCCTGGCTGATCCTTGTCATAATAGGCGGTGAAGCGTTCGTCGTCGACATACATCCGGGCGACGCCAGCATGCGCTTCCTTGGAATACTGGCCCCAGTAAAAGCTAAGCCATTGCCGATGCAGGTCGGCGGCGCGTTGCGCAAGCTCGGAGGCAGGATCGCCTGCAGCGAACGCTTGCGCGAGCGTTTCGTGCAATTCGGCGTTCAGCTTCTCATGAGCCGCTTGCTGCTCCGGCGTCATGTTCATGACCGCTTGATTGGCGCGATCGACGGTTTCATCGCCGTATTTGGCCCGGATTTCCTCGCCGTATTTCCGTTCGTTTTCGGCGATCATTTCTTTTTTGAAGCCTTCGAATTTTTGTTGATCGGTCATTTTCATTCTTCCTTCCTGTTGGGCTATGGTTTGCTCTACAGTATGGATGAGCAGATCCAGTTGCTTGCGTTTGGCGAGCAGTTGCTTATGATGCGCCTGCAGCGCTTGACGGCCGTCAAAGGACGGGGAGGTGACGATAGCCTTGATCTCCTCCAGCGGCAGGCCAAGCTCGCGGTAAAACAAAATTTGCTGCAGCAGATCGACCTCGGCTTGCCCATAGATCCGGTATCCCGATGCGTTAACGCGTAGTGGCTTGAGCAGATCGATCTCATCGTAATAACGGAGCGTGCGGGTGCTGATGCCGGCCAGTCGCCCCAGCTTTTGCACGGTGTATTCCATAGGCTACGCCTCCTTGCTTGCTGTGCACAGCAGCTTTGCTCTTCGGCTGCAACTGTAGTCTACACCTTTACGCAACGTCAATGTCAAGCGGTCAAATTTACGTTGACCGTCTATGTTACGCAAGGTAGAATTTGGGGTAATGGCTATGGGGACAATGATATCCCGCGATATGGACAGCTATAGAGGAGGCGTAGGGTCATGGAGGAAGAGAACAAAATTGCAATGCCGATCTTAGGGGCGCTGGTAGCGGCGCTGGTGGGCGGAGCGCTATGGGCGACTGTGACGGTCATGAGCGAGCGGGAATGGGGGCTTGTCGCATGGGCCATCGGCGGCTTGACCGGCTTTGCCGTCGGTTTTCTGGCAGATCGCCGGGCGACGCAGCTGCATCAGATCATCGCCGTCGTCGCCAGCTTGATCGGGATTATGCTGGGCAAGTTTTTTGCGTTTGGCTACATTGTCAATAACGGCATGTCCGGCATGTTCGATTCCTACGTCGTGTCGATGTTTATGGAATTGCTGCCTGAAATGTTCTCGATGTTCGATATCTTGTTCGTGCTGTTCGCGGTCGTGACCGCCTGGCGTCTGCCAGCAGCGATGACGGCCAAGGCGCAGCAGGAACAGACGCCGCAGCCCATCACGCCTGTAAATGATCGGGAGAGCTTGTAGGAGCAAACATTGTTGGGCGGTAGGGACGACAGCACAGAATGCTTCGATACCGCTTCAATCCCGCTTCGATTCCCGCCACAAAGAAGGCTCCGTACCCGCTATTGCGCGGGTACGGAGCCTTTTATTTATATCGTAGCGTAGCAGGCCAACTAGCGGGTCAGAGTGTCTGCCGGTCAGCATCGCGGAGGACCTAGACCGCGATCAGTTCGACTCCTGAAAGCTATCACTGCAGGCGATCCCGCCTTCGAGCTGGCGCAACGCGCCGCCGACCTGGACCGCGATCAGCTTGACACCTGAATGCCTACGCTGCAGGCGGTCCGCCTCCGAGCTGGCGCAACGCGCCGTCGACCTGCATCCGACTCCGGCTTAGGCGGTCGGCGCCTCGAGACCTAGCCCTTCGGCAACCAGCCGGCCGTACTCGGGGTCAGCCTTGTAGAAGTGCGCGATCTGCCGCAGCTTGATCTCCTCGCGCTCGACCGGAGCCATCGCGCCGACGATATTGCGTACGAGACGCTGGCGTTCCTCCGCGCTCATCAGCCGGTACAGATCGCCGGCCTGCGTGTAGTGGTCGTCGGCATCGTAGGCGACGCTGTCGGCCATGCCGGATACGGCGTAAGGCGAGGTCCGGTCGGCCGGCGACTCCTGCGGTCCGCCATAGCTGTTGGGCTCGTAATAGACCGAGCTGCCGCCATTGCCATCGGCGCGCATCTGGCCGTCGCGCTGGTAATGGTGCACCGGGCATTGCGGCCGGTTGATCGGCAGCGTGTTGTGATTGGCGCCTACCCGGTAGCGATGAGCGTCGGAGTAAGCGAACAGCCGACCTTGCAGCATCTTGTCAGGCGAGGCCTCGATCCCCGGAACGAACGAGCCAGGAGAAAAGGTCGCCTGCTCGACCTCGGCAAAGTAGTTGTCTGGATTGCGGTTTAGCACCATCCGGCCGAGCTCGATGAGCGGATAATCCTTCTGGGACCATACCTTGGTTACGTCGAATGGATCGAAGCGGTACGTATCCGCATCGGCCTCCGGCATAATCTGCACATAGAGCTTCCAGGCAGGGAAGTCGCCGGTGTCGATCGCCTTGAACAGATCCTCGATATGGTAGTCCGGCTGCTCGCCAGCCAGCTTGGCTGCCAGGTCGACATCGAGGTTGCGGATGCCTTGCTCGGTCTTGAAGTGATACTTGACCCAGACGGCCTGGCCTTCGGCATTAACCCACTTGAAGGTATGGCTGCCGAAGCCATGCATATGGCGCAGCGTCGCCGGGATGCCGCGGTCGGACATGAGGATCGTCACCTGGTGCAGCGACTCGGGAGAGAGCGACCAGAAGTCCCAGACGGCGTTCGGATTTTTCAGATGGGTTTGAGGATGACGTTTTTGCGTATGGATGAAGTCCGGGAATTTGATGGCGTCACGGATGAAGAAGACGGGCGTATTATTGCCGACCAGGTCATAGTTGCCCTCGTTGGTGTAGAACTTAACGGCGAAGCCGCGCGGGTCGCGGACGGTATCGGACGAGCCCAGCTCGCCCGCCACCGTGGAGAAGCGGATAAACATCGGCGTTCGCTTGCCGACCTCGGAGAGGAAGTCTGCCTTCGTATAGCGGCTCAGGTCCTGCGTAACCTCGAAGTAGCCGTGCGCGCCTGTGCCCTTGGCATGGACGACACGCTCAGGCACGCGCTCGCGGTTGAAGTGGGCCAGCTTTTCGAGCAGATGCACGTCCTGGATCAGTGTCGGTCCGCGCCGTCCGGCCGTCATGGAGTGCTGGTTGTCGCCGACCGGGGCGCCCCAGCTTGTCGTTAATTTGTTCGTTTCGCTCATTGTTGTCCACCTCGCTATAGATTCGTTTGTCTGCTATTTACTATAAACGAAGCCTAATTGAAAATCAATACTAAATTAGAATTACTATAAATAAAGAGCCCCGTCAAATTAATGACGGGGCCAAAGGTTGCAAATTAAACTTCCCCTCAAACAACTACTTAAACGCCGTGAACGGCACCGGGAACTGAGGGATGCCCTCGGCATAGGCGGTGTACTCGTAGACGCCGAAGTAGACGACGAGCGCGTCATGCTTCAGGAAGAAGCGCTGCTCGGCAGGATCGATCGAAGTGAAGGGCTCCATGAACGTATACGCGCCTGCTGCGAGCTGACGCTCGATCGCGTCGTTGATGATGGCGACGTAGTCGGAGTTGCCCTCGGCTGCCTGCTGCAGCGTCAGTTGCTCGCCGGTCGTCAGATCGAAGGTGTACGCGACACGATCTGTGATGCCGTGCGCGCCGCCGGTATACAGATAATAGTCCACGTAAAGGCTAAGCTTGTCTTGCTCGTTATAGGTGATGAGGTACGTCCCGTCAAATGTCGATGCTGGCACGGTCAGGTCGGGACTCTCCGCCTCGAGCTGGGCATTGTCTGCTTCGGCAGTCGCGAGATCGCCCGCGCCGGCCTCGGCCCGCTCCTCCGCTTGTTGCTTCAGGAAGTCGTTGATGCGCGCTTGCGCCTCGGCGTTGGCATAACCGGAGATCTGCGGGTAGTGGACGAGCAGGGACGGCTCGCCCTCGGCCGACTCGATCTTGGCGGTCTCGATCGTCAGATCGTTCTCGACGATCTTGGTGATGCTGACGGTACGGCTGGGAGCGTCATAGCCGATGCCGTAGCCCATCCGCTCGAGCAGGAAGCGCACCGGCATATAGGTCGTGCCGTCCTGGATGATGGGAGGTTCGCCGTACATCGTCTGACCGTTCAGCGTGTAGGTCGTCGCGTAGGTGTCCGAGAGCTCGGTAGTCATCGTACGCTTGTTGCCTTCTACGGTAACTACACGTGTTGTCGGACTCCAGTTGGTCGTCAGGCCGAGCTGGTTATTGAGCGAGCGCAGACCGATGTAGGTCGAGCCGTCGACATTGATCGTCGGCAGCTCGACACGCGTGCCATCGACCGTATAAGCCTGTGTGATGACGCGGTGCTGCGTCGTCTCTTGGGCCGCAGCCTGAGGGATTGGCGCAGCCACTACGGGAACGGAGAGCGCGATGGCAGCAGCCAGGGCGATCACCGGCGTTTTTTTGTTGCGTTTTTTGGAAGGTACGGGTTTCATCATGGGAAGATCATCCTCTCGTTGTAGGTTCATTCGGACTGACGATTCGCTTCGAAAGTGTAGACATTTTGCCAGCTTGCCCCGCCGTCATCGGACGTATAGAGGCGGGCAGGCGCGTCGGCGTCATTGGTCAACAGCCATACATGGTCGGCGTCCGTCGCTGCCAGCAGCTGATCGCCATAGCCTGGCCATGAATCGTTCAGCTCGGTCCAGGTCGCGCCGCCATCGGTCGTTTTGCCGAGCGTATTGGCGTCGTCGCAGGCCATGCACTGCCCGCCCATCCAGGCCGTCTGCGGGTCTACGACATAGAGCGCGCCCGGAGAGGTGCCGCTGCCTTTGGGCACGCCCGGCTTCTCGCCGATCGCGTAACCCGGCGCCGGGCCGGAGCCTGCTCCGTCATGCGCGAGCACCGGCAGCCATTTGCCGTCCTTGCCGAGATGGAAGAGCGAGTAGGACGTTTGCGTCATGCCGCTGTCGCCGATCAGCTGCACCCAGGCATCGTCCTTGCCGGCTGAGCGGATCAAGGCGCCGTTCAGCGGCGCATCGGAGTCGCGGGACATGACGACATGCCACGATTGACCGCCATCGGTCGTGCGGATGATATCAAAGCTGCCTTCGTGCTCGGCCGTTACCGCCCAGCCATGATCCTTGTCATGGAAGTAAGGGGCGCCAACCGTCGACTTGGGCACCGGGATCATCGTCCACGTTTTACCGCCGTCCACCGTATGCGCATTGTCGCTGAAGGCTTCCTTGGCCGACACGAAGTGGAAAAATCCTGGAGCCGGAACCGTGCCTGTCTCCGTCCAGCTCTCGCCGCCGTCTGTGCTGTGCATCAGCTTGAGCGGCTGTTCGTCGCCTGTGCGCAAGGACGCCCACACGAGCTGATCGTTCAGCGCGAACAGTTGATCGACGGTAAAGCGCGACTCCAGCTGATTGCGCCATGTCGCCCCGCCGTCATCGGTCCGTGCGACCCAGCCTTCGCCGCCGATCCAGCCGATCTTGTCATCAGCGAGCCGCAGAGCCGTTATCGGTCCGTGGATGACATCGGCCTCTGACTCCTTAACCGGCTCAGTGGTCGTTTCGTTCCCGGTGGTCGGTTCGTCGACATTGGATTCGCTGGCCGCAGCCGTTCCTGGACTGATGTCAGGGGGCGACGTTGCGCCGCCGACGTCACTGGAATACCCTTCCGCCGGCCCGTTGCCGGCGCATCCGGAAGCTGCCAGCGCGACCAAAACAATCAGTAGCGCGCACCAAATTTTCGATTGCTTGCGCATGGGGAACACTTCCTCTCTCACTGAATAAGACGGCGCTCAGACGGTTTGGGTTGAATCCTCTGTGACGTCCTCTACGTATCTTTCACCGATTTGGGGGAGATTCAAGCAATAAAAAAACGGCCAAAGGTGCGTGGCCGTTGCGAATTAGGTTGATGCCGAGGGTCAATAGATGGGGCCGAAAAAAAATGCGGAAAAATTTTAGCGATTTTTCTTTAGGCGAGTCATGAAGAGGAAAGTGGCTGCCCCGATAGCGGCCATGACTGTTATCAGTCCGAAGATGGGATAAATGCCTGGGAGGAGGACAGAAAGTCCAACAAGAATGCCGCCGAGCATGAGGATGCGGGAGGCAAAGGAACCGATCTGTTTTTGCAGACGAGGGTCGTCTTTGCGGGAGCCCAAGCCTAAAAGATAAAGCTCCCCCAAAAAATTTAAGCCAAGAAGCTTCATTTTGACTACCGATACAAACACATTCCAGGGCTTCTCCTTGTTGGGAGCAGTTTTTTGCTGAAGCATACTGCGCTGCAGGCGCGGAAAGTAATTTCCGACGAGCATCAAATAAATGGCAAACACTAGCGTGACAAGCTTAACTACCGTATCCTGGTTGCTCAATGAGAGGCTGCCATTCGAAGGAAGCTCCAGCATGAACGCATGGACAACCAACAGGAAGCCCAGCAAAAAAATAAGCCACCAATCGAACAGGCTTTTTAATCGCTGCATATCAAAATAGCTGCGTCCAACGAATGAAGCCAATCGGAACATGGCGAAAATAAAGAGCATGACGAGCGGAATAAAGACGGCGACAACGGGTTTCTGCGTCATCCAATCTACATCGCTAAAGGTGTCCAACCGTTCAGGCAATGCAGGATAGGCCCAAAAGCTAATCCCAATCGTAATCAGAATTAAAGCGAATGGAATCAATAATCCCCTCCATGCCTGTTGCTGTCTGGCGTCCTCCATACGTATCACTTCTCCTTTTCGGATTGAAAGTTAAGGATCCATTGCAGTACATCCTGAAAAACAGTCGTGTTCAACGAGTAAATGATGAAATTCGCTTTTCGTTCATCCCATATCAGCTCGGCTTCCTTCAAAAGATTGAGATGGCGTGAAATACTGGGCTTGCTCATGTCGAAATGATCGGCGATTTCGCCGGCGGTTAAGTCTTGTTCTTTTAACAGGTCCAATATTTTTCGTCTCGTTGGATCAGCTAAAGCTTTGAATGCTTTATTAATAGACATCGGCAACCCCGCTTAGTATTAATTTCAGTATTTAGCTAATTAGCTAAATACAATATAACATGAACATTGCCAGTTTGTCAAAACGAGGAGCAACAGGAAAGGGCAGCCAGCGTCCATCGCATGATGAACGAAAGCTGCCCTTAAGCTTGCCCTGCCTGTCTACATCTTGAACTTGCCGGCCGCTGCCTTCATCGCAGCAGCCATCTCGTCAAGTCTCGCTGCCGACGCCGCGATATCCTCCATGACGGCCAGCTGCTCCTCGCTGGAGGCCGACACGGATTGGGCAGCGCCGGAGGTGTGGGAGGCGAGGCGCTCCATCTCCTGCAGCGAGGCTGCGATCTGCTCAGAGCTGGCCGACATCTGCTCCGCCGCCGCCGAGGCCTCCTCCACCTGGTGAGCGACGCTGCGCGTCGCCTCCAGGATGCGGACGAACGCTTCGCCCGTCTCGCGGATCGAGGCTGAGCCGGAGGCGACCTCCTCCTTGCTCAGGCCCATCGAGACGACGGCGCGGTTGATGTCCTGGGTGATACTCTCCAGCAGCTCGGCGATCTGCCCGGACTGCTGAGCCGATTGCTCGGCGAGCTTGCGGATCTCGGAGGCGACGACGGCGAAGCCTCGGCCATGCTCGCCGGCTCTGGAAGCCTCGATGGCGGCATTCAGCGCGAGCAGGTTGGTCTGGCTGGCGATGCCGGTGATCGCCTCGACGATCCGGCTGATCGAGACGGACCGTTCCCCGAGCTGATTGACGATCCCATCGAGCTCATCGACGGTGCGGCTGACCGAGCTCATCTGTTCCTCGGACCTGCGGATCAGCTGAGCGCCTCGCTCGGCTTGCTCGAGCGTGTCTGTCGACGATTCGTAAGCCTGCGAGGAGGTGCTGGCGATCCGCTGGATGCCGCCCGCCATCTCTTCCATCGCTCGCGAGCTCTCCTCGATGCTGCTGGCCTGGGTCTCGGCGTTGACGGACACCTCGGCCACCGCCTGCGAGGTCTGCTGGATCGCCGCAGTCGTCTCGCCGATGATGCCGGAGAGGCTGCGCGATGAGGCCGAGAGCGAGCCGGCGCTCAGCATCTGATTGCCCGCGAGGTCCCTCAGATTGCGCAGCAGGTGGTTAAACGAACGGGCCAGCACGCCGAGCTCATCCTTGCGCTCGGCGCTGAGCTCCTCGCCCGAGAGGTCGCCGTCCGCCATCTGCTCGGCTCGCCGGGACATCGCGACGATCGGTCGGGCGATATGTCTGGAGAACAGATAGACCATGACCAGACCGGCAGCGACGCAGATCGCCAGCGTCAAGAGCATTTGCCCGAGGATACGCTCCTGCCCGCTCGTAAAGTCGTCCATATAGGAGCTGGCGGAGATGATCCATCCCCATACCGGCGCCTCCTGCGCATAAGCGACCTTTAGCGCCGTTTTATCCGAGTTTGGCAGTGCGGCCTTATAGTAGATGATGCCGCCGCCAGCGAGGCCTTTATCAATAATGTTCTGTATGTAGTTGTCGCTACTGCCCGCCTGATTCTCGAGCGCATTTTGGCCCTCGATGTTAGGGTGAGCGAGCATCTTGCCCTGGGCGTCAAGGGCGAAGAAGTAGCCGTTCGGGCCAAGATCGAGCGCTTTGTTAATCGGCCGCGTGCCGTCACCTTGAAGCGGTCCGAGCAGCATGATGCGGAAGGTTTCCTGAGCTGCCTCAAGGGTGAGCGTTCCGCTCTGGACCGAACGGTCCAACGCGACCATCGTCTCAATCGCCATATTGACATTCGTTCGCAGCCCGTTTTCGATCAGCTTGTCGGTCTCCTGGCGAGCCGTCTGGTATCCGACCAGCCCCATGACAATGATAGGTACAGTTAACAGCAAGATGGACATCCACATCAGTTTTTGACGTATGGTGAGTTTCAGCATGAGCGCTCCCGCCTTTCGACATGATTCGATATTACGTACATCTTTAAGACTAATACTTTTGGACCATAAAATCAAAAAAGTGAAGTTTCCTGTGATGTTCATACAGCAAATATGTGTCGAAAGTGTGAACGAAGGTCCGTCGACGGGGGAGAGCAGACATCAAAAAAGCCTTCAAGAGCCAGGGGCTCTCAAAGGCTAAACCACGATATTATGGCAGTGTTGCTTAGGATTGGCTAAGTCTGTTGATGCGGTCGTCGAGATCCGGGTGCGAGGAGAACAGCTTCATCGCCTTGGGCGTGGTGCTGATCTTCATCGTGTTGAGCGAGGTCTGGCTCGTGTCGACCTGATTGATCGTCCGCTTGAGCGATTGCAGCGCGTGGATCATCTTGTCTTTGCCGGCATAAGCGGCCGCGCCAGCGTCCGCATGGTACTCGCGGTAGCGGGAGAAGGCCATGACGACCAGACTGCCGAGGATCGAGAAGACGATCTGGAAGACGATGATGCAGGCGAAATGTACGATATGACGCATGCTATCACTTTTCACGAGGTTGGAGACAATATAAGCAGCGATACGCGACAGGAAGACGACGAAGGTATTGATCACGCCTTGCAGCAAGGTCATCGTCACCATATCGCCGTTGGCGATGTGGGCGACCTCATGGGCGATGACGCCTTCGACGGCCGCATCGTCCATCTGCTCGAGCAGTCCGGTGGACAAGGCGACGAGCGAGCGCTTTTTGGTCGGGCCGGTGGCGAAGGCATTGACCTCTGGCGAATGATAAATGCCGACCTCGGGCATATCCGTCAAGCCAGCCGTACGGCTGATGCGATGGACGGTCTCGACGATCCGACGCTCGTAATCGTTCAGCGGTCCGTCCGGATTAAGCACTTGGACGTTCATTGCCTTTTTGGCCATCCAGCGGGACATGGCGAGCGAGATCAGAGCGCCGGTGAAGCCGATAATCGCACTGAAGATGAGCAGCGCCGTGAAGTCGATGCCGCCTTCCTCGCGGATATACCCCTGGATACCGAAGATCGAGAAAATAATGGAAATGGTAGTGATGACCAGGACGTTGGTCAGGATGAACAGCATAATTCGTTTGAACAACCGATATTCCCCCTCCAATGAAAAGTTCGTGTGTGCCACTTCCTTATCTATAGCTTAGCATTCGCAAGCCGTCGCGTCCAACCCACAGACGCAAAAAAACAGGTTTGTCCGCATCTCCTGATGTATATGTCGTGTTTCACCTATGTATTCGCCGGGTTTGACCTATCTTCTTTGGATTGAACCCGTTTACAATGAAGGGAAGCAAGACGTTAATCAAGGGAGTGGACAACGAATGGAAATGCAATGGCAAGCCCAGTGGATCTGGGGCGGCGAGGAAGAAAGCCCGCGCAACGAATGGCGGTGCTTCCGCAGCGTGGTGGAGGTGCCGACGGAGGGCTGGCAGGATGCGGAGCTGACGATCACGGCCGATGCGAGGTATCAACTGACGGTGAACGGCGTCCCGGTCGGCAGAGGGCCTGTCCGTTCGTGGCCGGAGGAGCTGGCCTACGATACCCATCGTATCGGCCATCTGCTGGAGCCGGGCAAGCCGGCGACCGTCGCCGTATTCGTCAATCATTACGGCATCACGAACTTCTATTACTTGCTCGGCCGGGGCGGACTGCTGGCGCAGCTCGATCTGCTGGACGGGGCTGGCGGCCGTCAGACGCTGCTCGCAACCGATGCTTCGTGGCGGACCTCGCGTCATCTCGGCTACCATCGCCGCTCGCAGCGGATGTCCTGCCAGCAGGGCTTCGCCGAGTATGTCGATGCGTCTGTCTGGGACGATGTGTGGAAGCAGCCTGCCTATGCGGATGACGCATGGGAGCAAGCGCGCGTGATCGGGCCGGCAGGCATGGAGCCGTGGCCGCGTCTGCAGCCGCGCGATATCCCGCCGCTGACGGAGGAGACGGTCTGGCCGGTGCGAGTAGAGTCGCTCAAGCAGGTGCGCTCGCTGAGCTGGTCGACGACGCTGGACCTTCGCACGATGATGGACCCCGAGAGCGTCCATCATGCCAATCCTACCGGTCATACCGGCTATGCGGCGACGGTGCTGCACGCGTCAGAGGCTGCTCAGGCGACCCTCGTGTTCACCCACGCGCAAGAGATGTTCCGCGCTTGCTCGCTCAACGGACAACTCATCGAGGCGGCTGCTTATTACGGGACGGAGCCAGAGAAGCGAGTAGAGGTTGCGCTGCAGGCAGGAGACAATCTGCTGCTCATCGACACCTCGGGCGGCTCGCATGTGGGCAAGCTGCATCTGGGCATCGACTGCGCAGTCGAACTGGAGATCCGCAGTCCGCTCGACCGCTCGACAGAGGCGCCGTTCGCGGCGATCGGTCCATTCTCGACGACGGTCCATATCGACCATCAGCCGCAGCAGCATCTGGACTTCGAGGACCCCGCCTATACCGAGGTGATCCGCCAGGTGGCGAAGCCGGAGGATCTGGCTGCGCTAGGGGACATGGTGCGTCCGTTCGATCCGCTGCTCGTCAGCGAGGCGGATGTGCTCAGCCTGTCGATCTATCGGGGAGCGGAGCAGTCCCATCCGGTGCCTGAGCAGCTGCAGCAGCTGGTCATGCCACACGCACTGCCTGGCGAGCTGCCGCAATACGAAGGTTGGGATACGGAGATCGTCATCGATTTTGGCAAGGAATGGTCCGGCTATCTGGCCTTCGAGCTCGAGGCGGCGGCAGGCACGGTGATCGATCTGTACGGCTACGAGTACCAGATGGGCGAGTACAGGCAGGATACGTACGGGCTCGACAATACGATCCGTTATGTGTGCAAAGGGGGCAGACAGCGCTACGAGTCGCCGATCCGTCGCGGCTTCCGGTATGTGATGATGACGGTGCGCGAGGCGTCGGCGCCGGTTCACGTCTACGGCATGCAGGTGATTCAGAGCAACTACCCGGTGGCGGAGGTCGGCAGATTCCAGTGCTCTGACGCGCTCCTCGGCGAGATCTGGGAGATCAGCCGCCATACGACGCGTCTGTGCATGGAGGACACGTTCGTCGACTGTCCGGCCTATGAGCAGGTGTTCTGGGTCGGCGACAGCCGCAACGAAGCGCTTGTCAGCAACTATGTATTTGGCGTTACCGATATTATCAAGCGTTGTCTGCGCCTGGTCCCGGGGTCGCGCGGCCAGACGCCGCTCTATGCGGATCAGGTGCCGAGCGGCTGGAGCAGCGTCATCCCGAACTGGACGTTCTTCTGGGCGATCGCTTGTCAGGAGTATTACGACCAGACGGCCGATCTGGACTTCGCGGTCGAGATGTATCCGCATATCGCCTATACGCTGGACCATTACATGCACTATCTGAACGCCGACGGCCTGCTCGAGATCAAGGGCTGGAATCTGCTGGACTGGTCGCCGATGGATCAGCCGGGCGAGGGTGTCGTCACGCATCAGAATATGTTCCTGGCCAAGACGCTGCGCGTCGCCGCCGAGCTGGCGGAGCTGTCCGTTGAGGGCGAGGCTGCGAAGCGTTGGCAGACTGCGGCAGACGCGCTCTCGGCTGCGATCAATGCGCATCTGTGGGATGAGGACAAGCAGGCGTATCTGGACTGCATCCATACCGGCGGTCGTCGCTCGGATATCTATAGCATGCAGACGCAGGTCGTGGCGCATCTGACCGGCGTCGCCCAGGGCGAGCGCAGGGAGCGGTTGTCGAGCTACATGCTGACGCCGCCGCGCGAGTTCGTGCAGATCGGCTCGCCGTTCATGTCCTTCTTCTATTACGAGACGCTGGCGGCTGGCGGGCAGTCGGCGCGCATCCTCGACGATATCCGGGCCAACTTCGGCGAGATGGTGCGGTACGACGCGACCACCTGCTGGGAGATGTACCCGAGCTTCCGCGAGAATCGCGCCAATCCCGACATGCTGACGCGCAGTCACTGCCATGCCTGGTCGGCAGCGCCAGCGTACTTCCTCGGCACGCAGGTGCTCGGTGTGCAGCGGACCGCGCCGGGCTGGCAGAGCGCGCTTGTAGCGCCCCAGCCATGCGGGCTCGCCTGGGCGAGAGGATCGGTGCCGCTGCCGGGCCGCGGACGCATCGAGGTCGACTGGAAGCTGACGGGCGAAGCCGGAGACGAGCTGCGGATCAAGGTCAAGCATCCGAAGGACGTCCGTATCGAGGTGAAGCTGCCTGAAGGGTACACCGGCGACATCGAGATGATCGCGATCTGACCGCCAGTTCGGCGGAGTGATGCATTCGTTCCTTAACCCGACATGTAAGCTGTGCTATAATGGAGTGATACGGCACGTTTAGCGGCATAGAGGGAAGGAGTGGTTACGATGGTTGCTACTACAGCCGACAGAAGTCCCAAGGAAGAGCGCTTCGTCGCCAGATGGAGCTCTATTCGCGAACGGGGCAAAGGCAGATATATCGTCCTGCGGGGCGTCGTGGGCGGTCTGCTGCTCTTCGCGATCTGGTTTGGCGTGAGTTTGCTGGAGATTCGTCTCTCCGAATTCAAGTCCGCACTCTTTACCTGGCCTGACTTTCTGAATCGCAGTCTGATCTGGCTCGTTTGTTACCAGTTGATCGGCTTCTCGCTTGCTTTCTCGGCATGGAGAGCCAAGGAGAAGCGCTACGATTATCTCACTTGACGGCAAGGCCATCCGGCATTGAAGGGTCGCTCCCTGGTCATCTTTAGGATGATTGGAGGAGCGACTTTTGCTTTGCGCGGGCAGGATGACGGTTTTCTTTCCAGCGCCGATTCATTATACTGAATATATAACCGTCGCACGCCAATAGCGTGACGGCGAATAGAGACAGGAGTGGACTGCAGCATGAGCTACAAGATTGTATTTTTTGATATCGACGGTACGCTGGTCAATGAAGACAAGGTTGTGCCCGAGGATGCCATACGCGCGGTAGCGGAGCTGAAGGCAAGCGGCGTCGAGCCGGTCATCGCCACAGGCCGCGCGCCATACTTCATCCAGCCGCTGCTCGAGGAGCTGAACATCGAGTCGTATATTTGCCTCAATGGCGCATATGTGGTCTACAAGGGGGAGCCCTTGCTGAAGCGCGAGATTGCCCGAGCGAGTCTGGAGGCGCTTGTCCGCATGGCTCGCGAGCATGGGCATAGTCTCGTCTTCCAGGGCGAGCACGGCTACTACGCGACGCATCAGGAGCATCCCTTCGTCACACGCGCAGTGGACTCGCTGAAGGTGGCGCAGCCTGGCTACGATCCGGACTTCTGGGAAAAGGAGCACGTCTACCAGGTATTCCTGCTCTGCGAGAGCGGCGACGAGCATCTGTACCAAGGACGACTCGGCGAGCTGAAGCTGATCCGCTGGCACGAGCATGCGATGGATGTGCTGCCGGAGAGCGGGTCCAAGGCGCTCGGCATCGCCGCGCTGCTGGAGAAGCTGGGGCTGACGGCAGATGATGCTGTAGCCTTCGGCGACAATCTCAACGACAAGGAAATGTTGGACTTCGTCGGGCTCGGCATCGCGATGGGCAACTCTCATCCGGAGCTGCTGCCGTATGCGGATTATGTGACTGCGCACGTCGATGAGGCCGGTATCCGCCGCGGACTCGAGTACGCCGGACTGCTGCCTGCCCAGCCGGCAGTAACCGGTTAGCGCAGCGAGTATCCGCAGGAAGGAGGAGGTGAAACAGCTTGAAGGATGACGACAAGGAGCGAGGCGCAGAGGAGGAGACGGCAGCCTCTGCGGCTGGCGATGCTGCCGACTCGGACCAGGAGCGTGGCGAGTCGCCCGGCGAGGGCGCAAGCGCGAGCGCCGGAAGCGAGGCGGACCAAGGCGAGCCGCCGGCAGACGCTCCCTCCGCTGATCGGGGGGATTCGCCGGCTGGCCGCTCGGGAGAGGCGGCCACGACGCAGAGCTCGACTGGCGCAACGAATGCGCCTGAGCGAGGCGCGCAGGCGGGGTCGCGCTCGGCCAAGGTGGTGCCGATGATCCGGCGTCTCCCTGCCGACAGGCAATCTGGCGAGCCGGAGCGGCCATCGGACGAGTCGGCTCGACCGTCGCGAGCGGACAGCGGACGCGGCGAGTCTGGGGGCGGCAAGGTGGTGCAGCTGCGGCCGAGGACTGCGGAGACGATGCCTCCCCCGGAAGGGCGGGACCGCCGGGGGGAGCAGCCGCTCGACCCGGAGTCGGAGGCGTTCTGGGAGGAGGCCGAGGAGGACGACGGCGCGCTGGCCGAGGAGCAGAAGCGTCGCGGCAGACGCTTCAAGCGGATCATCCTCAGCTTGCTGGCGCTGGCGCTGGTTGCCAACATCGTCGCTTTCTGGCCGCGCATCTACAACATGGAGACGCTGCCCTTCCTGTTCAGCTCGCGCGAGCTGTCCAAGGATGAGCAGATCCAGGCTTACAAGGAAGCGGTTGTCCTCGTCAGTACGGATCGCGGCAAGGGCACGGGCTTTTATATCTCGGGGGGCTACGTTGTCACCAATCATCATGTCGTCGAAGGGCGGATGCTGCAGAACGTACAGTTCCTCTCGATGAGCCAGACCTACTCGGTGACTACGGTCGCTTCCGATCCGTCATCGGATCTGGCGATCCTCAAGCTAAGCGGCGACTATCCCGACGATCTGCCGACGTTGCCGCTCGGCGAGGGACAGTGGCAGGAAGCGATGCCGGTGACGATCATCGGCAATCCGCTCAACTTCAGTGAGATCGTTGGCCAGGGGACGGTGATCGGAGAGATGCAGCTGAACGGCTGGACGCGCCCGGTGCTGGCGCTCGACGTGCCGGTCTTCAAGGGCAACAGCGGCAGTCCGGTGCTCGACGAGAGCGGCAGCGTGATAGCCGTCGTCTTCGCGACGACGGAGGTGCGTGAAGACGATCAGACCAAGACGATCGGTCTGGCAGTTCCCGTCGAGCGGGTGCATCGGTTGTTGGAGCGGCTATGATCGACCATTTTTGGATAAACACTAGTGGCGTCGCGCGATGGATCGCTTCTCTTGAGGAGCATCGATTCATCATGCGGCGCCATATTTGATTTCCACAAAGGGATTTAGTTATGGCGCGATTCCTGTTATACTGTTATTGATAATAATAATCATTGTCGATTGATACCATTTCACATGAAAATGAGGGATAGCTATGTCTACAGAGATTATGGATGTCACGATCATCGGCGGCGGGCCAGCGGGCCTGTATGCCGCTTTTTATAGCGGCTTGCGCGAATTGAAAACGAAGATTATCGAGTATCAACCGTTCCTGGGCGGCAAGGTGCATGTGTACCCGGAGAAAATGATCTGGGATGTCGGCGGCCTGACGCCGGTGCCGGGAGCCAAGCTGATCGAGCAGTTGGTAGCGCAGGCGTTGACATTCGAGCCCGAGGTCGTCCTCGGAGAGAAGGTCGAGTCGATCGCAAGAGACGCCGAGGGCATCTTCCTGCTACATACGGCCTCTGGAGCCGTCCACCGCTCCCGCACCGTCATCCTCGCTGTCGGCGGCGGGATCCTGAAGCCGATCAAGCTGAACATCGAAGGGGCTGAGCGATTCGAGGTCACCAACCTTCATTATACGATCAAGTCGCTGGCTCGCTTCAAGGGCAAGCAAGTGCTCATCTCCGGCGGCGGCAACTCGGCAGTGGACTGGGCCAACGAGCTGGCTCCAATCGCGGCCAAGGTCTACTTGACCTACCGCAGCGATGCGCTCAAAGGGCATGAGGCTGAGATTACCAAGCTGGGCAAGGGCGGTGTCGAGCTGCTGCTTAACACGACAATCACAAAGCTAATCGCTGACAAGGATCAGGGTCAGGTCGCTTCGGTCATGTTGGCTAACGGGGAGGACTCCGAGGTTCGGCTCGAGGTCGATGAGGTCATCATCAGTCACGGCTACGAACGGGACAAAGAGCTGCTCGACAACAGCGAAGTGAAGATCGAGCTGAAGGACTATCGCGTCGCGGGGACGCCAACAAGCGCTACCTCGGTGCCAGGTATTTATGCTGCTGGCGATGTGCTCTATCACGAGGGCAAGCTGCACCTGATCGCGGGTGCGTTCCAAGATGCTGCCAACGCAGTTAATGAAGCGAAGCAGTATATTACGCCGGAGGCCCATAGTTATGGGATGGTGTCGTCCCACAACGAGCTGTTCGCGGAGAAAAACCGGGAGTTATTGAAGGAATTGTATACGACGTAGCGCGGCCTACTCTTGCTCCCCTAATCAAGCCAGCAATGGTATACTGTTCAAAGAGAACATTGCCTATGGCAAGATCAGGGAAAGGGGAGCAAGAGAACCAATGCCCAAGTTGGCACTAAGCGTATTGATGTTTGCGGTAATTATCGTCGTGGTTGGCGGCGCGTTCCTGCTGCATTGGCTGGCTGGAGTCGCAGTCGTCGTATTGTTGATAGGCTACGGCTACTATAGCAATCGGCCGATGCTGTACTCGATGAGAGCCAATGCCGCTTTTATGCAAGGTCAGGAGGACAAGGCGCTGGCGCTGCTGGAGAAAACGGCGGCTCTGCCCAATGCCGGAGCGCAGGTACTGGCGCATTACGGCTATCTGCTGCTGCGCAAGGGCGAGCTGACGCGGTCGGAGCAGGTGTTCCGCGACGGCTTGACCAAAGCGAAGCGCCGCGAGGACGAGATGCAGATCAAGATCAATCTTTCGACCGTGTACTGGCTGCAGAACCGGCGAGAGGAGGCGCTGACGCTGCTTCAGGCCATCTTCAACAAGTTTAAGAACACGATGGTTTATGGGAATCTCGGCTACCTGAAGCTGCTCAGCGGTCAGCATGAGGAGGCGCTCGCCTTTAACCTCGAGGCCTATGACTACAATAGCGAGGACCAGACGATCCGCGACAATCTGGCGCAGACCTACTACATGCTGGGACGATATGAGGATGCGGAGAAGCTGTACGAGCAGGTCGTCGCCAAATCGCCCAAGTTCGCCGAGCCTTATTATTATTATGCGCGTACGCTCTTGCAGTTGGGCAAAGTAGAGGAAGCTCGCGAGCAATGCGAAGCTGCATCGGGACGGCCTGCGGCGCTAATCCCGTCGACATCGACCGAGGAGGTGCGACAGCTGGCAGCGGAGCTGGATGCGATGCCGGCGCGCGGAGAGGGGGAGACGGAATGAATAATATCGAGCAACTGCAGACAGCAGGCGCTCCGGTGGCGCTCGTTCACAGCTGGCCGTCGATTATCGATGACGAGCAGATGGCTCTCGATCTGATGATGACGGTGCGATACGAGACGGGGTGCGATCGCATCATTCTGCCAAAGGAGCGCTTCAGCGAACGTTTTTTTGATCTGAGCACAAGGCTGGCGGGAGCGATCCTGCAGAAGGCTGTGAACTATCAGGTGAAGCTGGCAATTGTCGGAGATTTCTCGCAGGTGACGAGCAAGAGCTTACGCGACTTTATCTACGAGTGCAACGAGGGTCGGCAATGCTTGTTCCTGCCTTCCGAGGAGGAAGCGGCAGAGCGGCTCGGGCGGTTGCCCTGAGCGGCTGCACGTGATGTCGCTGACGTCAGTGTGAATCAAACCGTCCTTACGCAGCAACAAGCCGCCCTCGTGTTGTCCGGGGGGCGGCTTGTTAGGCTGCGATGACAGCCGGAGCGGCTGGTGCTCAGGCTTGCTTGGCTTCCTCGTGCTCTTCCTGGATCTTGTAGAGTCCGTTGATGAGCGGGTCGGACGGATCGCGATTCATCAGGTGCAGCGTCATCAGATACTGCAGCGGCATCGCACAGGCGTTGTTGCCGTCCTTGAACTGCGGGAAGCCCGCTTCAAGGACAGGACCGGCTTGCTTGTGCATATTGAAGCCGACCTGCACCTGGTCCGGGCCGAACTCTTCTCTGACAGCGGTTGCGCAGAAAGGGACGACCTGCTCGTCGAGCAGCTTCTTGGCCGCTTCCTGATCGGCAGGAGGGGCAAGCAGCGGTCGGCTGACACCGGCTTCGATCATATCGATATAGAAGGATGCGAGCCACTGGCTGGCCCGTCCGGGATCCTGATGTTTTTGGAGCATTTCATTCATGAAGAAGCCGCAGGCATATTCCTTGTCGCCTTCTTTTTCTTTCAGCCGGTAGACGAACATCGGCCCGAAGTTCGGGTGATTGATAATCTGCCCTTCCACCTGATAGGCGTCGAAGTCAGTCTGGAGCATCTGCAGCGAGCGGGAATGAATGGCGACGATAATTTTTTTCGCTTCTTCCTCGCGCTTTTTTTCTTCTTCGGTTTTTTCTTTTACATTGTTGTTGTCCATGGTCATTGCTGACCTCCTTCCCTTATCCATTCTACCACGTTGGGACAAGATTGGGAGGTATCTATCGCACTTAAATTTACGGTTCGACAAGAAAATTCCGATCGCCGATCTGGATGCTGTCGTCATCGTCATGGATAAAGAACAACGCATGCTCGGTTTCGCCAAGCGAATTGGTGAGGGCGATCGTGTTACCGCTGATCCGGTACGTGCCGCTCGCATCGCTCCCGGCCGCTCCGGTCGTCGGCGCTCCGCCTTCGACCGAGCCAAGCATCAGATTGCTGCTCTCGTAGGTGCCGTCATTCCTCAGCACGATGTCCTCTTGCCAGGAGGTGGACCCGGCAGAGATGCCCGCCAGACCGCTGAACCCTTGATGCGTATACTGTTGGTCGAGCGTCAGACCCTCTTGCACCGGCAGCACCGGCGCCAGTTCGACATCCTCGATGATCAATATGCCGTCGACAACCTCGATGGTCCGTGTCTCCCCATCCTCCAGGATCAGCTCGCCGTCCTCGATCCGGTATGCCTGACAGGCGGCTTCGGCACAGTCGATCGTCTCCGGACCGCCTGAGGGCGGAGCATCGAGGAGGAGTTGCCCATCCGGCAGGAAGGTGATGATGTTCCAGCACATGCCGCCGCATTCGCTGCCGTCATAATCGGGGATGAAGCCGTAATACATGCCCTGCAGACGATCGAGCTCCACTTGGCCCTTCTCGGCGGGCTGATAGCCGGTTGCGTCGCCGCTGCTATCTTTGGCTGGATCGGAGCAGCCCGCTGCCAGCAGCAGTAGAGCTAGCAACGCTGCGAGCCAGATATAAGGTTGGTTGCGTTTCATTTTGCTTTTCAATAGCATCATCCCCCGGGAATTTCCAAATTCTTAATAATCGTTCCTCTTTAACCATCCTTGGGTTGGGTTAAACAGAGGGTGTGAAAAAAAAGCCAGTCCGTCATCCGGGAGTTGCCCGGTTTGTCATGTGCATTTCGGTTGGCATTCGTGTAAAATAGAGGCATATGGCTCATCTGGACAAGAATGATTCTCAAGAGGGCTTGACAATAGGCTCTGAGATAATTATTATTAGTTTAGAATGAGTTTAATAATCAATTACCTTTAGGAGGGAACCATCACATGTCTCTGATTGGAAAAGAAGTCGCCCCGTTCAAGGCGCAAGCATACCACAACGGCCAGTTCGTCGAAGTTACCGAAGCTAACTTCAAAGGTAAATGGAGCATCGTATGCTTCTATCCTGCGGACTTTACCTTCGTCTGCCCGACTGAGCTCGGCGACCTGCAAGACCAATACGATGCGCTGCAAGCGCTCGGCGTCGAAGTATACTCGGTGTCCACGGACACGCACTTCACGCACAAGGCATGGCATGACAGCTCCGAGACGATCGGCAAAATCAAATATATCATGATCGGCGATCCATCCCACACGATCTCCCGCAACTTCGACGTCCTGATCGAAGAGGACGGTCTGGCAGATCGCGGTACCTTCATCATCGACCCGGACGGCATCGTCCAGGCGGTAGAGATCAACGCCGGCGGCATCGGCCGCGACGCCAGCACGCTGGTCGGCAAAGTGAAAGCTGCGCAATACGTGCGCAACAACCCAGGCGAGGTATGCCCGGCCAAATGGCAAGAAGGCGGCGCAACGCTGAAGCCAGGTCTGGATCTTGTAGGCAAAATCTAAGTTAGCAGTCTTCCTTATTAACGACACGATGGACGTGCCGGAGAGGTCAGGCGCAGCGGAAATTCCGCTGGCTTGTGCCGCTCCGGCCGTTTTTTAAACAAAATAACGGCTTGGAGAGGTGAACACGATGGCACTTGATGCGGATATCAAACAACAACTGAATCAATATCTCCAAATGCTCGAGAGCGACTTGGTGCTCCAGGTGAGCGCTGGCGACGACAAAGGCTCAACCGAGATGCTGGAGCTGATCGACGAGCTGACGGCGCTGACCCCGCGTATTACGGTGGAGAAAACCGATCTGCCGCGCACGCCGAGCTTCCAGGTGAACCGGCCCGGCGAGTCGAGCGGCATCGTCTTTGCCGGCACGCCGCTCGGTCATGAGTTCACATCGCTGGTGCTGGCACTGCTGCAAGTGAGCGGCCGCGCGCCCAAGGTGGACCAGAGCGTCATCGACCAGATCAAGGCGATCCGCGGCGAATACCGTTTCGAGACGTATGTCAGCCTGAGCTGTCATAACTGTCCCGATGTGGTGCAGGCGCTTAACGTAATGAGCGTGCTCAATCCCGGCATCTCGCACACGATGATCGACGGCGCGGTATTCAAGGAAGAGGTCGAGAGCAAGGAAGTGATGGCTGTACCGTCGGTATACTTGAACGGCGAGTTTTTCGGTGGCGGACGCATGAGCATCGAGGAGATCGTCGCCAAGATCGGCGGCGGCCCTGACGCCTCCGAGTTCGAGGACAAGGAACCCTACGACGTCCTCGTCGTCGGCGGCGGCCCGGCCGGCGCGAGCGCGGCTGTCTATGCGGCGCGCAAAGGCATCCGCACCGGCATCGTCGCCGAGCGCTTCGGCGGCCAGGTGATGGATACGCTGGGCATCGAGAACTTCATCAGCGTCAAGTACACCGAAGGTCCGAAGCTGGCCGCGAGCCTGGAGGAGCATGTCAAGGAGTACAAGGTTGACATCATGAAGCTGCAGCGAGCTAAGCGACTGGAGAAAAAAGACCTCATCGAGGTCGAGCTGGAGAACGGCGCGGTGCTGAAAAGCAAGACCGTCATCCTCTCTACCGGCGCACGCTGGCGCAACGTCGGCGTCCCGGGAGAGGCCGAGTTCAAAAACAAAGGCGTCGCCTATTGTCCGCACTGTGACGGTCCGCTCTTCGAGGGCAAGCATGTCGCGGTCATCGGCGGCGGCAACTCCGGCATCGAGGCAGCGATCGATCTGGCCGGCATCGCCAGCCATGTGACGGTACTGGAGTTTGCGCCGGAGCTGAAGGCCGACTCGGTGTTGCAGGAGCGGCTGGGTAGCTTGCCGAACACGACCGTCCACAAAAACGTCCAGACCAAGGAGATTACCGGTACCGACAAAGTGAACGGCATCACCTATGTCGATCGCGAGAGCGGCGAGGAGCATCATGTCGAGCTGGAGGGCGTATTCGTCCAGATCGGACTGGTGCCGAACACCGACTGGCTCGGCGATACGCTCGAGCGCAACCGGATGGGGGAGATCGTCATCGACAAGCACGGCGCGACCAGCCTGCCCGGCGTATTCGCTGCCGGCGACTGCGCCGACAATCCGTACAAACAGATCATTATCTCAATGGGCTCCGGCGCCAACGCTGCCCTCGGCGCATTCGATTACCTGATCCGCAACTAACTAGGTACCTTTTATGATACTATCTCACATGATTGTGCCTACTTACATTAAAAAGGTTTATAACTCATAATAAGAAAGTGGCCTCGTGCCCGGGAGAATGGCTCGCAAGAAACTCAGCATGAATCGACGACAACAGGAGAAACTAAACGACGAATGAAGCGCTGCTGTCTTGGTACGCGCGCTGTCGGGAGGAAGACTCCGCGAGCCAGCACCTGCCCTATAGACGAGCTGCAACCTTATAGATGGAATAGGAGTGAATGTAGTGAGCAACAAGTTTCTGGATCTGGTGAAACAAAGACGCAGCTACTATGCAATTAGCCCTGAAGCGGTAATCAGCGACAACAAGCTGGAGCAATTGATTGCCGATGCAATCAACTATACGCCATCCTCGTTTAACTCCCAAAGCTCCCGTGTGGTCGTCCTGCTGGGCGAAAACCACAACAAGCTGTGGGACGGCATTACAAAAGAAACGCTGCGCGCGATCGTACCTGCCGACAGCTTTGCGGCAACTGAAGAGCGTCTGGCTGGCTTTAACAACGGCTATGGCACGGTCCTGTTCTTCGAGGATCAAGATGTCATCAGCCATCTGCAAGAGCAGTTCGCGCTCTACAGCGACAACTTCCCGATCTGGTCCAACCAGTCGAGCGGCATGCTGCAGTTCGTCGTCTGGACTGCGCTGACAGAGGAAGGCTACGGCGCTTCGCTGCAGCACTACAACCCGCTGATCGACGAGCAGGTTAAGGCGGAGTGGAACATCCCTGCGAGCTGGAAGCTGATCGCTCAGATGCCATTCGGCAAGCAAGCGGCACAGCCAGGCGAGAAGGAATTCGCGCCGATCGAAACTCGTCTGAAAGTCGTAAAGTAAACACAAAGGCTTGCATTATGCGAGCCATAAAGCAACGACCGCCGTCCACTTGCGTGGATAGCGGTCGTTTTTATTAGGGTGTGTCTATACTCCGTCAGACACGCCTTAGGCGTCAGCGCGGAACGTTACTCGCTCACATGCTCCGTTGTCAGTTGCTTGTTGCGCTGCTCCATATGCTCGAGATGGTTGGCGCCCCATTCATGCATGCTATCGAGCAAGGGGATAATGGTGCGACCATACTCGGTCAGGGAGTATTCCACCTTGGGCGGCACCTGTGGATAGATGACCCGCTTCACCAGATCCTGCTCCTCGAGCTCGCGCAGCTGAAGCGTCAGCATCCGCTGCGTAATATCCGGCATGAGCCGGCGCAGTTCATTAAACCGCTTGGTGCCTCCGAATACGAGCTGCATGAGGATGATCGGCTTCCACTTGCCGACGATTGTATCAAGCGCGACGACGATTTTGCAATGCTCTGCTTTCTTTTCCATGCGATTGCCCTCCATCGTGAGAGTTATGCTGCTGGCACAGGTTTTACAGTCGCTATCGCTTATAGCGACTCTTTACAGTATCATTATCGTTACTATAACACATTTGGGTACTACTGTGCATAGGTACGGAGCAGCATTGCGAGAGGGAGGCTGTTTTGTTTGGGAAGGGATGGGTAAAATACTCTAATGACTGTATTACTAGGCAGAGGAGATGACCGGATGAAACTGACCAAGGAACAGCGCATCACACTGCATGGGTTCAATAATCTCACCAAATCGCTCAGCTTCAACATGTACGATATCTGCTACACCCGCACAGCGAGCGAACGCAAGGCCTATCTCGCCTATATCGACGAGCAGTACAACGCTGATCGGCTGACGAATATCCTCAAGGCGGTCGCCGATATCATCGGCGCTCACGTCCTTAATATCGCCAAGCAGGACTATGACCCGCAAGGCGCCAGCGTTACGCTGCTCGTCTCGGAGGGGCCGGTCGCGGGCGCGCCCAATGAATCGTTTGACGAATCGCCGGGTCCGCTGCCGGAGACCGTGCTGGCTCATCTGGATAAAAGTCATATCACCGTCCATACGTACCCCGAATACCATCCCGATGAGGGTATCAGCACCTTCCGCGCCGACATCGATGTCTCGACCTGCGGCGAGATCTCGCCGCTCAAGGCGCTTAACTATATGATCCATTCCTTCGACACGGACATCATGACGATGGATTACCGGGTGCGCGGCTTCACGCGCGACATCAACGGCCACAAGCTGTTCATCGACCATGAGATCAGCTCGATCCAGAGCTATATCCCGGACCATGTCATCGGGCAGTACGATATGATCGACGTCAATGTGTATCAGGAGAATATCTTCCATACCAAGTGCAAGCTCAAAAAATTCGAGCTGAACGACTATCTGTTCGGCTATACGAAGGACACGCTGAGCGAGCGCGAGCAGGCAGAGATCACGGCGTCGCTGAAGGCGGAGATGGACGAGATCTTCTACGGCAAGAACATGTATGATTGACTGGATCGCCCTCAAAACGGAGCCTGCGGTCACGGGATCGATGTGATATGATAGAGATCGCAGAGCGAAACGACATAAGGGGCGATACATCCGATCATGGCACAAGAAATCGAACGCAAATGGCTGCTGAAGACAGACGAGCTGTCCCTGCCCGACGAACTAAAGGTAATCCGCGAGCAGCGGATCGAGCAGACGTATCTGGCGATTCATGAGGCAGAGGAGCTGCGGGTGAGGGCGATCACCGACCATGAGTCAGGCGAGGTCGTACATACCCATACGTTCAAGCGAGGGCATGGCATCGTCCGAGAGGAGGTCGAGTACACGATCTCCGAAGGCCTCTACGATCAGATGATACGGCTCTCCGGGACGACGCCGCTCCTCAAGGTGCGGACGACAGCCGTGCTCGACGGACTGCATCTGGAGATCGATCGCTACGAGCAGCTTGACATGACCGTCGTCGAGGTCGAGTTCGGCAGCATGGCCGAGGCCGAGGGCTTCGAGCCGCCGGCCTGGTTTGGCCTCGATATCAGCACGGACCGCCGCTACAGCAACAAAAAAGTATGGCAGGATCTGAATCCCGGACGTTAAACAACGAGCAAAAAATGGCCTTGGTCTTGCGGGACCAAGGCTTTTTTCTATGGCCCAACGGTAAACCTTCCTTGCCGTGGAAACTTTTATCGTTCATACTATGGAGATAGGAATCAGTTATGAGAGCAGATATAGGGGATGGGATGGAGTTGCGAGATTCGGCACAGACGGTCCATACGAGGCGGTGGCTAACCATCGTCAAATACGGGGGCGTTTTTTTGTTGTTCCTCGGCGCGCTCGCTGGCGTGCGCTGGGCATGGACGTTAGCCTTCGAGACAGTGGAGGGACCGCCAGCCGTGGGCGGCGTGTTGGATTTAAGAGGACAGGGCATAGAGTCGGCTCCGATCTTCCTCGATGGTGAGTGGAGCTTTTACCCCGGCAAGCTGCTAAGCGGCGCAGGGACGCGACCAGAGCCGGCATCGGTGAGGGAGATCCAGGTGCCGGGCAACTGGATCGAGGCGGTGGCAGACGACGACGGCGCTCCGGCTTATGGCTATGGCACATATCGGCTGCTGATCCGGACAGACCCGCTTGAGCGGCCGATTGCCTTGTGGCTCAATGGCATCGAAGCCTCGTCGGAGGTCGAGATCAACGGCGTCCCGGCAGGCAGGAGCGGACATCCGGCTGTAGAGGCGGGCAGGTATACGCCGCTCAAAAAGTCGTATGTTGCCTCGTATTACGCAGCAGGCGAGACGGAGCTGGAGGTGCTGATCCGCGTCGCCAACTTTGACAAGCCGCACCAGGGTGGATTGCTGCAATCGATCCGTTATGGTCCGCAAGATGTGATCGAGCGGATGAGAGGACTGTCGATGCAGTTTCAGGTCGGCATCTTCTTTATCCTGCTGCTGCATGGGCTGTACGCCTGCATCCTGTTACTGATCCATCAGGATCGGACGCTTCTCTATATGGCGATGCTGGTTGCGGCGGTCGGCCTTCTTATCGTGAGCGGTTATGATCAGGTTTTGCTCGATTGGCTGCCCTTGAACTATACCTTGATCGCCAAGCTAAGGCTGATCCTGTTTTTGTGGCAAAATACGCTGCTCCTGCTCATTTTTCGTCGCTTGCTCCAGTCGCCTCCCCAGCGTGTCGTGCTGTGGGCGTTGATGCTCGGAGTGGCGACGATGACCGTCTGCCTCCTGCTCGGTCCCGAGTTCGTAGTATTGTCTTCGGGCATGAGGCTGGTCGTAATCGTGCTCGGGCTCGTCCCGATTGTGTGGTTGCTGCCAGTACTGCTGCGGCTGATCGGCAAGCTGCGCAATGACCGCGACTTGTGGTTCCTGCTGCTGACTGCTTCCGGTTTCCTGGCAAATCTGGGGTGGCGGGCCTTGCAAAGCGGAGAAACCTACTCCGGTCTGTATTATCCGGTGGATGTGCTTGTGACGATCATCGGATTTTCTACCTATTGGTTCAGCAAGTACTTCCGCAATGCCCGCGAAAATGCCAAGCTCAACGAAAAGCTGAAGCGCGAGGATGCGCTGAAGGACCAGTTCCTGGCCAACACCTCGCATGAGCTGCGCACGCCGCTGCACGGGATTAGGAATATCGTCCAGGCGGTGGCCGATCGTCAGCAGCCGGACCGCGAGAGCAAGGAGGATCTGGAGCGTGTCATTCAGATCAGTCGACGCATGTCGCATATGCTCGATAATCTGCTGGATATGGCGCGACTGAAGGAGGAGCGAATCCAGCTGCATCGCGAGCGTCTCTCGATCCAGGCGATCCTCCCCGGCGTGCTGGGGATGCTGCGGCTGATGCTGGAGGGCAAGCCGATCGAGCTGAGGATGGCGGTCCCGGCGTCGCTGCCGCCTGTGCTCGGGGATGAGGAGAGACTCGTCCAGGTGTTGTACAACCTGGTGCACAATGCGATCAAATATACCGCGCAAGGCAGCATCACGGTATCAGCAGCCGAGCGGGACGGCAAGGTCCGCATCGAAGTGGCGGATACGGGGATAGGCATGGACGAAGCGACAATGCAGCGCATCTTCCTGCCCTATGAGCAAGCCGAGATCGGCAGGCGGGACGGGCGCGGACTGGGGCTCGGCCTCAGTATCTGCCAGCAGCTCGTCGAGCGGCATGGCGGCGAGCTGACGGTACGCTCGAAGCTGGGAGAAGGCTCGACCTTTGCCTTCGAGCTGCCTGTAGCCGAGGCGAGCGGGCTCGCAGCGGAGGCGGCCGCCGGGATGGCGGACGAGCGGTTGCGGGCATCAGGCGACGAGCGATTGCGCGCGTCAGGCGACGAGCTCCCGGCGCATCAGGCGGCGTCTGGCGATATGGATGATCCGGCTGGGGCGACAGGCGATCTGTATCGCTGGCCGGAGGAGGAGCCGAGTGGCGGACGCCTCCATATCCTGACGGTGGACGATGATCCGGTCAATCTCGGCGTCCTCTCGCGCATGCTCGGCGATCGTCTC
>Ga0160452_100364_pt1 | contig 37236 bp, 36 predicted proteins | sample HID1971I_E6MG_FD_108230 | JGI IMG/M metagenome (GOLD analysis project Ga0160452, IMG submission 108230) | Enriched millipede-associated microbial communities from UW Madison campus, WI, USA - HID1971I_E6 MG | ecosystem: Host-associated > Arthropoda: Insects > Digestive system > Unclassified ...
CGACGGTATCCCGGCCACCATGTTCGGCGTCGCCGATGTGCGCGAGGAGCACCGACGGTTGACAGCGCTTGGCGTCGCCTTTACGATGGAGCCGACGACGATGGGCGAGCTGACGATCGCTGTGCTGGACGATACGTGCGGCAATCTGATTCAGATCGCACAGCGTTAATCGTAGCCAGGCCGATGATCCGGGCCGATGATGTTGCTGAATTGTCGGCTCGGCTGCCTCCCCGTTAGCGGGGGATCCTTGGACAAATGCGGAGCGGGACAATTTTTTATAACATGTGAAAATAATCACATAATCACAATAGAGGCTGGGTTATACTAAAGTCAACAAAACGAATGGAGCGTGAACGCGATGAGAGCCGAACAAATGGACATTACCCGTTACTTGCTGCACTGCTGCTATAACTGCGACGACGCGGGGAATTGTACGACGGAGGAAGCATGCCGACAATGCTGGCTGGAGCACGGGCTCCTGGGAAGAGAGATCGGCGAGGACGATACGAGAGGCTTGCTGCAAGCGTACTATCAGTAATCCTGCTAGGTCTGGTAGCCAAATCCAGCTAAATCCTCTATACTTGCTAAGGAACTAGAAATAGAGGAGTGACTGGAATGTCTGAATTGCCTAACTGTCCGGAATGCGGATCGATCTACACCTACGAGGACGGCACGATGCTCGTCTGCCCGGAATGCGCGCATGAGTGGACGGCGGGAGAGGCCGGAGCATCGGAGCAGGAGGAGCGCGTCATCCGCGATGCCAACGGGCATCAGCTGCAGGATGGCGACACCATTACCGTGATTAAGGATCTCAAGGTGAAGGGCAGCTCGTCCGTCATCAAAATCGGTACCAAGGTCAAAAACATTCGCCTGGTCGATGGCGATCATGATATCGATTGCAAGATCGACGGCTTCGGCGCCATGAAGCTGAAGTCGGAGTTCGTCAAGAAGGCGTAGCTTTCAGAAGAGAGCAAAGAAGTATTGTTTTGCGGGAAACGGGCTAAAAAGCCTTCTCGCAAACAGTACTTCTTTTTTTGTGTGTGGGTGATCTTGCCGAGGACATCGCTCCCTGTGCGAAGTAGCGCGCGGACTTGCTCCCAAAGGTAATCCGGGGCGTAGTAATCGTCATCGTCGAACTTGGCGACAAGAAGCAATTGCAAATGTTTGGGTATTGGCTCAAATTACCGTGTTGAGGTAGAAATATGTCCGATTAAAAGATAGACAAATGAAACTAAATATCGGAGATTAAGACAAAGCTCCGCTCAATCTCGGTCAATTATCGCTCTACCTACGTTACCGCTGTCTATCTCGGCAGTCGGCTGTTATATGGTACCCTTTCTTTGAGAGAATGTAGTTGTAAATTTAAACGGCAAAGCTGCATAATCGAGGCTTTGCCGTTTTTCATTTTCCGACTTAAAGTTACCATTTCAGGTCAAGAATTCACTCGTGTTATGATGGAATAAAAAGCGAACGAGCCTTGGGAGCGTGCAGTTTCAACATGAGAGGTAAATTAAAAGCATTTCTTTACGAAACGTTGACCTTGAAAAGGCGAATCATCATCATATTTTTGCTTAGCACGCTGATTCCTTTTGTTAGTATCGGTCTCATCTCCTACTATACGATCTATTCGATCTTAACGAATAAAATCCAGAGCGGCATTCAAAGCAACCTCAATCAAGTGGAGCTGTCCCTGGAGAATACGATTAACAATTTAAACCATGTGTCGCAACAACTTGCCTTCGAAGGAAGCGTAGGCAAAAAATTGGACGAGATGCTGGAAGGCGCGGATCGCGAGCCCTACGAGCGCTACAAAATGATAAGCAGCCTGAAGGAGCAATTAAGCCTGATTTCGTTTACGAATCCGGGGATCGGATTAACCTTGTATTATTTTCAAGACGATCATTCCTACGATCTGGAGAATTCGGGTGTCAAGGATCACTTTGCGCCGGAAAAATCACCCTTGCTCGCCGAATACTCCGGGATTTCTTATTATGGCCCGCATGTCAGCAACAACCGCTTTGAAAATCAGTACGTCCTGTCAGCATTGAGAAAAGTTGACCTGCCGACTCGAGATGATGTGTATGTCTATATCGAAACGGGCTTGCATTTGACGCAAAGCATCCTTGCCAATGATCAAACCAAGGGAAGCAATTTCCATCTATTCCTTGATCATAAGGGGAGAGTTGCCTATAGCGAGCTGCCGGAAGCATTTGCAATCGATACTACATTTCCAGCGCTTGAAGAGGGGCAAGCGGTTGGCACCTATAACGGGTATAAATGGTTTCGTAAGGTAGGCAGTCAAGGCTGGAGTATTGTTTCCGTCATTCCCAACGCGGATTATAACAAAGAAATCAATCAATGGTTTGTCCAAATTTTATTGTTCGCCATTGTTTTTTTGGGATTAAGTGTGTTCTTGGCTTGGCTATTGTGGAAGATGGTGTATCGTCCCTTAAACAGCTTTAATAAAGAAATCAAGATGATGTCGCAAAACGGCATCCAAAGCGGTATGGCCAAAACAAGAATAAAAGAGTTTGACTATTTGCTGGATCAGTTTCGACAGATGAAGTCGCAAATTTGGGACTTGTTTGCGGAAGTCGAGCAAAAGGAACGAAGCCGGGCAGATCTTGAGGTCGAGAAGCTGCTTTACCAAATCAATCCTCACTTTTTGATGAATACGCTGGATACGGTTCATTGGCTCGCCGTTATGAACGGGCAAAACGAGATCGATCGTCTTGTATCATCGCTCAATAAATTACTGCATTACAATTTAGGCAAGCTTGGCGAATCCTCAACGATTCAAGAGGAACTGGAAGCTTTGAAGCAATATCTGATTTTGCAGCAAATTCGTTATAATTTTCAATTCGAGGTGCAGATCGATATTAACAAAGAGGTATTGAAAATGCCTATCCCGCGCTTCATCCTGCAACCGATTGTAGAAAATTCCCTCTATCACGGGCTAAATGACGAGGGGATTATACGGGTTGAAGTGAGGCTGGAGCAAAGGATTCACATCTCCATTCATGATAATGGAGCAGGAATGTCGGAGGAAACCATCAAAGAGCTGTTAAATAGCTCAGAGGTTAAAGGCGGCAAGGTAGGCATGGGCATAGGGATGAATTATGTCAAGCGTATGATTGAATCCCAATACGGCGAGCAGGCAGCGTTGAAAATCAGCAGTGAGCTGGGTAAGGGGACAAGCATTTATCTGAGTCTGCCGCTCTTGGAGGTTGAGTCAAGTCATGATTAAAGTAATGGTTGTTGATGATGACAATTTAGTCCGCAAGGGACTGATTTCCGCGATGCCCTGGCAGCTCTTCGAGATGGAGGTTGTGGGCGAGGCGAGCAATGGCATTAGAGCATTGGAATTTTTAGAGACGCATAGCGTTGATTTGCTGCTTACCGATTTGGCGATGCCGCTAATGTCAGGGATTGATTTAATAAAAAACGTCCGACAACAATTCCCGCATATTTATACGGTTGTATTGACGCTCCATCAGGATTTTGAGTACATCCAGGAGGCGCTCCGATTAGGCGCGATTGATTACATTGCCAAGGTTCAACTTGAGAAGGATTGCTTTGAGGAAGTGCTGGAAAGAATCTACAACCGCATCAGGCAAGAGCAGAACCGCGATACCAAAGCAAATGATGTTTTTACCGTCGATACAGGCTATGCACTGCTCTCCATCAACAAGACCGTGGAGGAAAGTTGGGCGCAAGAATGGAACCGACAGTTTACCTCTCTCTTGGTCGAGGTGGATACGAATCTTTGGTTCTGCGCAGAGCCTGCAGAGCCGTCTAATGCGGAGGCATTGGAGCGGCTCGGTCGGGATATCGATCATAGGCCTGGCTGGAACCTTGTAAAACTCAATGGTCTAGCCCATAAAGAGGCTAAGGATATCCATCGACGATTAAGAGAATATAGAGATAAAGACTTCTTTTATGACTACAGACCTTATGCTGGTGTCGGTACTATCGAGCAGTCAGAGTCCGGCAGTCAGGGGCTGATGCGCTCCGAAGACGAGATGAATGTTGTCAGGGAACAGTGGTCGACCTATGAATGGATTTATCAGGACCGCTTGTTTCAACAGTATCTCCAGGAGTTGAAGCTGATGAGACTGCCCCAAGCCAGACTGCTGGGGCTGTTGTATTCATTCCTTGATAAATGGAATGTATTATTTTATCCCGTGACCGCAGTGAAAATCAGCCTGCCGGATTCGTTTGATTGCTGGGAGCAGGTAGCTGACTGGTTTGCAACAACACGGCATACGCTCCGTAAAGCGATCCTGCAACCACAGTTTTCGCAGGAGGTCGTGCAATGCATCTTCAAAGCTGTACATATTGCCCAGGAAGAAATGGACGGGCAGATTACGGCGGCTAACCTAGCCAAAAGGGTCAATATGAGCCGAAGCTACTTCAGCCAATGCTTTAAAGAAATCGTGGGCATCAATTTTAGCGATTATTTGCGGCAGATCCGCATCCATAGAGCAAAGGAATTATTGCAATATACGAACAAAACCATTTTGTGGATTGCAGAGAACGTTGGTTATATGGACGAGAAATACTTTAGTCGCACCTTTCGAGAACAAACCGGTATGCTCCCGAGCAAGTACCGGCAAATGTTGAATATCGATCAGGCACAGGTAGAGAGTTGACCGATGGATGGGAGGGGGATTGTCGGATCTCGGGTGAGAAGGTCTGCGATCCCCGCTCATTTTCGGTCATTTTTCGCTCTATTCGCGGAACCTCTTCCTATCCAGGCGCTTCGCTTGTGTGTGGTACCTTTTAATTGCAGACAAATTCAAACCTGAAGGAAAGAAGGGGACTCGCATGAGCAGAGCTAGAAAAAGTATGCTGCTGCTGCTTGCAACGGTGCTGATTGTTTTGCCGGCATGCAGTAACGCAGGATCTTCCAAGGAGCCTAACCCGCCGACGGTTGGCGCACAAAACGGAGAGGAGCAAGCAGAAGGAGATCCGTTCGGAAAGTATCAGGAACCGGTCACGATTCGAATCGGCAAGGATATCGACGCGACCGACAAGAGCTTGCCGGCAGGGGATTCTCCCGAGAATAACCAGTATACGCGTCATGTGAAAGAACAGCTGAACATCGATACCAAAATTGTGTGGCAAGCGGCTGCCGGCAAGGATTTTGAGCAAAAAGTGAATTTATCGATTGCAAGCGACGACTTGCCGGATGCTTTAATCGTAAAAGAGACCCAATTCAGACAGATGGTCAAAAGCGGACAGCTTGAGGATTTGACCGAGGTCTACGAAAAGTATGCTTCGCCAACGATTAAAGGCATTATCGACACCACGAACGGGCTGGCGCTGCAATCCGTCACCGTGGACGGAAAAATGTATGCCCTTCCGAATGTAACGCCGGAAGCGGATATGGTCCATTACATGTGGATTCGCAAGGATTGGCTCGACAAGCTTGGACTGGAGCCTCCCAAAACGATCGATGATCTGGAGAAGGTGGCGACAGCCTTTGTCGAACAGGATCCGGACGGCAACGGCAAGGACGATACGGTAGGCATCTCCGGTCCGCAATTGGGTGGCAATCTACATGCCGATTTTATGAATCCCAACAATAACAACTACGGGTTTGACCCGATCTTCTCTTCATATCACGCGTATCCCGGATTTTGGCTAGAGGATGCCGAAGGGAAAACGACGTATGGCTCCATTCAGCCCGAAACTAAGCAAGCGCTTGCTACATTAAGAGATTTTTATGCCAAAGGCTTGATCGACAAGGAGATGGGCATTCGTAAAAATGCCCAGGAGCTGATCAAGAATGGAACCGCAGGCATTTACTTCGGCGTATGGTGGTCCGGCGGCTACGGTCCGTTGGGGGATGCGATCGCGAACAATCCAGAAGCCAACTGGCAGGCATATGCCGTACCTCTGGACAGTAACGGCGAATTCACCCCGCATATGGGCAATCCGTCCAATCAGTACCTGGTCGTGCGCAAAGGCTACGAGCATCCCGAAGCAGCGATTAAAATGCAAAACCTCCTGTATCGCGACGAATCGCAATTCGATGTCAACGTAGCGATCGGCAATTATCCTCTACGCCTGGTCTACGCTCCGATGGATGTCATGGATGTGACGTACAAGGTGCTGCAAGAGGTTTTGGCGGGTACGAAGCAGCCCGATGAAGTCGATCGCCCTGGCTACAACTTGCTCAAGGCGGATGCCGAAAATGTGAAAAAAGTAAAGCTGGAGCCTTATGACAACAACGACATTCAGTACTGGGATCCGAATGCGGATATCGGCGTCTGGAAACGGATGTACTCCGCTCTTGTCGGCATGGCCCCGCTGCAGGAGCCTTTCCAAAGAACCTATAGCGTAACCTATTCGCAGACCAAAACGATGGAAAGAAAATGGTCCACGCTAGACAAATTGGAAAAGGAAACCTTCCTCAAAATTATTATGGGAGCCGCGCCGCTCGATTCCTTTGATCAGTTTGTACTAGATTGGAGGAAGCAAGGCGGAGATGAGATTCTTGCAGAGATTGAGGAAAATTTAAATCCGTAAACGTTAAGAAGGCGCCAGCTCAAAACTGACGCCTTTCTTTGACCATGCGAGAATGGACGTGAATGACAAGATGAAGATGAAGGGTTATGCCAAGCATTACTATCTTATGCTCCTGCCCGGGTTTATTTGGTTGACTCTTTTTAGTATCGTCCCGATGTTTGGCATTGCGATCGCCTTTCAGGATTTTAATCCTGGCGTAGGCATACTTCGCTCGGAGTGGATCGGCCTCGACAATTTCAAGTATATGTTGACGCTTAACGATAGCAAAAGCATCTTTTTTAATACAATCTTTATCGCTGTTATGAAAATCGTGGCAAACTTAGTTGTCCCGCTTGTGTTTGCCTTGTTGTTAAATGAATTGCGCATCACCGTTTTGAAAAGATGGATCCAGACGATCGTTTACTTGCCCCATTTTTTATCATGGGTTATCCTTTCGGGTATTTTGCTGGACATTTTCTCCTTTAATGGGCCGATCAACGCCATTTTAACGTCGTTTGGCGCAAGTCCAACGTTATTTTTTGCGCGAGCGGATTTGTTTCCTTTTATTATTGTGGGCAGCGATGTTTGGAAAGAGTTTGGTTTTAACACGATCATTTTTTTAGCGGCTTTAACGGGAATCAATCCCTCCTTATACGAAGCTGCGGCGATCGATGGCGCATCGCGCATGCAGCGGTTACGGAATATTACGCTTCCGGGCATTATGACGACGGTTATTCTGCTCGCTGTACTGAGCCTTGGCAATGTGCTGAATGCGGGCTTCGAGCAAATATTTAATCTCTATAATCCGCTTGTCTACTCGACGGGGGATATTATCGACACCTGGGTATACCGGACCGGCTTGTTAAACTTGCAGTATGGATTGGCGACCGCTATGGGTCTGCTAAAATCGGTCATCAGCTTTATTTTAATCGCATCGTCTTATTTTTTGGCGGCCAAGTTTGCCAATTACCGAATTTTTTAAAGGAGCGTCATGATGGTTATCGAAAAAACATTCAGCTCCAAAGCATTTGATGTTCTGCTTGTTGTCTTTCTAGGAGGGACTGCGCTATTATGCTTGCTTCCCTTATGGTATACGCTTGCCGTCTCCTTGAGCGATAATGCGGCGGCATCCGCAGGGCGAGTTGGATTATGGCCAGTAGGCTTTAATATAGGGGCTTACCAAGAGATCATGAGCGACGGTAAGTTTTTTAATTCGTTTTGGATTTCCATTCAGCGTGTTGCCCTTGGTGCAAGTCTTAACTTCGTTGTGATTCTGCTGCTTGGATACCCTTTATCCAAAAATGCACGCGCCTTGCCCTTTCGTAATGTACTGATGTGGGTGTTGGTTTTTACGATGCTATTCAACGGCGGTTTGATTCCCTGGTACCAGACGATGAAAGCGCTGGGCTTAATTAATTCGATTTGGGCGCTTGTGCTTGGGCAAAGCGTTCCGGTGTTTAGCGTCATTCTCGTGATGAACTATTTCCGCAATCTGCCCAAAGAGCTTGAGGAGGCAGCCTTGGTCGATGGAGCGGGACCGTGGGTCATGCTGATTCGAATTTTTACGCCTGTAGCTGTGCCAGTGCTTGCTACCGTTACGCTCTTTAGCATCGTTTATCATTGGAACGAGTTTTTTAATGGGCTCGTGCTCATGTCCGATGCCGCCAAGTACCCCTTGCAGACGTATATTCAGCAATTGGTGGTCATTATAGATGCGCAGACGATGACGGCAGAGCAGATACAAAAGATGAGCGAGCTTTCCAATCAGACCTTAAACGCAGCCAAAATCTTTATTGCAATGATACCCGTTTTAATTATCTATCCGTTTTTGCAGCGATTTTTTATAAGCGGGATTACGTTGGGCTCTGTAAAAGAATAGATGGATACGAACGATCATTTGGACAAAGGGGATTAAAAAATGCTGCCATCACTCTCGTTTCTTAAACGTCAACTCGAAGGGATTTTGCGGAATAAGTTTGAGCAAGGCTATCAGACCTCCGGTTGCTTGGAGCAGCTATCCGAGCTGCCGGAGAGCTATGACGCTTATCTGGCCTTTGCACATCGCTTGGCTGCGCTGCCGATGCGGGATAACTGGTCGTACGAGGAGCCTAATGATCTGGAAGAGATATGGCGTGCGTGCGACCCGTCACGCCCACTCGGTCAGGTAGGCAACTTGAATGTGCAGGACAGCGCCAAGCGAGTGGAAGCAGGTTTTCTTGCTTCTGTATGCGGCTCCATGCTGGGCAAGCCGATAGAGGTCAATCCGAGCCTGGCACAATTGCGGCAAGCGCTCGATTCCGTAGGCGAGTGGCCGCTGAACGACTATATTTCCGAAGACATGCTCCATGCCCTGGGCCGACGTCACTGGTCCTGGTACGAGACGGCTCGCGGGCGTATTGCATATGTCGCGCCAGACGACGATATTAATTACACCCTCACGGGAATGCTGGTGCTGGAGCAGTTCGGCAAGGGATATACGAAAAGAAACCTGAGAGATCTATGGTTGAATCATCTTCCGATCATCAATACCTGGGGACCGGAGAGAGCAATATTATTGCGTTCGGGGATGAGTTATCTGGAGCATGATAAGGAGCATTTTGATCATGCTGAACTAGAGGCCTGGCCTGATCTTCTCGTGGCAGATACGGAATTATGCGGAGCGGCGATTCGAGCGGATGCCTACGGCTATGCCTGTCCGGGACAACCGGCGCTTGCGGCCGAGCTGGCGTGGCGGGATGCGAGCTTTACGCATCGCCGCACCGGCATTTATGCGACGATGTTTATCGCCGCAGCGATTGCTGTTGCCCACACGCTCCGTGACCGGGTCGAGATTATGAAGACCGCCTTGCAGTTCGTGCCGGGCAAAAGTCGATTCTATGAGGTGGCTCACGATTGTCTCCAGATGGTGCAAAGCTCTGCCGACTGGCTGGAGGCTTATCAAAAAATAAATGCTGCGTATGGCAAGCACATGCACTGCCAGGTGTATCAAGAGATCGGCACCTTGATTAATACGTTCTGCTTTGCAGAAAATGTCGGCGACGGTCTATGCAAGCAGGTGATGCAGGGCAATGATACGGACAGCTTTGGAGCGACGGCTGGCTCGTTGCTTGGCGTATATTTTGGCGCCGGCAGCTTGGAGCCCAGATGGCTTGAGCCGTTCCAGGATACCATTTACACGGGATTGTCCAACTTTCATGAGCAGCGGCTTTCCCGATTAGCCAAGCGGATTGGACGGTTGCCAGAGGTCATGCAGAACGGTCAGCACCGGATTCAACCGACGGAGCTTTATATCCAAGAGAAAATAGTTTAATCGCGAAAAAAATGCGAAGGGTATGCTTAAGCGAACGCATACGACCCGCCCCCGAGTTTCTATTCGGGGGCGGGTTTTTCACGTTGAAGTGAGTGTGCGAAAAAAAGATAATACAGGAAAAAATGATAATTTATAGATTTTGTCGCTTCCTGTATAGTCAGGACAAGGCTTCGGAGTTAGTCACGGGCTGGGTGTCGACCGACGGCGCGCTAACGGCCAGCGTGTGGCGGAACATGAGCGAGATGACGGCGGTAGCGATGACGAACAGGATACCGGAGATCAGGAAGATGACAGCCAGCGGGACGAAGGAGCTGGCCCAGCCGGAGAGCATCGTCATGAGCACCATCGAGCCCATGAAGATCGGGCCAAAGGTGCCATTGACCCGTCCGACATAGGCCTCGTTCGTCGTCTTCATCACGATCGAGTTGATGCCGACCTGGATGAAGGGCAGCACGAAGCCGCGGATAAACTGCATCGCCAGCGAGACGTAGAGATAGGTCGAGACGCCGATGCCGATGACGGAGAAAGCGCTGACGAGGTTGCCGATGGCCAATATTTTCTGCGCGGACACTCGTCTGGAAATGCCGACGACGAGCAGTCCGCCGGCAATGGTGGCGACAACGTTGGTACTGGCGAACCACTGGTAGTATTCCTTGTCGAGCGACAACTGCTCGACGACGATGAAGATGCCGAGCGGCTGGATGATGCCGACCGCGAGTCCGCCCAGGCCAAAGGCAATGAAGAGCAGACGAAGCACCTGATGCTGCAGCACATACTGGAAGCCGCCGCGCAGCTCGGTCCAGAACGGCTCCTGCACGCTCGCGCTATCGCGGGGCTTGTCGGCTGGCAGCAGCAGCAGCGTAACGGCGGAGAGGACGAAGGCAATCGCCACCACGACAAGCGAGACATGGATGCCATAGGCGCTGAAGACGAAGGTGCCGATGACCGGGCCGATGATCATAAAGGTGCTGATCAGCGTCTGATACATCGCCATACCGGTCTGGATCTGCGCCTCGGGCACATGCTGCTTGAACAGCTTCATCCCCGACGGCTGCGAGAACTGCGACAGGATCGCCGAGAGCAGCGTGGTGAAGAATACGGCCTGCCAGGAGCCGGCGAGCAGGGCGGCGAGAATCGCCAGCAGCGAGAGCGCGCTCAGCATGTCGCACCAGATCATCGTCCGCTTCGGTCGCCAGCGGTCCGCGAACGTCCCGCCGATGACCGAAAAGATGAAGATCGGCGCGTACTCGGCGACATACAGCAGCGAGACGGCGACCGTGTCGTTATTGGTCATCTCCATGACGAACAGGAGCACAGCGAAGTTACGCACCCACACGCCGGTTTGCAGGAACAGACTGGAAAGCAGGATGACGCGGATGAATTTGTTGCCAAAAAAATCAGAGGCGGACAGCAGGCGGTTGAGCTTCTGCAGCATTTCGATCGCTCCTAAGGTATCCAAGGTGATAAGTCCGTTTTCTAAAAAATACCATGATCAGCCATTCCGTACAATAAAAACTTAAAATGTGGATAGATTATATGAATTTTGCTAGGGCGTGAGCGGGCGTGCAGACACGCCCTGGTCGAAGGAGGTGAAATCATATTGAGCGATACCGATCGCTTGGCGTGGATTATTTTCCAATTGCTCGTCTCGTCCAACCGTCGCACGACCGATCTGCTGGAGCTGATCGCGATGGATCGGCTGCGCCCGGTGGTAGCTGGCCAGTCAGAGCTCCCGGACGGTACGATCTGGCGCGAGTCATTCCTGATGACGGATCGGGAGCGGAGTTATGTGTCGCAAAATCTCGTCCGGATCGATCCGGCGTATGTGCCGCCAGCGTTGCTGGATCGCATCGTCGGAGCGTGCGAAGGGATCGGTCATGTGCTGCGTGACAGCGGCATGAGCGATCAGCGGCACCTGATCCGGGGCGGCTGGCGGCGGGCGGAGGAGATCGTCGATCTGGCCGGTCAGCCGTACCGTCTTCGCTTTGCGGAGGGCCGCTGGATTCCATTCAAGGAGTACGAGCTGCGCTTCCCGCCCTACATGCAATGCGGCGCACATATTCTGGAGTACTTTAATCCCGAGATGCTGCAGACGACGGGTGAGGCGGCATTACAATTCACAGTGAAGGAAGGAGAGCTGGTATAGATGACCAGAGACTATATCTATGAAGCCATCATCCAAATGATCACAGGACATATGAATCTTCCGATCCCGCCAGAGACGATCGCCGAGGAGCTGCCGCTCGGAGAGGCGGGCATGGCGCTCGATTCGATCCAGATCATCGAGCTGGCAGCCCGCATCGAGTCGCAGCTCGGCGTCAAGCTGTCCGACAGCGAGCTGCTGGATATCGGAGGCTATACGCTTGGCGAGCTGCTGGACACGTTGCAGAGACGGGCCGAAGCAGTATGAGGGAGCCGTTGATCGGGCTGGAGGAGATCCGGGAGCTGCTGCTCGACAACCAGCTGTACGTCGTGTTATCCGAGGAGCTCAGCTACGATACTCCACTGGCGATGGATTCGCTGTCGCTGCTCTGGTTCCTCGAGAAGCTGGAGCAGCGGCTGCATCAGCGGCTGACGCTGGAGGAGGGCGACTATGAGCGCTTCGACACCATCGCGTCCATCGGTCAGCTGATCGAGGAACGGATGGGCGTCGCCTGTCAGACAGCGGGGGACAGTGCAGAGAGGAGCGAGGGCAGATGAGTCGCGTCGTCATTACAGGCATCGGCATGATGGTGCCCGGCGGCTTTGGCGAAGCGGCGGCGCGCAGCACGGTGCTGGCTGGCGTACACCAATTCCGGCCGGTCACGCGCTTTGATACGACGCCCTTCCGGGGCAAGGCAGCTGCCGAATCGGCCTTTGGCGGCAGTCTGCTGGAGCTGGGACTGCGACTGACGCAAGAGGCGCTGGACTCGGCCGGATTGGCCGATCTGTCGGGCGGCTCGCTGGTGCTAGGCATCCAGGGCGACTACAACGGTCTGCAGCAATATTGGCGCGCTCGGATGACGGGCGAACACGGGCATCCCTCGCAGCAGACAGTCCCGGTAGTGGAGTTCCTACCCGCCTATCATCTGCAGACGATCGCCGAGCGCTACGGGATGAGCCCGGATGGCAAGCGACTCTGCCTGAACAATGCCTGCATCGCCTCCAGCAACGCGCTCGGGGTCGGCTATGAGCTGATCCGCCAAGGCAAGGCGGGTACGGTGCTGTGCGGCGGCTATTCGCTCGTGACGGAGGAGATGTTCGCCAAGTTTGATTCGGGACGCGCCTTTGCCCAGGATGGGCGGGTACGGGCATTCTCGGCCAATCGCTCGGGCATGCTGCTCGGAGATGGCGGCGCGATGCTCGTGCTGGAGGAGCTGGAGCATGCGCGTCGACGCGGCGCGCTCATCCGCGCCGAGCTGCTCGGGTGGGGACTGTCGTGCGATGCCTACCATGTATGTCAGCCTCACCCGGATGGCGCGGGGATGGCGTTGGCGATCGAGCGGGCGCTGCGCTCGGCTGGACTGCAGCCGGATCAGCTCGACTATATCCATGCGCACGGCACCGGGACGCCGCTCAATGATCGGAGCGAGACGGCGGCGATCAAGCAGGCGCTCGGCGATGCAGCCTATCGCACGCCGATCTCCTCGACCAAGTCGGTGACCGGCCATATCCTCGAGGGCACCGGAGCGCTCGAGACGGCGCTCTCGGTGCTGGCGATGAAGGAAGGCGTCTTGCCGCCGACCGTCGGCTATGAGGGTCAGGATGCGAGCTGTGATCTGGACTATGTGCCCAACGAGCCGAGACGCGCCAGGCTGCGCAAGGTCGTCAATCTGAACGCTTCGTTCGGAGGCAACAATACCGCGCTGGTGCTCGGACACCCTGAGGAGGTGGCTGGATGAGCAGGACATCGCTGCGCATCGTCGACATGGCCTGTGTCGGGCCTTGGGGCGATACGATCGAAGGGATGGCGAGCTATATCGAGGCACCCGCGCTGCAAGCTCAGGCTGCGGCGGCGCAGGTGCCGGGCTTTATCGAGTCGGCGTTCCCGCCGCTCGTCTATCAGATGATCCGGTCGCATATGGACTCGGGCAACGTCCGCGACCCTGCGCGGCTGGCGATCGTGCTGGCGAGCGCGCTTGGCGATACCGGGACGGCCGACTGCGCCAGTCGCAATCTGCTGGCTGGCCAGGTGCATAATCCGCTGCTGTTCTATCAGTCCGTCCCGAACTCGATCCTCGGCTATGCAGCGAGGCAGTACGGTCTGACGGGTCTGATGACGGCGCTCGCGCATGCGGGCGACGGTCTGTCCGCGCTGCTGGAGACGGCGATGCTCTACAGCGAGCTGCCAGATGTCGAGCAGGTGCTGATCATCGGCGTGGAGTTGCGGTCCGACCGCGCGGACGAACTGTTGGCCGAGCTGACGGAGGGGAAGGCGATGCGAGCTTGCGATCAAGCCGTGTCGCTGCTGCTGGAGCGCTCGTCCGGGGAAGACGTATCAGAAGCTGGCTCATCGGAGGCTCGCGTATGGGCGGATGACACGACCGCAGTCGTGTATATAGAGGAGGTGCGGGGACAATCGGCTGCCGACAGCAGCGATCGACCGGCTCGCCCGTTAGCGGGCAACCAGGGGCTGGCCGACCTCGCGATCGCAGCAAGCAGGATCAGCCGAGGGGAGATGGCGGCTCCGGCTGCCGTCTACGACGATCTATTCGGAGGGGGAGGCTATGCTGTTACACTCAATCGATAAGCAAGCGTTCGGACAGATGCTGCTCTCTCGCGCGTCGGCGCCGGAGGCGCTGGCGGTGAAGGGAGAGATGTCCTTTACTTATGCGGAGCTGGAGCTGGAGATCGAGCGGCAAAGGCAGCTGCTTACGGAGCACGGGGTGAAGGCCGGAGAGTTGGTCGCCCTGCAGCTCAAGGGCTCGCTGACGTTCATCGCGCTGCTCTATGCGATATGGCGGCTGGGGGCTCAGGCGATGCTGCTGGATAGCCGGCTCAAGCAGGCGGAGAGCGAGGCGATGCTGCGACAGGTCCCGCCGCATTATTATGTGCGGCTCGTCGGGCGGCACAACCCGCTGGCGGCCTTCGAGGACCGGATCGAAGTGGAGATGGTGCGGCTGCCGTCTCCGGAGCGCGCCCCAGACCCGGATCACGCGATCATCTTGTTCACCTCCGGCTCTACCGGGACGCCCAAGGCGATCGGCCGCAGACGCGAGGCGATCCTGCTGGACCTGTACAAGCTGACCGCCGAGCCGCTGCTCTCGCCCGCCGACCGGGTGATGACGCTTGCGCCGCTGACCCATACATACGGCCTGTTGAATGGGCTGCTGCAGACGCTGTACGTTGGGGCAGCGCTTTATTTCCCGAGGAATAATCAGAGCGCGCAGCTGCTGCAGACGCTGCGCGAGGAGCGGATCACCGTCATGTTCGGCGTTCCCTTCCACTACCAGCTGCTCGCGCAATCGCCTGCCGGCGCTCCGCTGGAGCATCTGCGACGGGCGATCTCTGCGGGCGAGGCTTTGTCGCCAGAGACGCATGAGGCGTTTTACAGTCGTTACCGCGTCTCCATCGGCCAGCAGTACGGGACGAGCGAGACAGGCGTGTTGACGATGGACTGGGAGGGTCGACGCCCCGAGACGGTGGGTCGTCCGCTGCCGGGCGTCAGTATTCGCGATGTGAGAGGCGAGCTGCAGGCAGCGCTCCCGGAATCGCCGTATCTGTCTCCGACTAGCGGCGAGCGTTGGCAGGCGGGCTGGTTCGCGATGGGCGACAGCGGCTATGTGGACAGCGACGGCTATGTGCATGTAGAGGGTCGATCGGACAGCATCGTCAGTATCGGCGGGCTCAAGGTCAACCTGCAGGAGGTGGAGGCCAAGCTCAGGCAGCATCCGAAGGTTCGCGAGGCGCTCGTCTGTCTGTCCGAGGATGGCGCGCGTATCGAGGCGCATATCGAGCGGGAGCCAGAGCTGCAGGAGTCCGAGCTGCTGGCCTGGTGCAGAGAGCAGATGGCCGACTACAAGCTGCCGCGCCGCTATTGCTGGAGCAGCCGCCTGCCGCGCACCTCGACTGGCAAGCTGCTGCGCATCCATCCGCATCAGCTCGAGCGGGAGGAGGAGCGGCTGCAGCGGAGACTGCTCCGCGAGCCGGAGGTGTTGTCCGCGTTGTGGGACCTCGGCGCGTTGTACGAGCGGCAAGCTAGACTACTGGAAGCGCTGGATCTGTATGCGCGGGCGAGGCGCCTGGCGGGCTCAAGCTCGGAGGGGCAGGTGCTGTCGCATGAGTGCGAGCGGCTGCGTACGGTGATCGGCGGCATGCAGACGACGAAGCGGGACTATGCAGCAGCGCTGAGCAAGGTCGTCAGCATCTATTGCTATGGCCGGAGCGGCACCCATCTGCTGAAGAGTCTGCTGGACAGTCACTCGCAGGTAATCGTGTCAATGCTGAGCGGGCCCGCGCTGTTCAAGCTGTGGCAGTCGGAGGTGGATGCGGTAGGCGGTCGACCCGATCCGCAGACGCTGGCCGAGGCGATCTTCGCGGCCTTCCCCGGAGAGTTCAACGAAGGACGCATCCTGGAGGAGCCGCGCATGAGCGGCATGTGTACGCTAGGAGAGAGTCGGGATCAGCTGTTCACGATCGATCGGGCCCGTTTCCGGGAGGAGCTGGCGGAGATCGTGACGGGGGCGGAGACGCTCGAGCTCAAGCTGTTCTATCAGGCGGTGCATCTGGCGGCGTTCCTGGCGATGGGCGGCAGCTGCGATCCGCAGGCGGGCGAGCTGCCGGTCATCGTCGAGGGCGGCATTCACTTCGCCACCAATGTCGCCGACACCGAGCGGCTGCTGACACTGTTTCCTTACGCCAGGCTGCTCCATATGGTGCGCGATCCGGTCATTGCCTTCGGCTCGGCGCTGCATTATCAGCTCCGGTCCGGCCAAGCGACGCTGTACAATCTGTCGTATCAGCTGCAATCGCTGTTCCAGCCCGTGCCGGCCAGAGCGGAATGGGCAGATCACACCTGCGTCCTCCGACTGGAGGATGTGCATGCGCAGCCGCGAGCGACGCTGGAGCTGCTGTGCGGCATGCTGGGCATCCGCTGGGAGGACAGTCTGCTGCGCAGCACATTCGGCGGACTGACCTGGTGGAACTCGCTAACCTCCGAGCAGCTGAGCGGCTTCACCGACCGTACCGTCTCCAAAACGTACGAGGAGCTGCTGTCGCCCGCCGACAAGGCGAAGCTGAAGCGGATGCTGCGCGTCAAATACCGGGCGTGGGGGTATGATCGCTCGGCGGCTGCGGCCGTCGACAGCGGCACAGCGGCGGATAGCGATGAGAATGGTCGTGCGATGGGCGGAAGCGCAGCGGAAGGCGATGCTTCTGATGGCGATGCGGCAGAGCGCGACGAGGCGTTGTACGAGCAATTGAAGGAGCCGTTCCGCTTCGAAGCGGCGTATGAAGCGGTTGCCAGTCAGCCGGAAGCGGTGCGCGTCGTCATCTACCGGCTATGCATGAAGCTGTTGGCAGCGGAGCTCCAAGCGGAAGAGCAAGGACGCCTGGAATACAAGGCGCGGCTCTTATCCGGCGCAGCCCGCCCGGCGAGCGGGGGGCGTGAGCCATGACGGTATTCGGGACGAAGGCAGGGACGCTCGAGCGTCTGAGGGAGCAGGTGACGCAGGCTAGCGTGCTGCCGCTGCTGCAATTTTCGGTGGAGGAGTGGCGAGCAAGTCAGGCCGCGGTGCTGGATCGACTGCGGCTGCAATCCTGGTCCGGGCAGCCGCTCATCGTCCGCAGCAGCGCCGCCGGGGAGGATGGGGAGGCGGCCTCGCTTGCCGGACGTTACGAGTCGGTGCTCGATGTCCACGGCGAGGGCGAGACGATCGTCGCGGTCAATCAGGTGATCGCATCGTATCCGCTGGAGGCGGGCGCGCCGCATGATGTGTTCATCCAGCCGATGCTGGCGGACATCGCGATCAGCGGCGTCGCCTTCAGCGCCAATCCCAACAACGGCGGACACTATATCATTATTAATTATGACGATAGCAGCGGCGCTTCCGATACGGTCACTGCCGGGACGGCAGACGGGCTGAAGACCTACTATTACTTCAAAGGCTCGCCCGAGCAGCCTGCGAAGCCATGGGACCGCGTCGTCGCGCTGATCCGCGAGCTGGAGCGTCTGCTGATGGCCGCGAGTCTCGATATCGAGTTCGCCCTGGATGCGCGCGGCAGTCTGTATCTGTTCCAGGCGCGTCCGCTCGCGTCCGTCTGCGAGCTGGCGGATCTGCAGGAGCAGACCGAGCTGCTGCAGCGTATCGCTGACAAGGTAGCGCAGGGCCAGCAGCGGCAGCCGTATCTGTATGGCGGCAAGACCGTGTACGGCGTCATGCCGGACTGGAATCCTGCCGAGATCATCGGCATCCGGCCGCGCCCGCTCGCCTTGTCGCTGTACAAGGAGCTGGTCACCGACAGCATCTGGGCGTACCAGCGCAGCCGCTACGGCTACCAGAATGTCCGCAGCTTCCCGCTGCTGATCGACCTTGGCGGCGTGCCGTACATCGATGTGCGGGTCAGCTTCAATTCTTTCCTGCCCAGGGAGCTGGAGGCGCCGCTGAGCGAAAAGCTGCTCGACTATTACATGCAGCGCCTCATCGCCAATCCGAAGCATCACGACAAGGTCGAATTCGAGATTATTTTCTCCTGCTTCACCTTTGATCTGGAGCGCCAGCTGTCCGAATTGCTGGAGCATGGATTCACCACTGCCGAGCTGCATCGGCTGGCGCAATGTCTGAAGGCGCTCACCAATCAGATCGTCTGTCCCGACAACGGTCTGCTGGGCAGCGACCTGGAGCGGATCGACGAGCTGGAGGCGAGACGGGACAAGATACTGGACAGCTCGCTGGACAAGGTGTCCAAGATCTACTGGCTGCTGGAGGATTGCAAGCGTTACGGTACACTGCCGTTCGCCGGACTTGCACGGGGAGGCTTCATTGCGGTGCAGCTGCTGCGCTCGCTTGTGGCGATCGGCGTCCTCTCGAATACGGACTACCAGCACTACATGAGCAGTCTGGAGACGGTGAGCGGGCGCATCAGCCAGGATTACGGTCAGTTGGATAAGGCGGAGTTCTTGGACAAATACGGGCATCTGCGGCCAGGCACCTATGAGCTGTGCTCGCCGCGCTACGATGAAGCGCCGGAGCAATATTTCGCCTTTGATTCGTCGCGAGTCGGCAAGGAGCCAGCGGACAAGCCGCCCTTCTTCCTGTCGCTGGCGCAATACCGGCGCATCCAGGCCTTGCTGCAGGAGCATGGCTTGCTCGGAGGCGATGTGCTGCGTCTGTTCGACTTCCTGAAAACAGCGATCGAGGGTCGGGAGTACTCCAAGTTCGTCTTCACCAAAAGCTTGAGCGAGGCGCTCCGGCTGTTCGGCGAGGTAGCGGCAGAGTACGGCTTGTCCAAGGAAGAGGCCTCGTATGCCAATATCCTCGTCGTCAAGCGGGCCTACGAGTCGGACGGCGACCTGCGCAGCCTGCTGCGCAGCAGCATCGAGCAGGGCAGACGGCGGCACAGGGCGACGCTGCAGCTGGAGCTGCCTCCGCTCATCACCGAGCCGGCTGATGTATGGCGGTTCAGCTACCCCGAGTGCGAGCCGAACTATATCACGCTCCGGGAGGCGACCGGCCGCGTCGTCTTCCCGGAGGATGCGCGCGAGCGGCTCGAGGGGAGCATCCTGTTGCTGCCGAGCGCCGATCCGGGCTATGACTGGATCTTCTCGACCGGCATCGCCGGGTTCGTGACGATGTACGGAGGGGCTAACTCGCATATGGCGATCCGTGCAGGCGAGCTGTCAATCCCGGCGGTCGTCGGCGCTGGAGAGGCGCTGTACCGGCGCTGCAGCCAGGCCGAGCTGCTGACGATCGACTGCGCCGGCAAGCAGCTGAGAGTGATCCGATGAGGCTGATCGGCGTGACGCTGCGCGTCGACGTGTGGAGCGAGCGCGGCGAGCGACGCGATGCGATCGACCAGCGCTGGGTCGAGCTGCTGGCCGCCTGCGGCTGTCAGCCGGTCCTGCTCCCCAATCATCTACGGGTGGCGCAGAGGCTGGTCGAGCAGCTGCCGCTCGACGGCTTCGTCCTGACGGGGGGCGGCGATCTGACCGCATACGGCGGCGCCTCGCCGGAGCGCGACGAGCTCGAGCAATGGCTGCTCGACTACGCCAGCGCGCGCGGCACGCCCCTGCTCGGGGTGTGCCGCGGCATGCAGGCGATCCAGCATCGCTGGGGGGTGCGGCTGGCGCCGGTCGAGGGGCATGTGGCGACGAGGCACCTCGTGAGCGCGCCTGACAGCACTGCCTTCAGCGGCAGCGCTGCAGCCAGCTCCAGCTCTGCCAGCCCGATCCGGCGCAACAGCTACCATCGCTATGCCGCTCGCGCCACCGCAGCGGAGCTGGCCGTGACGGCCGTCGCGGAGGACGGCGTCATCGAGGCAGTGGCGCATCGCGGGCTGCCGATCCGCGGCATCATGTGGCACCCGGAGCGAGAGCAGCCATTTATGGCATCCGATCTGAGGATGATCCAACTTTTATTCAGAGGAGAGAATGAACATGAACATGACTCATGGTGATTTTACATTGCTCGCCAAGCAATACATCCATCGTCCCGGCTACTCCGAGACGGCGCTGCGCGTCCTGATGGCCCATACCGGGGCCGAGCAGCCTACCTTCACCGTAGCCGATGTCGGCGCAGGCACAGGCAAGCTGACCGAGCTGCTGGGCGAGCTGGGTCTGCGAGGCGTCGCCGTTGAGCCCAATGACGCGATGCGCGAGGAGGGGATACGTCTCGCGGCTGGCGGTCGGCAGTTCGAGTGGCGCCAAGGCTCAGCCGAGGAGACTGGACTGGCCGAGGACTCCGTCGATTGGGTGTTCATGGCGTCGTCCTTCCATTGGACGGACCAGCCGCGAGCGCTCGCCGAGTTTCATCGGATCTTGAGAGCGGGCGGCCATTTCACCGCGCTGTGGAATCCGCGCCATATCGAGGGCAACGCCTTGCATGAGGAGATCGAGGCGCTGATCCGCCATTATGTGCCGGAGCTGAAGCGCGTCTCTTCCGGCTCGCATAGCCATATGAACGGACTGGAAGAGGCGTTGCAGGCGACAGGGCACTTCGGCCGGCTGCTGTTCGTCGAAGCGCCGCATCATGTCGATATGTCCAAGGAACGGTATCTTAACGCCTGGCGCTCCGTCAACGATATCCAGGTGCAGGCCGGGCCGGAGCTGTTCGAGCGGATCGTCGGCGAGATCGACCGGCTGCTCGGCGACCTCCAGACGATCCGCGTCCCCTACAAGACGCGGGCCTGGACCGTCCAGGCACTGTAGCAGGAGCCGCAGATGAGAGCGATACTGTTGGCGGCGGGCCGGGGCAGCCGGCTGGGCGAGCTGACGGAGGAGGAGCCCAAATGCCGGACGATGCTGCTCGGTAAGCGGCTGCTCGACCGCCAGCTGGAGGCGCTGCGCGCGGCGGGCATCCGCGAGATCGCGATCGTGCGCGGCTACAGGGCCGAGCGCATCCGGGTCGAGGGCGTCGCTTATTACGACAATGCGCAATGGGCGGACACCAATATGGTCGCCAGTCTGTGCTGCGCCGCCTCGTGGCTGGAGCAGGAGCCTTGTGTGGTCAGCTATACGGATATCGTATACAGCCCGGCTGCGATCGAGCTGCTGGCGCGCGGCGCGGCAGAGGCCGACATCGTCATCCCATACAGCACGCAGTGGCGCGCTTTGTGGGAGGCGCGCTTTCACGACCCGCTCACCGATGCCGAGACATTCCGGTTGACGGCCGACGGCGGCGTGGCGGAGATCGGCGGCGTGCCGGCCGCGCTCGAGGAGGTGGAGGGGCAGTTCATGGGACTGCTCCGGCTGACGCCTGGAGGGTGGCGGACGATCCGTACATTCCTGGATGGGTGCAGCCCGGCTGAGCAGGCGCGCATGGATGTGACGAGCTTGCTCGCCGGACTGCTGGGCCAGGGAGTGGCTATCACGGCGCTCCCTTACGACGGCGTGTGGCTGGAAGTGGACCGTGCATCCGATCTGCAGCTCTACGAGCAGCGCTACCAGGGGGTACTCTGAGCGGACGTTTGAGGAGCGACTTGGTAGACGCGCATTTATTTGAGGGAGGAGACGCCTGATATGATCAAGCTTGACTTTGAGCCTTACAATACGAATCGGATTGACTGTTACTGGAACAACGTGGTCGGTCTGCTGACGAGCAGACATGAGGAGTTCGAGGCGTTGGTTTCGCTCGTCGCATCCCAGTATGCGATCGCGGTGCCGCGGCGCGACGCTATAACGGAAGAGGCGTACCGGGAGCTGCAATACAACGGCTGGCTGCTTCCTTATGTGACCCGGGAGCTGCCGGATGAGCTGTGCGACCGCTATGTGGAGCGCACCGAGCTGACGCTCGGCCAGGAGACGGATATCGTCGATCTGGTCAAGCGTCATGTGCGAAGCGGGCAGTATTGCGTGATTCGATTAAACCGCTTTCATTTCCCGTACTGTCCGGAATCGATGCATCGCCATATGGTCCACCCCGTACTCGTCTATGGCTATGACGATGCGCGATCTGTCGTCTTCACAGCCGAAGATTGCGTGCCGCCAGGCAAGATCACCCCGTACGAGCTGAGCTACGAGCGATTGCAAAATGCCTATGACAGTGTCGCGGAGGAGGATCGGTACGGCCTCTCGCTCCGCGTGCTCCAGGACCGGATGTCGACGTCTGTGCCGATCGGCGTCATCCGCGCCAATATCCACAAGCAGCTATATGGAACGTCTGTGGAGACGGAGCGGGAGACGCTGCTGCGGGGGCTCGATGCGGTGACGTATTATCGCGAGCAGTTCGCCGAGATCGCACTGGCGATGAGCGGTCAGGACCTTGGCGTCAATCTGCGGCTCTCTTATCCGCTCTACTATCAACAGCGCAACCTGATGCTGATCGACTACCTGGATCGCAAGAGGGTCCTCGGCGGCAGACTAATCGACGAGCTGCGGGGCGGATTCACGGAGCTGTATCAGGCGTGGGGGCTGATCCGGACCAAGCTGATCCAGTATTATGTGAAGCCGGACCGTCCCACGGCGGCAGACTATGCGGCGGAGATGGAGCCGTATCTGGATCGCTGTCTGCTGGAGCGAGAGCTGCTGCAGCGTCTGCTGGAGAGCCTGGAGCGGGCCGATATGGAGGCGAGTTGAGCAGGCAGGGCAGCGTCTACTGGATCACCGGACTGGCAGGCGCAGGCAAGACCACGATCAGCAAGCGTCTTTATGAACGGCTCAAGGAGCGGCGCGACGGCGTCGTCCTGCTCGACGGCGACAGCCTGCGCGAGGCGTTTGGACATGACCTCGGCTATTCGACAGCCGACCGTTATGCCAATGCGATGCGTTATGCCAGGCTGTGCCGCATGCTCTCGGAGCAGGGGCTGGATGTCGTATGCGCGACGATCTCGATGTTCCATGCCTGTCGCGACTGGAATCGCGCTCATATCGCCCGCTATTGCGAAGTCTATGTGCGGGCGTCGGCGGAGACGCTGGCGACGCGCGATCAGAAGGGGCTGTATTCGGGCGCGGCAGCTGGCGGCGACGAGTCGCAGCAGGTGGTCGGAAGAGGACAGCATTTCGAGGAGCCGCTGCAGCCGGATCTCGTCGTCGACAACGACGGACTGATCGGGCTCGAAGCGATCGTCGACGACATCCTGCGGGTGGCGTCATCGGTCGAGCCGGTGCCATCTCATGAGCGGAAGGGGGCGGGGACGGGATGAAGATTCAGTTGCAAGCTTACCTGTCCCAGCAGTCGGTCATGCTGAGCAAAAAATCGGTGCGCCCCCAGCAGCTCATCCAGCAGCACCAGATGATCCTGCTGCAGGCGCTGCATCCGCTCAGTTTGATGCAGGGCCAAAGCGTCACCGATCTGGACAGCGGCGAGGTCGTGCTGGCCGTCGGTCCGCTTGATCTGGCGCCGCATGCGACGCTCGCTCTTCGCTTCCGCGCGATGATTTGCGAGGTGCAGGACGCGGATCCCGCCGAGCAAGGCTGGGTCGCCCCGATTAACGAGGCTGCGGCGCGCTGCAGGGCGGAGCGGTTGCTCGCCGGACCGATCCAGACCGAGCAGGAGCTGGCGGCGGCCGAGCGAGGGCTGCTGCGCTTCCTCGCCTCCTGCCCGCTCGATCCTCGACGGGAGGTGGCTCGGAGGCCCCGAGAGGCGATGGAGCAGCGCGTCGCTTCGGTCTACCATTACATGCTCTCCCATTGCGACAAGCCGCTGACGCTGCATGACTTGTCCCATCTGGCTGGCTGTCATCCCGTCTACCTGAGTACGATGTACTCGCGCGTGTACCGCGTATCGCCGATGCAGCATTTGCAGCAGATCCGGATGGGCAAAGCGCGGGTCTATGTGCGCAGCACGACGATGAAGATCAAGGATATCGCGCTCTCTCTGGGCTACGTCTCCAGCTCCCAGTTCGGCTCGATCTACAAGCGCTACTACGGCGTCTCCCCGAACCGGGACCGCGTCGCGGCGAGGATGAAGCTGGACCGCCGAGACAAGGAAGAGCGAGGTTAAAAGCGACGCCCTCCAACGGAGGGCGATCTTTTTATGACTCCATCGCTGTTGGAGATATCCTCCTGTCCTTGGCTCGTCGGCCAAACATCTATAATTTAGAAAGTACAAGCTATAGTCTTTCATCTTGTCCCTTTGCCCGGAAGGCCTATATACTAGATGAAAAGGAAAATTGTACAAATCAAGTTTTGCGAATAGGAGCTGGTGCAATGACGATGTTGCGGGGTTGCCGAAGGCTGCTTTCGTATATCCCCATGCGGTTTATTTTTTTGGTCGCGCTTATTTTTTTCGCAGTGGTGGCGCTTGCCGGGGCATCGGCTGACGATGAGCTGAAGAGTCAGCGGACGGCGCTGGAGCGGATCGTCTATCAGACCGATACGAGTCTGCTGCTGACCGAGCGCAATTCAATCAGCGAGCTGTTGACGAACAAAGCGCTCCAATACTTTGTCTCCGGTCGAGCTATGACGTCATCCGAGGAAGCTCAGACCCGGCGGGCGCTGCTGGAGCTGGAGGCAAAGCTCCCTATCCCTAGCTCGATCTACCTCTACGATCATAGCTCGCATCGGGTTATCTCCGCTGCGGGCGCTTACCGTCTGTCGCAATTCCCGGACCGTGCTTATCTGATGGACCATTATAAGAGCTATAGGATGGGAGATGCTGCCGAACAGTGGACGAGGCCGCGGTCTCTGCAGGATGGAGATGGAGCAGGCGGCTCGCGACAGGTCGTGTCGCTCATGCGTGTGTTCGCGGACGCGCCCTCCAAGCGAGGCGCGATGGTCATTAATGTAGACACAGATGTGCTGGAGCGCGAAGTGAGTAAGTTTATTGAAAGCGCTACCGGATCTGTCGAGCTCCTATACGACGCGTCAGACGGTGGAATCGAGAGGACGTCTGAAGGGAAGCAAGCTGTCACCTCGACGCTGGTCCGTTCCGAGTATACCGACTGGGTGTACCGCTGGAAAAACGAGTACCTGTCAGGCTATGTGCCGATATCGCCGGAGCATCGCCGCTGGGCAGGGGTAGCGTTGCTGCCGACAACGGTTGCCCTGGTCCTCCTCACTCGGGCGGTTCGCAGACGTCCAGGCTCAGGGTATATGGAAGCAACCGAATCAGGAGACGAGCGAGCAGGCGTAGGCGGCGGCTTGACGATCAACCCGGACGAGACGTGCCAGGAGGCGCTAGATCCTAAGTCTAGCGTAATGGTAATCCAGCAGCTGCTGGATTGTGATTGGGCGGAGCAGGTCCAATATAAACAGGCTGCACTACAACAGATAGGGCTGCCAGAGGACGAACGTGAATCTATCGCCAAAGCGCCTCAGTTGGCGGAGGATGAACAGCTACAAGCGCCTGAACCTCCAGAGCTTGCGGAGGACAATCAGATGCCGTCGCATGAGCCTGCACAGTTGGCAGAGGACGAACTGCAACCAGCGCCTGAGCCTCCAAAGCTTGTGGAGGACGACCAGACGTCGCCATCCGAACTGCCCGAGCAGGCGCAACTGGTTGCCGCTCCCAGCATGCAGGAGGCGGCTCCCTATGATGAGGGACGACGATTGCGGGGCCAGCGATTGTATCATGACCTGCTGACGGGGCGCGTGATATCGAGCGAGGCACAGTATAGGTCGCGGATGTGGGAGCTGCGGCTGTCTCATCATTATGAGCGGTTAGGCGTGTTCCTGGCAGAGATTGACGGGCAAGCGGCCTTTGCGGCGCAGTACTCGGCGGGAGATCGCCAGTTGTACCGTTACGCCATGGAGCAGTCGCTACAGGAGCTGGCCGGAGCACAAGGGCTGTCGGCGCGACTCGTCTGGATGACGCCATACCGGCTCGCATGCGTCCTGCATCTATGCAGATCTGGGCATGAGCGGCGAGCGATGGTGACGGCATTGGCTGACGACTGGCAGACGTGGGTCAGCCAGTATCTGAGGATGAGTGTAACGATCGGTATCGGAGCGGACTCGCACAGCATCGAGACGATCGCCGAATCGTACCGCAACGCGCAGGATAATCTGTCGCTCAAGCCGGTATTCGGGAAGGGCTCGCGGATCGACAACACATGCATCTCATGCAAGCGCAGTCTTGACAGCTATGCCGATCTGCAAGCGTTGGAGCAGGTGGTCCGTTCCTTGCGCCTGATGGAGGAGGACTGGCAGGTCAAGCTGGCGCTATGGTTCCAGTCATTAAGAGAGGGGAGAGTGACGAAGCAAGAGTTGTCGATGCTCGTACATAGCGTGATGGTGCAGATGGAGAAGGAAGCGGCCGTCTTGCCCACAAACATTCAACATCAATGGAAGGAGGCATTTATACCACGTTTTGCCGAGTTGAAGGAGCAAGTAGAGACGCTGGATGAGTTGGAGGCGGGGCTTGTAAAGGAGTGGTCGGCTTTTGCGCAGATGCTGGAGGAGGAGCGTCAAGCTCGGCTTCCATACCATATGGCGATGCAGGCCAAAGCCTATGTCGACCGGCATTTCACAGAGCCGTCCTTGTCGTTGACCGCCGTCAGCTCTGCGCTACAGATGCGGCCCAGCGCGCTCAGCCAGATCTTTAAGGAGGAGTTGGGCGTCAAGTTTGTCGATTACGTGATCCAATCCCGGCTGGAGCATGCCAAGCGGATGCTGACGGAGACCGACGAGCCGATTCAGTCAATCGCCGAACAGTGCGGCTATCCCAACCACATCTCATTCTATCGCGCCTTCAAAAAAGTGCTGGACATTCCGCCCGGTGAGTACCGGAGCGTCTATCGGTTACAGTAGCAATAGGAAGGCCTCCTTCGCTTTCGAGCGGAAGGAGGCCTTTTGGTCGTTTGCTGCGAATCGCCGGTTGCGTCCTGTCGATTGTATGCATAATTTCCCTATTTTTGCGCAGCCTACTCACTATCTACATAGACAGCTTGAGATGAGACATGGGGCGGGGAGGGGCAACGATGAGTCAGCGGAAGCAGTCGGAGCGGAACAACGAGGGCACAGCCATTATCGGGCGGCCGGAGATCGACGAAGCCAAACTTCGTGACGTGTTTTCGGGCTGCTCGGATATTATCTTCCACAGCTTCCAGACCGACAGCGGTCTTTTTGCGGTCTGCATTTTTTGCGTCGGTTTATGCGACGCCGAGCGCATCGAGAGACAAGTGCTTAGGCCGCTGGCCGAGGCTGGCGGCGGCTCTCCGGCTGTGTCCTCCAGCCAGCTCGTATTTACGATCGAGGAAGCCTCGCAAGCGATTTTGGACGGCTTGGCGCTGCTGCTAGTGGAGGACCAGCCTAGCGGCTCCGTTTTTGCCCTCTCCAAAAACATAGGCCGGACGACAGAGGAGCCCGCTGCGGAATCTACCGTGCGCGGCGCTCGAGACGGCTTTACGGAGTCGCTGGAAAGCAACGTGGCGCTGCTGCGGATGAGACTGAAAATACCGGCGTTTAAGTCCAAATCTTTAACGATAGGCAAATATACAAACACCAAAGTAATCCTTGCCTATGTAGATGGGATTATCGCCCCGGAGCTGGTAGAGGAAGCCGAGCGGAGGCTTGCCCGTCTGGACATAGACTCTGTGCTGGAGAGCCACACGATCGAGGAAGGCATTGTCGATGAACGCTTCTCTCCTTTTCCGCAAATGCTCGCTACCGAACGTCCCGACGTCGTCGTCTCCAATTTGCTGGAGGGCCGTTTCGTCATATTGGTAGACGGGACGCCCTTCAGCCTGGTCGCGCCGATTACCCTGTCCTCGATGCTGCAATCACCGGAGGATTATTACCAGAACATCTACATTAGCGTAGCCATTCGATGGATGCGTTATATCTTTTACTTGATGTCGCTATTGTTGCCGTCCGCCTATGTTGCGATTACTACCTTTCATCAAGAGATGATCCCGACGGTATTGCTCCTGAGCATCGCTCGTGCCCGAGAGGAGATTCCGTTCCCTGCGTTGATCGAGGCGCTCATTATGGAGGTTTCGTTTGAAGCGCTGAGGGAGGCGGGCGTACGCTTGCCCAAGCAGATCGGCTCTGCCGTCAGCATCGTGGGCGCGCTCATCATCGGACAAGCTGCCACCTCTGCCGGCATCGTGTCGGCGCCGATGATTATTATCGTGGCGATGACCGGCATTGCATCGTTTATGATCCCGCGCTATGCGGCGAGTATATCCACCCGCCTGCTGCGCTTTCCGATCATGCTGCTTGCAGGCACGCTCGGGCTGATCGGCATCATGCTCGGCATTATCCTGCTCGTGATCCACTTGAGCAGCATGCGCTCCTTCGGTACGCCGTACCTCTCGCCGATTGCTCCCACTTCGGCCCGGAGGCTGCGAGATGTGTGGTCGCGCACCCTGCCATGGAGCAAGACACGTTAAGAGACGAAGGAGTTTTCGCTTATGCTTCCGGATCAAGGCAAAATATCGGCCAGCCAGCTCGCAATTATGATTTTACCGGCTATTTTGGCCACTGCAATTTTATCGATCCCCAGTCTTACGATGCATTATGCGGGCCATGATATGTGGCTCTCGCCGATTTGGGGTTCTGTTGTGGGGCTGGTGACGATTGGCGTATCTCTGGGCTTACGCTCTCTTTATCCCGGACAGACGATTATCCAATCGAGCCTGCATATCCTCGGCTGGCTGCCTGGCAAGCTGATGGGTCTGGTGTTTTTGATCTTTTTGCCTCATCTTATCGGCATGATTATTCGTTCGTATGGCGAGTTTATTTCCAGCAACGCATTGCCCGACACCCCGCTTGTTATCATTATGGGGACGATGACGGCGGTTTGCGCGATTAATGTCAGACTCGGTATAGAAGTCGTGGGCAGAACCGCGCAGGTATTTGTCGCCCTGCTGACGTTTCTGTTGTGCTTGATCTTTTTCCTGCTGATTGGCGAGCTGCATCCAGAGGAGCTGCTGCCCTTCATGGAGGACGGTCTGCTGCCTTCCCTCAAGGGGGCAGTCGCTCCGGCCGCCTGGTTTAGCGAGTACACAGTGCTGGCTTTCCTTCTGCCCTTCGTGCATTCGAAGAAAAATGTCGTGCCGATTATGCTGACCTCGCTCGTCATTACCACGTTAGCCATGGTGACCACCAATCTGTTTTGCCTCTTCCTGCTGGGCGATCTGACGAGCAGCTTTGGCTATCCGATGATGATTGCGGCGCGTTACATTACGATCGCCGATTTTTTGCAGCATATCGAGTCGATTATCATTGCGATCTGGATCTTTGGCATTTTCGTGAAAATATCTGTTTTTTTGTATATCTTCGCCATCACAGCGGCGCAATGGCTCGGCTTGCGCAGCTACAAGCCGCTGGTGTTCCCGCTATCTTATATGTGTATGGCGTATACCTATTGGATCGTCTCCGATCGTCCAGGAGCCTCCAACCTGCTAGGTCCTTCGGCGCATGCCTACACGATGCTCATTTTGATGGCGCTGCCCACGGCTCTTTACCTGATCGCGCTGCTGCGGAATAAAGGGAATGGAAAGTCAAAACATCAAGCTGAGCCCCAAAGGAGCTGAAGAGGATGAAGCCGAGGACCATCCGATGCGGCGTCGCGTGTTTTCTACCGCTTGTATGCACCCTCCTGCTGTCGGGCTGCTGGGACCGCACGGAAATCAACGATCTGGCGATTGTCCTGGCTACGGGGATTGACTATGCCGAGCAAAAAGTACAGCTCACCGCGCAAATCTTTATCCCGCGCGAAAGCGGAAGCATCAGTAGCACGGGAAGTTCGGAAGGCAGTCCGAGTGGCGTAACGATGACGCGAACAGCGGAGGGCAGCACGATTGCTGAAGCTTTGAATCGTCTGCAACGGAAAGTATCACGCGAGATGTTCTGGGGGCACTGCGAGGTGGTGGTCATCAGCGAGCAGGCTGGCAAGCAAGGGCTGCGCGAATACATCGACTTCCTGCTCCGCTACCCTCAGTTTCGGGAGCATGCCTATGTGTTCACCAGCGGCGGCGATGCCAAGGAGGTGCTGGCGCTGATGGACCCGCTCGAGAGAAGCTCGGCGGAATCGTTGCGCGAGATGGCTAATCTGGGGTTGGGGGCGCGCGTGACCATGCTGAAGCTCGCACAGTCGATTGCCAGCCCTAGCGGCACCGCTATTTTGTCGCGCATGCTCGTCTCCCCCGCAGATTCCGACCAAAAGCGCGTTACAACGCCTTATGCCAAAGGAATCAGCCTGTTTAAAGACGGCTATTATGTACAAACCGCCTTGGAACCGGTAAGCGTTGGTGTACTTTTGCTGAGCAACGAATTAAATAACTTCATCATGCCTGTAAAGTTGGATCAAGTTGAAGGAACCTTATCCATCCGGATGAATGATGTCAAAACCGTACTGACGCCCCGCATCAAAAACGGGGAATGGAGCATGGGTGTTCACATCAAAACGACTGGCGAGGTCGTGCTGAATACAACCGACCTCGTTTTGGTCAATCCCCTCCTGCGAGTTAAGGTGGAAGACGCATGGCTGAATCGCTTCAAGGAGCTGGCCGAGGATGCGCTCCGGCTAGCTCGGCAAGAGCTTTCCGCAGATATTTACCAATTCGCCGACAAGTTCCGCCGTCGCTATCCCCAGTCGTGGAAGCAGCGCCAGCAGGAGTGGCCAGCCATCTACAGAGATATGCCCGTCGAGATTACAGGGGACGTCGTCATTACGGATACAGGTCAGTCGATCCAGCCCCAAGGCGAGCCGCGCCAAATGGATGATTAACGCGCTAAGACTTCGTGCGAAAAAAAAAGGAGAGAGCAGACATGAAGTTTTTATATCTCATCGGACTGCTGGCGATCGGGACGTCGATCATTATGGCGGAGTGGCGGGGCAGTAAGAGCAAAAAGATGCGAGTGGCCATGACAAGCATTACGCTGGCGGCCACCCTTCTGGCGCTGCTGCTCCTTATCTATCCCGGTCTGCCAGGACCTACGCAAATGATGAAGCTGCTCTTTGGAAGGCTGGATAAGATGATGGAGTGAGGATCGAAAGCAGGGAAGGCAGCCACCTCCCTCCCAATGTTATAATGTGTAAAGGGGGGCGATGAGATGGATAAGGAAGCAAATCACCTGCTGCGCAGCTTAAGTTCTCTGGTTGGACCGTTTCCGCAGTGGGATATAGAGCAGTTGCCGGTCCGTCCAGGATTGCTTTTTTCGGATTGGTTAAAGCATGCCATTGAGAGCGATATAAAAGAACCCCATGCCATGACGTTATCGACAGTAGATCCGGACGGTTATCCCGATGCGCGAGTGTTGATTTTAAAGCATATCCTTGACGATAGCTTCTATTTTGCATCCAGTTCAGCGAGTCGAAAGGGGCAGCAGCTGCAGGGAAACCCGCATGTGGCATTAACCTTTTATTGGCCTGCGCTGGGAAGACAGATTCGCGTGAAAGGGATAGCCCAGGATCAAGGGGACGAAGCGGGAGCAGAGGATTTTCGAAGACGCTCTGCGGGAGCTAGGGCAGTTGCCATGACCGAGCGCCAGAGTCAGATGATGGAGAGCGAAGAGATGCTGGACCCTGCGATTGAAGAACAGAAGGAACTGATTCGTCGCAATCCGGAATTGACCACGCCTCATTGGAGATTATATGCGGTGGTCCCGCACGAAGTAGAGTTTTGGCAGGGAGATCCGGAGCGCAAGCATATGCGAATCCGATATGTAATGCAAGACAGTCAATGGAACAAAGTTAGGCTGTGGCCTTGATTGCAAGAAGGGGGGCCATGTCAATAACAACTGCAAACCAAATAAATGCCATCGTCTTATCCAAACCCAATGATGCCTCGTTGATCGATCGCGTTAATTGTTTGCTTTCGGATCTGGGGATGAGCGAGCAGATGTCTCTTCATCATGATTTATCCGACGCTGCCCTGGACTTTATTTATCGGAACTTAGATATTGATTGTAGTTGATATCAAAAGGGGATTTTCGATGGTCTTTGCACATAAGTACAAATTTCTTTTGTGGGTGATATGGGGAGTTATAGTTTTTGGTTTTGGTTTGTTTTTTGCACGCTCCAATTACTTGTTTTATATTCTGGTGTGCATTTTTTCCTTGGGAATTACTTACCCTTCATCAATTCGTTATAAATTAGAAGGTAATAAACTTACAAAACACTTTTTAGGGTTTGAAATGTTCACTGTGCACCTAAAGGATATCAATAAAATTATTCGTAAGATTATTATTGATGTGGATACGCCTATACAAATTAATATAGGCCGGACTGATCCCGGGAATTACATATTGGAATCTGGAGATGGAACTCTATACGATTTGGGGACAAACCACTTTTGGAATAGCGATAAAACATACTTGGTAAATTATATAGAAAAGCAGTGCAACTTGAATATTGTAACTGTCGAAAAGAAAAAGTTTTTTATTTAGAAGCACTGCTTATGTCGCAAGATTAGATAGGGCGGGTTTGCTTATAAAAAGGGGGCGAAGCGTACGAAGCGAATTTTAAAAGTTGTCACAGTAGTAGCACTTCTTTTAGCAGGTCCTTGGATATTACTATATATCGGTCTTTACCAGGAAGAATTACCTGCCAAACCTATATATACATACGGGGAATTTCCCTTTTATCTGGCGTATGAAATCAATGATGTAATAAAAATTGTAGAGGATACGGTGATTGTTGAGTTTGATGGCTATGGACTAAGCGAAGGTTCCGGAGGTAAGTATGTAAAATGGAAGCAGACCTTGGCTAGTGGACTTGAAGACGTTTTTTTGTACAATGATGATTCAGTAAAATTGATTTTTACGGTCAGAAGTGAGGACTATCAGTTGGAGAATGAAGTTAGTAATTTCGACAAACGGATTCCTGATGTAGTGAAAAAAACAGGACGGATGACATCACTCAGACCATTATCTAGTGAAGAATTGCAAACTGATTATAAAATGAAATTGTTACAATTCAAATATGGTGACGTTATAAAGAAATAACTCAGGAAATATTGAAATTGAAATTAGCCACTGAATAGAATATAGGAGGCAGCTAATTCCGTACGAAGAAGCTGTTGGGAGATTCAACAAACATTGGCCTAATCTCGATGAAATTGGCGATGACGATATGTCTTATCATATGTTGCCCGAAGAATGGGCGCACGAAATTTACTATGGAGCTGGAAGCTGTTGGTGGGATAAAAACCATGAATTAAAGCCTCTACCTTATAATGAAGAAGAGTAAAATGAGTATAAAAATTACAAAACCACATGGAGTATGAACTCTCGCTGTGGTTTATAGAGATCTGGCGGACTATCGTCCCAGAGGCGAGCGGCAATAACCCGTTCCCAGGCCCAATTGGTTATAGTGCTCTTTGATGCGGACGAGGGCTTGACCTTGCATAACCTGAGCGATCATCTGCTCGATGGCTTCGGTATCTAAAGTTCCGTCCTCCAACAGCGCCTCAAAGGCAACTTTAATTTCTTTTGGGAACATATTTCCGACCACACTGGACAAGCCATTGCATCCGTTGATTCTTATATTGGATGTCAGATTCACATCGCCTGCCGCGAAAAGAATAAATGTCTTGGGAAACACCGCGCCTCTATGCCGCTGAACGTCTCCCGCCTCCTTGAAGCCTAGAATGTTAGGATGTCTGCTCAGCAAATCGTGCAAAGCTTCCGGGCTCAAATCAAAACCTGTTCGGGAAGGGTTGTTGTACAGGATCACTTCTTTGGACGTGTGTGAAAGCAGTTCATCTACATACGAAACCGCTTGTTGCTGGGTCGGTTTGATGTAAGGAGGGAAGCCTATCATCACAGCATCAAAGACCGAGCATTCAAGCGCTTGTATTAATCGCACTGCGTCTCGCGTTCGGGTGGCTGCCACGCCAAAAATCAATTCTACATTTACAAATTTCCGCTGATTAAAATAGTCGATGATATCCAGTCGCTCTTCGATGCTCAAGGAATGCTGCTCCCCTGTTGAACCTGAAATAAACAAGGAATCGATTCCGTACTCTTTCAAATATTCGACGATTGGCTCGAAGCCCTCCACCTTCAAGCTTTCATCTTCTCGAAATGGCGTAGGTAAGGCAATATGGAAATTGTTCATGAAAATCCATCCTCTCATAATAAGCAGCTCTTGCCTGCCGTTCCCTCCATTAGAGGTGAAATCGATCCAACGCTTAAAAGCAATTGTAACAGAATAAGTGCCCGAGATACTACGAAGGGATGACTTTTTGGATGGGTGAAGGAACCATTTTCCCATCCGACTCAGCGAATATGGTGATATCAAATTTGTTTTTTCTATTATTTTGAAAAGGGGACTTCTGTGAAAAACCTATATAGCTTCGTAAGGTACGTAAATTTATTGGCTGTATTATTCTTCTGTCTAAAGCTGTTTGCAATAACCCAAGAAGGACCAATGTGGGAAGTCCCTTCGTATGTATTCGACATGGAAGATGAATTGTATTCGATTATTTCCAAACTGCTTATTTTGGAAGTTGTATTAGTTCTTATTGATTATTTAGTGATGAAAAGAATAGCTTTTTTAGCGCGTGTTATGTATATGATCTCTTTGTCGTTTTGTTTTTGGGCCTATATATATTCTTCGAATAATTTTATTTTAAGTTTAAGAGGCACGCAGCCTTTCATTTCCATGCTCATTACTCACATTATATATTGGGGCTTTCCATTATCCTGTTTGCTCGTTTTTTATTTAACTGTCGCAAGAATAAAAACAACGAAGCAGCAGCTCGTCGTTAAAAAGAGGGGGTAAGGATAAACATTGGCCTAATCATAATGTAAATATGCCATCCGACCTACAGATGCTCCTGCAGAAAATGCAGGGTATGCTCATTAATCAGGCGGTGCTGCTCCTCGATATCGGGAGCTAACGATTTAAAGAGTAGCGGCGAATAGAGGGGGAGATCAGTGAAACTCAAATGTCCAGCTTGCGGAAGTGTGACTTCAAGCCCTTTTGAGCCTAACAGGCGATTTCGAACAGCTCGTTCTTTCTCTAGTCCGACCATCTTCTCCTCCAAATCTTTAACTTGCAGACCGCCATTTAAAATGAGTAAGGGCTTCTGCTGAAGCTCGTCAGGATATTCGCCATAAAGATACCCATCGAGATTAACGGCTGCTTTGGCTATTGTTGTATTGGCCAGTATATAGGTGGCAACTGCACCACCGAAGGAATGCCCCACCAAAGCGACTCGCTCAGGATCTATTCGATCGGAAAGAGGAGAATTCGGCTCATAGCGGTCGATCTGCTGGAGGTGCTGGAGGACGAACTCAACATCAGCCTGCATTTCCTGTATGATTGGAATCGCAACCTCGTTATGCGCACTGAAGCTGTCGGGCAAACCCATGAATGAATTTGTGAACGGGATATAATGTTCTTCGTCCAAAACGCTTAAGAAGGCGGTGCCGGGATGTTCAATCGCAACGACCATGTAGCCATGACTCGCTAATTCAATGGCTTGGAACGTGCCTGTAAAACGCGTGCCAAGTTGATTGCCGTGCAAATAAACAACAACCGGAACAGCGTTAACATTCGGATAAAAGGAAGCCGCATACTGAGCGGGAATTGCGAGTTGACGGTAATTGCGCAGCAGTCGCGACCACAGGCCGTATTGTTTTTTTACGGCTTGGATAAACAAATCGGCTTGTGGAATATAGCGCGCAGGTGCGGTAAGATGATCGCTTGCTGGATACCAGATTCGAACATTCAATTGGCGGCTTGTGCCGTCGGCTGCTGTACGTTCAGGGTCGGTCCAGGAGTAATCTAACACGCCCACATTGTGGGGGCCGCTTGGTTTCGTAAATTGGAAAAGTGGAAACAAGCTTGACACTCCCCAGGAAAGCGTTCCCGCAAGCAACGCAAGTAGGCTGAGCAAGATCGGCCGGAGGCGTTTAGATGGAGAGGAGGCGTGGTTCTGTCTTTTGAAAACACAAGAGACTACCACGACAGTTGTTATTCCATATACAGGAAGCATGATCCAGCGCCAATGTTCGAATACCAAATGAAGAATCAGGATTCCAAGCAAAGAAGCGGGCATAATCAGCATCATCATCGGATGGAAGCGGTGCTTAGCCCAGATGACATAAAGACTACTTAGAATAGAAGCACATAATAAGGCGTACTCGAAAAATTGCATTTGTAAATATAACTCCCCTTCTCAGAAATTTCTATCATGATTCATCCACTCATGTTCATTATAGGACCTTCAGTAACTGGAGGATCAAGCCCATGAGTAAAAGTATGTGAGTAATAACATGGAATTTTCCAACAGATTGGTTAAACCGGGGGCTTGTTCGCTCTGTGGCATACCGGGAATTGTGAAGTAGAAAGCAGTGGAGGCGGTTGGAATATGGACTATAAATCAGTAAGTATTTATGTAACTCCGAATAATGACTTGTATATTCTTTCTAATGGGATATCGACAAAATGGGGCGGTGCTACAATTGAAATTGAATTGCACTTCTTTTTGGAAAAAGGATATGAAGATGAAGCACTTGAAAGAAAAGTAATGCAAGCGTTTGATCGTTGGAACACTATTAAGCCCAATGAGGAATTGAAGCCAACAGCGATAGACTTTTGGCTCTTCGCTCTACTTCGTGGGTAGAGGCACCATGAAAGACTATGAATCCCTTTTGCTTGCTGAAAGAATCTCAGGTGTAAGAGAAGCCGTCAAGGAGAGCGCTTGGCCGCTCCTCTTACACCTGAGGCAGAGCCACAAGGCGGCAAGGCATTCACAAAGCTCGACGGGCCTGGAGCGAGGGCATCCGCAGCTTGTTCGCCGTCATGTACACCATCGCAATCAAATTCTCAACGTTTCGGTAACCTCGAGCCCTTCGCTTGGCTGCCTGTACAAGGCCATTGATGCCTTCGAGCAAGCCATTGGTCATCCGGCTATGAAACCAGCGCAGGATTCCCTCTTCA
>Ga0160452_100367_pt1 | contig 37149 bp, 33 predicted proteins | sample HID1971I_E6MG_FD_108230 | JGI IMG/M metagenome (GOLD analysis project Ga0160452, IMG submission 108230) | Enriched millipede-associated microbial communities from UW Madison campus, WI, USA - HID1971I_E6 MG | ecosystem: Host-associated > Arthropoda: Insects > Digestive system > Unclassified ...
CAACGACATCGAACGGATGAATGGCCTGATTGATATCGACACGGAGCCGGGACGCGGCACCCGCTTCAAGATCCGGTTGCCGCTGACATTGGCGATCACGACCGGGCTTGTCATCATCATCGCGGGACGAACCTTCATCATTCCGATGAGCAACGTCGCGGAGATCGTCCGGATCGAGCAGGCGGCGGTCAGGACGGTGCGCGGCGTGCCGGTGTTGACCTTGCGCGACCAGGTCATCCCGGTCGTACACATCCATCGTTACTTCGGATACGAAGAGACAGGCACGGACAGGCGGTTCCGTCCAATCGTCATCATCGGGCGCGCGGAGAAGCGGATCGCGCTCGGCGTGGATGAGCTGGTCGGCAACCAGGAGATCGTCGTTCGTTCGTTAGGCTCCTATATCGGCAAGGTCGAGGGCATCTCGGGCGCGACGATCCTCGGCGACGGCAAGGTTGCGCTCATCCTGGAGACAGGCGGCATTATGAAGATGATCAATCGTTAAGACTATACAGGCATCCAGAGACGCCTTGGGAGGACTAGAGGTATGAAGTGGTTTATGAATTTGCGCACGAGCGTTAAATTGACATCGGCTTTTTTGATCATCGCTGTGCTGCTTTCCTTTGTAGGGCTGTTCGGGGTCTCCACGATGGGCAAATTGAACGGAAGTCTGGATACGATGTATGAGGACAATCTGGTCCCTGTACAGGAACTGCTGGAGGCGCAGTCCAAATACATGGAGATGCGTACCAATATCCGGGAGATGCTAATCTCCGATACGGCGGAGGAAAAAAGACAATTGGCTGACCGCTCCCGGGAGCTCAAAAGCGGGATCGAGAGCAATATCGCAACGTTCCGTACGACGAAGCTGAGCGAGGAGTCGATCGAGGCGACGCGTCAGTTCGACGACATATGGAGCGCCTATAACCAATACTATGAACAAGCGCTGCAGCTCGGTCAGGCGAACAAGACGGAGGAACTGACGACGCTCATCCGCGGCGATCTGACCCGCTCGGGCCAATCCCTGGTGGACATCCTGGGGAAAACAGTGGGCATCAATGTTCAGGAGGCGAAGACGGCCAAAGAGACGGGCGAGGAGCTGTACATGTCTTCCAGAGCGGTCACGATCGGCATCCTCATCGCTGCTGTGGTCCTCTGCATCGCTCTTGGCACGATAATCTCCCGCATCATCTCGGTGCCGCTCGGCAAGGTTGCCGTACTCGTCAATCAGGTGGCCCAGGGCGACTTGCGCCAGACGATCGGCATCCGCACGAAGGACGAGATCGGTCAGCTCGCAATGTCAATCGACACGATGGTAGCCAACCTACGCCAGATCATCGGCGGCATCCTGAGCTCCGCCCAGAGCGTCTCCGCCGCCGCCGAGCAGATCTCGGCCAGTACCCAGGAGGTCGCCAGCGGCAGCGCCAATCAGGCCAATGCGGCGCAGACGATCAATGAGCTGTTCGTCGAGCTGTCGTCGGCGATTCACTCGGTCGCGCAAAATACGGAGCAGGCTTCGGAAATTGCTGAATCGACGATGACGCTGGCTCGCGAAGGCAGCGAGGTCATCCGCTCCTCGGTCGAGAGCATGCAGCAGGTCAATGGCCAGATGCGCAAGCTCGAAGGCGACTCGCAGCGGATCGGCGAGATCATCGAGGTCATCGAGGATATCGCCGACCAGACGAACCTGCTGGCGCTTAATGCGGCAATCGAGGCGGCGCGCGCTGGCGAACAGGGCAGAGGCTTTGCCGTCGTAGCCGATGAGGTGCGCAAGCTGGCCGAGCGAAGCGGAGAGGCGACCAAGCAGATCGCTGGCATCATCAAAGGCATGCAGGAGAATACCCGTCAGAGCGTCCTGGCCGTCCAGGAGAGCACGCTGCTCTCGGAGAAGACGGGCGATTCGTTCCGTGGCATCGCCAGCAGGGTCGACGAGTCCGGGCAGAAGGTGGCGGAGATCGCGGCTGCGAGCGAGGAGCAGGCGGCGCAATCCTCGACGGTCCTAACTGCCGTCGAGAACATCTCTTCGGTCACGGAGGAGGCGGCAGCGAGCAGCGAGGAGACGGCGGCCACGGCGCAATCGCTCGCGCAGCTCGCCGAGGACCTGCAGCATTCGGTATCGACATTCAAGCTGGACTGATCGGCAGCAACAGGAGCCTGGGCGTTTCCGTATGCTGCACCAATAGCGTTGCGAGAGCTGGGCTCTCGCAACGCTTGTTTGCGTCTGCGTATATGCGGCTTGCCCGGGTGACGGAGCGCCGGAGCGGGGGGAGGGCGGAGCCGTCCTCAGCAAGCGAGACTACAGAGACAGCGAAGCTCCGGGTGCAAGCGGGCGTGGCTAAAGGGTCAGCGAAGCTCCAGCGCCAGCGAAGCTCCTGTAGCCAGCCAGCAAAGCGTCCTTGCCAGCGAAGCTCCAGCGCCGGCGAAGCTACAGCTTCAGCGAGGCGAATGCCGCCTCCGCCGCCGCCAGCGTCTGCTCGATATCCTCCTCGGTATGCGCGGTCGTCAGGAACCAGGCCTCGTACTTGGAAGGGGCCAGACAGACACCGCGATCGAGCATGACGCGGAAGAAGCGGCCGAACAGTTCGCCGTCCGTTGCCTGCGCCTCCTCATAGTCGGTGACGGGATGATCACAGAAATGCATCGAAAACGAGCCGCGAATCCGGTTGATCGTCACCGGCACGCCATGCTGCGCGGCGATCTGCGCCAGACCCTCGGTCAGCCGGATCGTCAGCTGCTCCATACGATCATAAACGCCCGCCTCCTGCAGCACCTCCAGACAGGCGATGCCTGCGGAGATCGAGGCAGGATTGCCGGCCATCGTGCCGGCCTGATAGGCCGGTCCAAGCGGCGCTACCTTCTCCATAATCTCCCGGCGTCCGCCGTAAGCGCCGATCGGCAGACCGCCGCCGATGATCTTGCCGAGCGCGGTCAGATCGGGACGGATCGCGTCCGGGTCTGGGAATACACTGTACGTCTGGGCGGCCCCGTAGTGGAAGCGGAAGGCGCTGATCACCTCATCATAGATGACGAGAGCGCCCGCTGCCCGCGTGAGGCGGCAGAGCTCCTCCAGATAGCCCGGACGGGGCATCACCATGCCGAAGTTGCCGACGATCGGCTCGATCATTACAGCGGCGACCTGAGGGCCCCAGACGGCGAGCGCCTCCTCCAGCGCCGCCGGGTCGTTGAACGGCACCGTGACGATCTCCTGGGCGATGCTGCCGGGCACACCCGCGCTGTCGGGGATGCCGAGCGTCGAGGGCCCGGAGCCGGCAGCGACCAGCACGAGGTCGGAGTGGCCGTGATAGCAACCAGCGAACTTGATGATCTTGCTGCGGCCGGTATAGGCGCGGGCGACCCGGATCGTCGTCATGACCGCCTCGGTGCCGGAGTTGACGAAGCGCACCTTGTCCATCGACGGGATCGCTTCCTTGAGCATACGGGCGAGCCGGATCTCCAGCTCGGTCGGCGTGCCGTAGAGCGTGCCGGCCTGGGCGGCGGCGACGATCGCCTCCGTCACATGCGGATGGGCGTGGCCGGTGATGATCGGACCGTAGGCGGCCAGGTAGTCGATATAGCGGTGGCCGTCGACGTCCCAGAAGTGGGCGCCCGCAGCCCGCTCCATGAAGACGGGGGCGCCGCCGCCGACCGCCTTGAACGAACGGGAGGGACTGTTGACGCCGCCGACGATATGCTCTAGCGCTTCTGCGTAGAGCTGCTCGGAGCGTGGTCGATCTTGATTGAATGCCATGTATTATAACCTCCATTAATAATACATTCTAATAAGTTTCAGCCCTTTAATGCAAGCTTCTTGCGTGAAGGCGAGCCGTCATCATCTTAGATGAGCTGCATGTTCTACCAATTTAGTCCATGCTCCTGAGCGAGGAACGACCAACTGCTATTTCATGATAGTCGATTGCTTCTAAATTAACGTGCAGCTACGCAGCTGGAAGAAAGTAAGGAAGCTACACTGAAAAATGCGCTCGATGTCTCTGATGTTTCCCCACCCGAGGTTGACTTGTGGAAAGTTTGTGTTATGATTTGTTTGAACGTTCATTCAATTTTAGGGGGTTTATATGGGACCAAAAACAGATAACAACACCAAGATCAGACTTGTTGCAGCAGCCTTGAAAGTGCTTGCCGAGCAAGGATATCATAAAACCTCGATGAAGGAAATTGCCAGAGAGGCTGGCGTCGCGCAAGGCTTGATCAATTATTATTTTCCCAGCAAGGACGATTTGATGTTTGAAGTATTCCAGATGGAGAGTCTTAAATATGCGGAGGAGATGCAACGGATCGCGGACATCCCGAAGGGCGAGCATTTCATACGACATGCCCTGGAGGTTCCCAAGGGGATGGTGAATGCCTACCCGGATTGGCATCGATTACGTTACGAGCTGTTTGCAATCGGACTTCGCAGCGAGGCTGGTAGACAAAAAATAAAAGAAAGCCTGGCCGCAGGACGTCGTCTTGTCCATCAATCTTTGGATACTTTTTCGAATAACGATCATGTCAACAAATCGGCATTGGCCTCGATTATAAACGCGGTCATCGATGGACTTGCGCTAGAGCTTATGGCGGACCCGAATTATGATATTGAAGCCGCCTATCTTACATTCGCAGAGTTGCTCGAAGCTTATTTGTCGGAGGGGAGGAGATGATTTTTTTTAATATATCATTGAATGAACGTTCAAACAAAAAAAGAGGAGGAGATAAGCAATGCTAGAGTATGCAAGCCTGGTTTTATGGCTGCCTTATATCGCTTTATTGGTACACACAATAGAGGAACTGCCCGAATTCTCATCGTGGTCGACCCGCCATTTTCGAGATATGTCTGCCATGCAGCATGCCGTCATCCAATCTATGATGTTGATTGTTTTGTTAGTATGCTCCATCATGGCAACGGCCGAGGAGAGCAATAGCGTCTGGATCATTATAGTTGCAGGATTTCAGCTTCATGTCGGTCTTAATGCATTGTTTCATATCGTCATGGCCGTTCGTTTTCGTGAATATTCTCCAGGGATGCTGACGGGCATCGCGGTGTCTCTTCCGACGACCTTCGTGTTTTTTGGTTATGTAAGCCAACATGCCATCCTGACAGGGACGGCATACGCGATTGCGATAGCGGCCGGAGTGCTGCTGGCCGCTGCTGCTGTCGGAACTTTATTTCTACCCCGCAAGTCCAACAAAAAAACGATGAGGGCGGAGATATAATATGATTTTGATCCTTGTAGTGCAAATGCCTCTCGCCATTCTTTTTCTTTTCTCCGGATCTGGCAAGCTACTCGGCTGGTCTTCATACAAAAGAAGCTTTAAGCATTTGCGATTGCCCAAACGCATTCGCATCCTGGCAGGAATTGTTCAATTAATGGGGAGCATTGGATTAATTACAGGCTTTTGGTTCTCCTCGGCGACGGCAGCATCTGGCCTATTATTGTCGTTTACGATGTTTGCGGCCATTGCATCGCACATTCGAGTCAAGGATACACTGGTTCAAACCGCGCCTGCGATCTTTGTAAGCATGCTCACCGTTTTACTGCTCTTCATATAGGCAGCGTTTGCATCTGATGACCGGTCTCAAAAAGAAGCAACTCCTGCTACAGCACCTCGGCGGCCTGTCTGCTCCTGTACAAATGAAACAAAACAGGCCCGCTCCCTTTCCCACGGGAGCGGGCCTGCTATGACTCGTTTATTGGCCGGTATCGGCGCCTTCGGTCTCGGCCTTGACGGAGCCGCCGCGGGCATCGGTGCCATCGGCGTTGTCCGTGTCCGGCACAGGGGTCAGCGTATCGTCCTCGGCGAGCACTTCCTTGACGTACTCGAGGAGGCTGTCTTCGCTGCGCGGCATCAGCACGGAGGCTGTGCCGACGCGCTCCTCGCGAATCAGCTCCATCGGCGGCACCTGAGCGGAGCCGGCCATGTGGAGGCCAAGGCCGAGCTGGCCGAGCTTCAGCATGTCGCTGACCGTCAGGTTCGTCTCGATGTAAGGCTGGACGCTCTCGAGGATCTCCTTCATGCGGATCAGATTCCAGGTCGATTGCATCTCCTGGGCTACTGCCTTCATAAAGTTGCGCTGGCGCTCGGTACGGGTAAAGTCGGACATTGCGTCATGGCGGAAGCGCACGTACTGGAGCGCCTTGTCGCCATCGAGCACCTGCAGTCCCTTTTTCAGATCGATATCGTAACGGTTGCCGTCGGCATTGTCCGTATATTTCATATTTTTCTCGACTTCAAACTCGATGCCGCCCATCGCGTCGATCAGCGACTTGAATCCTTCGAACTCGGCGTACACATAATACTGGATGTCGAGTCCGAGCAGGTCGCCAGCCGTCTGCATCGCGAGATTCGGACCGCCTGTCGTAATTGCGGTATTAATCCGGCCTTTGCCATGCCCCGGGATATCGACGTAGGTGTCTCTCAGGATCGAGAACAGATGCGCCTTCTTGGTGAGCGGATCGACAGAGACGACGAGCATCGAGTCGCTGCGCGCGATGCCGTTCACTTCCGAGTCGCGCGCGTCGCCGCCGAGCAGCAGGATGTTTACGCGCTCCTTGCCTTCCCACTTGGGCGGCAGGTTGACCGGCTCGACAGGGATATTCTCGAAGCGAGACTCCGTCTCATCCTTTTGGAAGTTATCGAGCGCATTGTACACGCCATAAGCTTGATATGCAGCATACGCGCCTACCAGGCCGATAGCGACGAGCACGCCATACAAGGCGTATTTCCAAGGTCTTTTTCTTTTTTTGGCTCTGCTGTCCATTCGCGTCTATACATCCCTTCGACAATAATTTGAAATGAAAAATGTCAGGTTTCAGGTTATTATGGGGTGCGGAAAAGCGCCCTCGTACATCTAAAAAACGATGCAACATTGAAAGAGGTTCAATCGAGGCGCTGAGGCTATACCTTTTAAGTACCCCGAACCTCCCGTCCGTAATCGCTTGAAGCGTCGGGGCGGTTATTTACGACAGGACAGAAATCATGTATGATTACATATCATTAAATTATAAATTGTCGACTGGTCATTTATCAAGTTTTTTCGAAATACTTAAGGAACTCTCACAATTTCCCGGGAAATGTCGAGCGAAAGGAGCTTGCGGACAACCGTGTCAGCCAACATAGCGATCGATGTAGAACAACTTAAGAAGCAATTCCGCGTCCAGAAAAACCGCGAAGGTCTGGCCGGAGCGATGAAGGACCTATTCAAACGACAATATACCGATGTGACCGCAGTGAAAGGCATCAGCTTCCAGATCCCGCGCGGCGAGATCTGCGGCTATATCGGCGAGAATGGGGCGGGCAAATCGACAACGATCAAAATGCTCACCGGCATCCTCGTGCCGACGTCCGGAAGGCTCAATGTCAACGGTCATATCCCGCATAAGGAGCGCGAGGCGTTCGTCAAGGGCATCGGAGTCGTCTTCGGCCAACGCAGCCAGCTGTGGTGGGATATCGGCGTCATCGAGTCGTTCCAGCTGCTGCGTAAGGTGTATAAGGTGCCGGAGGCCGACTATCGTCGCCGCCTCGGCGAGCTGGTGGAGCGGCTCAAGCTGGCCGATCTGCTCCATCGTCCGGTGCGCAAGCTCAGTCTCGGCCAGCGGATGCGCTGCGAGCTGGTAGCGGCGCTGCTGCACAACCCGTCGATCCTGTTCCTCGATGAGCCGACGATCGGCCTCGACATCCTCGTCAAGACCGAGATCCGCGACTTCCTCAAGGAGATGAACCGCGAGCACGGCACGACGATTCTGCTGACGACGCATGACCTGCAGGATATCGAGGCGCTCTGCTCGCGCGTCATCATGCTCGATGACGGCAGCATCATCTACGACGGCAATCTGAGCGACCTGAAGACCAAGTGGAGCAAGGGCCGCGAGATCCAGTTCCAGTTCGGCTCGCAAGTGGCGCTTCCCGCGCTCGAGCAGCTGACGGCGGGGCTGGGCGGCGTTCATTGGAAGCTGGTCAACGAGGTGACCGCAGTCATGTGGCTGCCGGTCGCCGTCAACGTCTCGGAGGCGCTGGCCCGCGTCGTCAGCGTAGGCGATATCCGCGATATCCAGATCTTCGAGACGAATACCGACGAGATCGTCCGCGAGATCTACCAGACGGAGAAGAGTCACGCATGAATCCGGCCTATGTTGATATTATTCGCATTCGGTTCCTGATGATGCTCGCGTATCGGGTCAATTATTACAGCGGCATTATTATTTACGCCATTAATATCGGCGCGTATTATTTCCTGTGGCAAGCGATCTACGGCAGTCAGCAGGTGCTAGGCGGCTTTACGATCAACCAGATGACGACCTATATCGCCGTGTCGTGGATGGCGCGCGCTTTTTACTTCAATAATCTCGACCGCGAGATCGCCGACGAGATCCGCGACGGCAGCGTAGCGATCCAGTTCATCCGCCCTTACTCGTACCTGATGGTCAAGCTGATGCAGGGGCTCGGCGAGGGGCTATTCCGGCTGCTGCTGTTTATGGTGCCGGGGATGGTCGTCGTCTGCCTTATTTTCCCGGTGACGCTGCCGACGGATCCGCTCGTCTGGGGCTGGTATGCGCTCATGTTGTTTTTCAGCTTCCTTATTAACACGCAGATCAATATGCTGACCGGCCTGTGCGCCTTCTTCATCGAAAACAACACTGGCCTGATCCGGATGAAGCGGGTGCTCGTCGATCTGTTCTCCGGTGTCATCATCCCGATGAGCTTTTTCCCAGGCTGGCTGGAGGGCGTCATGCGGTGGCTGCCGTTCCAGGCGATCACCTATCTGCCGAGCTCGGTATTCACCGGTCGGACGCCGATCGGCGAGGCGGGCGGCGTGTTTGGTCTGCAGGTGTTGTGGTGCGTCTTGCTGGCGGTGCCGATCTGGGCAGTCTGGCGGGCGGCGCGCACTCGGCTGTTCGTACAGGGGGGCTAGCTTATGTTCGTGATGGGACTATTCTGGGAATATATGAAGAATTACGCCAAGACGCGTCTGACGTACCGCGCCGACTTTTGGATCGAGGTGCTGAGCGACCTGCTGTTCCAAGGGCTGAACCTGATCTTCATCCTCGTCGTCTTCCAGCATACCGAGTCGCTCGGCGGCTGGTCGCAGGCGGAGGTCGTGTTCGTCTATGGCTACTTTATGATCCCGTACGGGATTTTTAACACGTTTTTTAATCTGTGGAGCTTCAGCGACCGCTATATCGTCAAGGGCGAGATGGACCGGGTGCTGACGCGTCCTGCGCATAACCTCGTGCAGATCGTGCTCGAGAATATGGACCCGCCGTCGCTGATCGGCTCGGGCATCGGCGCGCTCATCGTCGGCATCACGTGGTCGCAGCTCGGGCTGCCGTTCTCGCCGATTGATCTGCTGATCATGACCGGGCTTGTGCTCAGCTCGGTGATGATCTATGCGGGCTTGTACATCGCGCTGACGGCGATTGCCTTCTACTCGGACTCGCCGACCGGCATCCTGCCGCTCATGTACAATATTCAGAACTACGGCCGTTACCCGGTCGGCATCTTCAGCAAGCCGATCCGCTTCATCCTCACCTGGGTACTGCCGTTCGCTTTCGTCGGCGTCTATCCGGCCTCGCACTTCCTTGATCGGACGGGCAGCGAAGGGGCGATGGCGATGCTGACGCCGCTCGTCGGCGTCGTCTTCCTGGCGATCGGCCTGACGATCTGGAATCACGGCGTCAGCCGGTACAGAGGGGCAGGCTCCTAAGCCGGGATACCCGTTCGACTCCAACCCGTTTCATCTCCATCAGGAGGCGAGGCGGGTTGTTTGGCGTTGGGTCGCTTGCCTGGACTGGAAACATATTGACGAAACCGTACGATGACCTATAATAAAAGCAGGTATATAACGAACGTAATCTATGCCTCCGAAGGAGAGTTCAATATTATGTCTGTAACCAAACGGGATATCGCGGATCATCTTGGCATCTCAAGAACCGCCGTCTCTCTGGTGCTGAACAACTCGCCCAATCATACGATATCCGAAGAGACTCGACTCAAGATCCTCAAGGCAGCCAAGGAGCTGGGCTACCGGGACTTTGCCGTTACGCCCAAGCTGGGCTATATTTTGTACAATCGGGAGCCGGACGACCCGCGTTATATGAGCGATCTCAAAAATATCGAGGATGCCGCCAGCAAGCAAGGGTACGGCCTGATGTTCATGAACGTCGGCACGACGGCGGAGGACTTCGAGAAGCTGCAGCGGGCGCTCAACAACCGGGAAATGGACGGCGTCATCGTATCCGGCGACATCGACGATCAGGTCATCGACGTGATCTTGCGCTCTGAAGTGCCGTATTATTTCCTGGGCGGGACGGAGCGGGAGAGCCTTAATGTCGTGCTGCTGGACCATCGGAAGCTGGCCTATGAGGCGACCAACCGTCTGATCAGCCTTGGGCACCAAAGGATTGCCTGCTTTACGGGCCGACTAGGCCTGCAGCTGCACAAGCGCGGCGTCGAGGGCTACAGGCAGGCGCTTGAGGAGGCCGGCATCGCCTACGATCAGTCGTTGGTGCAGGTGAGCAAGGAAGAGGACGGCTACGAGCTGTGCAGCCGCATGGAGGATTTGGAGATCCCGTACACGGCGGCATTCTGCGCCAATACGATCATCCAGTTCGGCGCTCTGCAGCAGCTCAAGGAACGCGGCATCGCTGTGCCAGGACAGATCAGCCTGATCGGCTCGGGCATGTCCGAGCTCGTCAAGCTCAGCGTGCCGACGCTGACGACGATCTATGGCGAGTCGGAGAAGGGGATGGTCGTCTCCATGCTGATCGAGGGCATTGCACGCCAGAGGCAGCCGGAGATTACCTTCATCGGCAGCTTTGAATGGTATGAAGGCAGCACGATCGCCGAGTGCAGGCTATAGTAAGTCTGTTGTAAGATGTGGATATAACGTTCGAAACCCTAAACATGGCAGAAGAGGTCCCTGAAACGCGGATCTCTTCTTTTTGATGTCTGGAAAAGGCTTGAAATCACTGAAAAAATACTTGTTGACGGCATTTATAACGAGTGTTATATTTATCGAGAAAAGTGGAAGCGAATTCATAACGTTAATCAAGTGGATTGGGAGAGAAAATAAGCCATGTTAAAGAAAACAGCCATTCTGATCGGCGGCGGAGCGAGAGGCAAATTCGCCTACAGCCCTTACGCCCATAAATATCCCCACGAGCTGCAGTTCGTCGCAATTGCCGAGCCGGTCGCCGAGCGCCGAGAGGACTTCGCCGCCAGTCACGGCATCGCTCCCGAGCGGGCGGCGACGGATTGGAAGCCCTTGCTGGATCAAGGCAAAATCGCCGACGTGGCGATTATATGCACGCAGGATCGAATGCATTTCGAGCCGACCATAAGAGCGCTGGAGCTGGGCTACGATGTGCTGCTGGAGAAGCCGATGTCGCCGCTGCCGGAGGAGTGCTTGCTGATGGAGGAAGCAGCTCGCAAGCACGGACGAATCTTGATGATCTGCCATGTGCTGCGGCATACCCCGTTCTGGTCGACGATCAAGCGGACGGTGGAGGCGGGCGAGATCGGAGAGGTCGTCTCGATCCAGCTGAATGAAAATGTAGGATACTTCCATGTGGCGCACAGCTTCGTCCGAGGGCTATGGCGGGATGCGGACGAGTCGAGCCCGATGATCCTGCAGAAGTCCTGTCACGATATGGACATCCTCTCGTGGATCGTCGGAAGGGAGTGTCGGAGGATCAGCTCGTACGGCTCCCTGCATCACTTCCGTCAGGAGCACGCTCCCGGAGGTGCGACGCTGCGCTGCACGGATGGCTGTCCGGCGGAGGCGAGCTGTCCCTACTCGGCGCTCAAAATCTATCTGGGCAAGGAAGGCGAGCCGTGGAGTCGGTTCATCACCGCAGATACCTCGCCGGAGGGCATACTGACGGCGCTGCGGGAAGGGCCGTTCGGACGCTGCGTCTACCATTGCGACAATAATGTGGTCGATCATCAGGTTGTCAACATGGAGTTTGAAGGGGGAGTGACCGCCTCGTTCTCGATGTCGGGCTTTACGCATGATTGCTCCCGCAGCGTGCAAATTATGGGGACGCACGGAGAGATTCGCGGCTACATGGAGGACAATCGCATTACGGTATACCCGTTCGGCACGCGCCAGCAAGTGGAGCTGTCCTTGTTGGGGTCGCTCGAGGGTCATGGCGGCGGCGACGAAGGACTGATGCGCGCCTTCCTCAAGCAAGTGCGGGAGCAAGACAGCGGGGGACTGACCTCAGCCACGGCAGCGCTGGAAAGCCACCTGATGGCGTTTGCAGCAGAAGCGTCCCGGCTTGCGCAAGGCCGATCGATCGAGTTGTCTGATTACAAGCGCGAGATAGCCGACGGTCTTGCCTGTAAAGCGATGGCCGGGAGCTAGAGTAGCAATCGTCTTGACGTTGTGAGCAATTCAGGTCCGTTGTCAGACATTGAAGGGGGGGATCTCGGGCTGCGTGGTGCAGTGGCCAGATGAGGGGGCAATGCCGGCAGCTTCCGTTTGAGGGTTCTTGTTTCTGTACAGGCATGCTTTCGGTGGTCATTACAAGAGGAGGTTTCTACGAATGAAAAAGACAAAAACGTTCGCATTATCAATGAGCTTGATGCTCGGCATCAGCATGGCGGTTGCAGGCTGCGGCAGCAACAACAATGGCGGCGCGTCGACCAGCCAGCCGCCCGCGACATCGGAGACTCCGAGCGGGACAGCGCAAGAGAGCGGCGGCGCGGAGCAGCCCAAGGACGTGACGATCGTAACCTGGGATAAGCCGGGACCGTCGGAGCCGCAATGGAAGGTCGAGCTGTACGAGCAGATGCTCAAGGGCTTCCAGGACAAATATCCTTGGATCAAGGTGGACGCCCAGGAGCTAGCTCCGGGCACCGATGCTTTGCAGAAGTACGACCAGGCGCTGCTCGCAGGCAATGAGCCGACGGTGGCTAATATCTTTACCGACGGCAACATCAAGCAGCGGGCCAAGGACGGAACATTGGCCGATATTACAGCGCTGTACGAAAACTGGGATCTCCAAAAGGAAGGCAAGGTCATCACCGGCATGGACCCGTCGCTCAATATCGACGGCAAATGGTACGGCATCCCGTCCTATATCGATCTGAACTACGTTGTTGTCAACCGCAAGCTGATCCAGGATGCTGGCCTTGACCCGGACAACATCCCGACCACCTTCGAAGGGTTCGGCGAATTCGCCGGCAAGGTGACGGATGCGAGCAAAAACCGCTTTGGCTTCGGCTTGATGGGGATGGAATGGAATGCGTGGCCGTTCACCAACTTCGTCTGGAATGCGGGCGGAGAGATGGTAACCGCCAACGAGGACGGCACCGGAAGACTGACCTTTGCAGAGCAGCCGGGCGTCGATGCGGTCATGTTCTGGCATGATCTGGTCTGGGAGTACAAGGCGACCCAGAAAAACGTGCTCGAGGGCTGGCAGGATCTGATGAATGGCTTCACCCAGGGACGCACCGCCATGCAGTGGCTTGGTCTTAGCAGCTTCATGGGCGACTATGTCAACAAATACGGCGGCAAGCTGGAGGATCTGGACATCTTGACCACGCCGCATGCCGAAGGCAAAACCTCCTACAACATGGGCGGCGGCGGCGTCTGGGGCATCAGTCCGAAGGCGACGCCGGAGCAGCAGGAAGCGGGCTTCCTCTATGCTGCTTACAATTCGTACGATCTCGACTATCTGAAGCTGAATGCGCAGACGAACGCCGCCAATAACAACCCGATCATCCTGCCATCTGTACGCACCGACTTCTCTCCGCTGGACTATGCCGAGGGCTTGCCGGAATCGTGGAAGACCAAGCTGAACGAGCTCGCCAAAACAGCGAAGATCGTCCCGTCGTTCCTCAACTGGAATGATGTGAAAAACGCGATCTCCAAGCCGATTCAGGAAATTATCCTGACAAAGGACATCACGCCGGAAGAGGCGCAGACGATCCTGCAGAAATGCGCTGACGAGCTGTATGCGAAGTATCCGACTTCATTCCATAAATAGTGGGAAAGATAAGGCTGCCTTCAAAATAATGCCTATGGTCACGGGATCGATCTTTTGAGGGCAACCTGAGAGAGGGATAAAAAAAGTCAAGGAGGGAGTCAATAGAGTCCCTCCCTGGCGATTGACGATTGAGGTGAATGTGATGAACGGAAAGCGCATGCAGTTGTTTCGCAACCATGCCGTCGCTTGGCTCTATTTGCTGCCTGCCGTTTTTGTTTTTGCGTTATTTAACTACTATTTAATGCTGCAAGGTTTTTTTGTTTCGTTTTTTCGATTCAGCATTATGAAGCCGCCGGGCGACTTTGTCGGCTTCGACAACTTCGTTCGCATGTTCTCCGATCCTCAGCTATGGCGAGCGTTCGTCAATACGCTGGAGTTTGTCGGCATTTCCTTTTTATTCGGCTTTTGGGGGCCGATTGCCTTGGCAATTCTTATTAATGAAGTGCGACATTTCAAAGCCTTTTTCCGTACCGCTTACTTTATCCCGGCGATCGCGCCAGGCGTGGCGATCCTCGTCTTGTGGAAGTATATTTGGCAGCCGGATTATGGGTTGGCCAATCATATCATCTCGTTTTTTAATATCCCGCCGCAGCTCTGGCTCAATGACGTGGCGCTGGTCAAGTGGGTCATGCTGTTCCCCGGCCTTATTATCGTCGGCGGCTTCAACTTCCTGATCTATCTGGCTGCTGTCCAGAGCATCTCCACGGAGCTCTATGAGGCTGCGTCGATCGACGGCGCCGGCATCTGGAGCAAGCTGCGCCACATCCAGCTCCCGGGCATCGCCCCGGTGGTCGGCATGATGGTGATCCTGCAGTTTATCGGCGGCATGCAGATTTTCGACCAGCCCTTGATCATGACCGGCGGCGGTCCTGCGGGAGCGAGCGAGACGGTCATTATGTATGCATTCAATACGGCATATACCGGCAATGACTTCGGTTACGCCATGGCGATCGTCGTCACGTTATTCGTCGTGCTAATGCTGTTCAGCTATATTCAGTTGCGCCTGCAGAGGACGGAATGACCAGATACGGCGCGGAAGGGAACGAGTGAGCGATGGCTTTAATTACGGACAATGAATATAAAATGAAGAAAAACAAGGTGACCTACGGCGTCATCGTCGCAGCTTTATCCGTCGGAATTATCGTGCAGATATTTCCGTTCATCTGGCTTATTTCCTCTTCATTAAAGGGCGTAACCGACATCTTCGAGCTGCCGCCGAGACTGATTCCAAAGACATTCCATTTTGAAAATTACGCGCAGGTGTTTGAGCTGTTGCCGCTCGGAAGGTACTTTTACAATACGATGTTTATCGCCGCGCTCACCATTGTGTTGCAGATCGGCGTGAGCACGCTGGCGGCCTATTCGCTCTCCAAGCTGAAGCCGCTTTACGGCAGGGCGGTCCTGCTGTTTTTCCTGGCGACGATGATGATCCCGGAGGGGGCAACGATTATTCCGCGCTACTTGATGATGATCGATTTCCCTGTGACAGGCGGCAGCCTCATCAATTCGCCGTGGTCGCTCATTTTGCCGGGAGCGGCATGGGCGTGGCCGATCTTTTTGATGAAGGGATTTTTCGACGGGCTGCCGAATGAGTTGTTCGAGGCGATGAAGGTGGACGGCGCGTCGCGGCTGCGGACGCTGTTCTCCTTGCTTGTCCCGCTGTCCAAGCCGATCTTTGCGATCTGTATTCTGCAGACGTTCCTTGGCGTCTACAATCAGTTTATTATTCCGCTGGTCATGATGCCGGACTCCAAGCAGTGGACGTTGATGGTCGCTATCTACAATATGCAGGCCAGCGGCAATTTCGGTTGGCACTTGATTATGGTCTTGCTCGTCATCTCGACGATTCCGCTGCTCGTCGCCTTCCTGTTCGCGCAGAAGTACCTTGTGCAGGGCATCAGCATGACGGGTTTGAAGGGATAGCAGGGCGATACGGGAGCGGGGTTACGTAGGGCAATATTTCAGTGAGATATGCCAGCATGGAACGGAATCAGGCGAATGGGGGATCGGACCATGTCCAAGAAGAAATCGCTGCATACGGCCGTTGCGCACGATGAACATGACCAGCGGCATTACGGGGCGGTGACTGTCCCTGTCTATGCGAACACCTTGTTTACGTTTGAGAGCTATGATGAGATGGATCATGACGAGCCAGGCATCAAATATTCGTATTCGCGCGGCGACAATCCGACTGTCAACGCTTTGGAGCAGCGGCTGGCAGAGCTGGAGGGCGGCGCCAAGGCAAGATGCTTCGCATCGGGGATGGGGGCGATCTCGGCGGCGGTATTGTCTCTCGTCCGAACCGGGGAGCACATCGTCTGCGTCGATCAGGCGTATGGCCCGGCACGGGAATTTATGGGACGCTACCTGGAGCGCTTCGGCATCGCCACGACGTTTGTGGACGGGACGGAGCTTGGGGCGATCGAGGACGCTATCAGGGAAAATACGCGCTTGCTCTATTTGGAAAGTCCGACAAGCTTGTTTTTTCAGCTGCAGGATGTGCAGGCTTGCGTGGCATTAGCCCGCAAGTACGGGCTGCGCACCATTATCGACAATACGTGGGCGACGCCGTGCTTCCAGAACCCGCTCGCATGCGGCGTCGATCTCGTCGTGCATTCCTTGACCAAGTACATCGGCGGTCATAGCGACGCGCTGGGCGGTGTCGTGATCGGCAGCGCCGAGCTCGTCGATGCCGTCAGCGGCAGCGAGCATGCGCTGCTCGGCGCGGTCATGCAGCCGCAGGCGGCGGCGACGCTGCTGCGCGGGCTGCGGACGCTGCCGCTGCGGATGGAGCGGCATCAGGCGAGCGCAGGCGTAATCGCGCGTTATCTGGAGTCGCTGCGCTGCGTCGATCGGGTCCACTATCCAGGGCTGGCGTCGCATCCGCAGCATGAGCTGGCGCAGCGACAGCTGTCAGGCTTCTCCAGCGTGCTGTCGTTTGAGGCAGGGACGGATATCGCGCGGCTCAAGCGGTTCGCTGACGGACTTCGCTTTTTCCGCATCGGCTTCAGCTGGGGCGGCTACGAGAGCCTGGTGTCGGTTCAGGTTGGCAGGCGGACGCCAGCAGCCGAGCCGGTCCCCGTCGTCAGGCTGTATATTGGGCTGGAGGACCCCGAGGATTTGACGAGCGATCTGGCGTCTGCTTTTCGACAGCCGGGCTTTGATATCGGAGACGGAGGCGCAGGCTGACTTGTTTGCAGTGGGGCGGGGTCGCCGCGCTTGGTTTGATATTGCCGTTTGACTCTGCTATGTTGTAGTAAGGAGTGATCTACTAGAGCAGGAGGAGAACGGAGATGACCGTAGCAGTAGGACAACCAGCCCCGGACTTTGAGCTGGAGGCGAGCGGCGGCCAGCGCGTGAAGCTGTCGGACTATCGCGGCAAGCACGTCGTCTTGTATTTTTATCCGAAGGATATGACAGCGACCTGCACGACGCAGGCATGCGACTTCCGCGATCGCAGCGCCGAATACGCCGATGCGGGGGCTGTCATTTTGGGCGTCAGCACCGATCCGGCGGCGCGTCACGACAAGTTCATCGCCAAGTACGAGCTGCCTTTTGTACTGTTGGCCGATGAGGAGCATCAGGTATCGGAGCTATACGGCGTCTGGCAGCTGAAGAAGATGTACGGCAAGGAGTACATGGGCATCGAGCGCTCGACCTTCATCATCGACAAGGACGGCGTGCTCGTCAAGGAATGGCGCAAGGTGCGCGTCAAAAACCACGTCGAGGAAGCGCTGGCCTTCATCCGCGAGGAATTGTAGCCACTTGGTACCCGGGCCAATAAGGCGTTCGCTACATAATTCAATACAATGATGCATAGCAAGCGTAGTACCCGACAGGCGTAGTACCCGTCAAGTGTCCGAAGAGTTCGGAGCTTGGGGGACTGCGCCTTTTTGGCATGCGCGCTCGTCTAAGAATCTCTCAATCTGTGCAGACTAGATGCTAGAAGGTCTATATCAGGAGGGATAGCGGATGACGAGGATGTCCTATGCATGGGATGCGGAGCCGGAGAGCGAGAGGACGACGACCGCCTGGCCGCAGGAGGCGTCGATGCGCGTGAAGCGTCTGGAGGGGCGGCTGGGTGCGGTGCTGCTGGGCAAGGAGGAGACGGTGCGGGGAGCGATCATGGCGCTGCTGGCCGGCGGGCATCTCCTGCTCGAGGATGTGCCAGGCGTCGGTAAGACGTTGCTGGCGCAGGCGCTGGCGAGGCTGATCGGCGGCTCGTTCAGCCGCATCCAGTTCACGCCGGATCTGATGCCGGCCGATGTGACGGGAAGCTCGATCTGGGATGCCCGCAAGGGCGAGTTCGTCTATCGGGAAGGGCTGCTGATGGCGCATCTGGTACTGGCGGACGAGCTCAATCGCGCCGCGCCGCGCACCCAGTCGGCGCTGCTGGAGGCGATGGAGGAGCGCGCCGTGACGGTGGACGGCGAGACGCGCAGGCTGCCGGAGCCGTTCGCGCTCATCGCGACGCAAAATCCGGCTGCCCATGAAGGCACGTATCCGCTGCCGCTGGCGCAGCTGGACCGATTCATGATGCGGCTGTCGGTCGGCTACCCGGAGGCGTCCGAGGAGATCCGGATGCTGACGGAGGGAAGCGGACACCGTCGCGCCGAGACGATGCGACCGCTGCTGCTGCCGCAGGAGTGGTCAGCGATGCAGCAGGAGGTGCTGCAGGTGCACGCGCATCCGGCGCTGGTCGCTTATATGGTAGAGATCGTGCGCGCGACCCGCACTGCGGCAGAGCTGCGTCTGGGCGCGAGTCCGCGTGCGACCCGCGACTGGCTGCGGGCGGCGCAGGCGAGCGCCTATATGGACGGGCGGGGCTATCTGATCCCCGACGATGTGAAGGCGCTGGCGCAGCCGGTGCTCGCGCATCGGCTGCAGCTGCGCGCCGAGGCGGCTGTCGCGGGCGAGACGGTCGCGGGTACGCTATCCGGCATCCTCGCTCGGACACCGCTGCCCGTCGAGGCTCTCGCCCCGGGGAGGGGACGGCGATGAAGCGGGCCGGGGGCGGGCAGGCGACGCTCGCGACGGGCGAGAGCGGTGAACACGCGATGCTCGCAGAGGACAACAGTGGTGAGCACACGATGCTCGCAATGGGCAACAGTGATGAGGCGCGGCATGAGGGAGGGCCACTGGTAGGGAACAGGCAGGCACAGCGCCCGCGCTGGCGCGGCTGGCTGCGCATCGGCAGCCTGCTGCTGCTGTGGGCCAGCCTGACCGTGTCGCTGGGGACAGGAGGCAGCGACGACCGCGGGCAGCTTCAAGGGGCCAGCCTGTGGCTCCCCCATGATGGCAGTGCAGCCGTATGGCTCGCCTGGACGACGCTGACCGGCCTGCTCCTGTGCAGCTTGCTGCCAGCGGTAGCGCTCCAGAGGACTACGGTGCGCCGCGAGCTGGCGCAGTCCCGGATCGTCAGCGGCGAGCCGGTCGTCGTCAGATTAACGGTGCGGACGCCGCTGTTGCTGCCCTTCGTCTGGGTGACAGTGCGGGAGGAGTTGATCGCCGAGGCTCGGGCCGATGCGACGATCGTCGCGAGTCGCAGGCTGTTGCTGCCCTGGCTGCGCAGAGAGTGGCAGATGGAGTACACGCTGACCGACTTGCCTCGGGGCGTCTATCGCTGGCGGTCGACCGAGCTGAACGCCGGCGATCTGCTCGGGGCAGGAGAGCGCCGGCTGCGCGTGTCTGCGCCGAGCTGTCTGCATGTCGCGCCGACTCGCAGCGTTAGCGTCGCGGGGCGTATGGGCGGGAGTGCTGATGGGGCAGGAGCAAGCGAGGAGACGAGCCTGCTCCGGCTGCGCGCATCGCAGGCCGGACCGGGCATCGAACGCCGCCCGTACCGCAGCGGCGATGCGTTGCGGCATCTGGACTGGCGAGCTGCGGCCAAGGGCGGGGAGTGGCTGACCCGGCTGGAGCCGGTGGAGGCGCCGGAGCCGCTGCGCATCCTCCTCGACCGGCGCGGCGAACGCTCGCCAGCCGGACAGCGGCTGCTCGATGCCGCCGCCGAGCTGGCGCTCGCGGCAGCAGAGGCGGAGTCGGATCGAGGGGCGGAGCTGCTCGTCGACGGCCTTACAGTGGCGCGAGCCGGAGCTGAGGCAGGCTATGCGCAGCTGCAGCAAGCGCTGGCCGAGGTAGCGCTGCCCATGCCTGGGGAGCGCTGCGGCGTATGGGCTCCCGGCTGGATCGCCAGCGGGAGCGGGAGCGGCGCGGCTGGAGACCGTTCGCTGCTCATCATTACGAGCGAGGCCGTGCGCTGGCAGGCGCTGGCCGTCGCTGCGCTCGACAGCGGCTTACGGGCCGAGATCTGGGAGGTTGCGGAAGCGCGGCAGGAGAGCAGGGCGGCAGACGGGCTGCGAGCTGGCGCCGACGCTGGGGGAGATCGTCAGGCGGGTCACTCGAACAGGCCGGACAGGGCAGACAGGGTGGATGCAGAGGTGCTTGCGCATGGCTCGCACATGAAACGGTGGGTTGTTGGCGAGACGGGACTAAGGCTCCAGGATAGCTGGGGAGGAGGAGCGCGCGATGCGGTTATTTCGTAAGGCTGTCGGAACGTCTGGGCAGGGCACTCCGGCTAAGGCCGCGCTGTCGTCGGGCAGCAGGGCGATGCGGGGGAGCAGGGGGATGCAGGAGAGCGATGCGCCTCCGCCGCATTGGCTGATCCGTGTCGTCACAAGTCTGCTGCTGTTCGCGCTGCTGCGAGAATGGCTGCTGCCGCTAACCTATGTGGCGATGTGGACCGATCTGACGCGCGTCGATGTCATCATCGGCAGCGTCGGGTTCGCACTCGCCTGCGGCTGCGCCGTGCTGTCCTGGCGCAGGCTGCCGATGGTGCTAGCTACTGGTCTGGCGCTAGCTGTTCCATGGCTCTATTATGGTCTCGGCGAGGTGGGGAGCTGGGCTCCGCGCTTGGCGTCTGTGCTGCTCGGAGACGTGCGGACTGTGATGGGCGGCGGCGTAATCTTGTCCCCCGAGCTGCGCACGCTGCTGCTGCTGACCGGCTGCATGGCGCTCGCCTGCGCGCTCCAGTCGTTGATGTGGCTGCGCCTGCGAGCGGGGGAGTTGACGCTCGCCACTGCGCTGCTGGTGCTCAACCTGCAGTGGTGGTTCGGCATCCCGGCGCTGCTGCCGCTGCTGCGCATCATCGCCTTCGGCGGACTGCTGGCCGTCGTGCTCGTCTGCAGCCGGGTGTCGCGGGATACTGCGCCAGCGCTGCTGCACGGTCAGCGCCGCTGGCAGGCTGGCGGCTTCGCGGCGGGCTCGCTGCTGGTGGCGGCGCTGCTGGCGGGCGGCTGGTGGGCGGCTGCCGACCGGCCAGCGCCCGATGGGCCTGCGCCATGGGCGATCCGCTGGCAGGAGCGGGGCGAGGAGTGGCTGCACGCCCAGCGCGAGGCGGCGGGCGCCCGTTACGCCGCTCGCCCTGCCGGGGCGTCGCAGACTGCACAGCCGGCTCTTGGACAGGTCGGCTACGGCGACGACGACAGTCAGCTTGGCATGCCGCTCACGACTGGCGAGTCGATCGTGTTCACGGCGTACACGACCGCTCCCGTCTCCTACTGGCGCGGCGAAGCCAAGACGTACTACAACGGCCAAGGCTGGCTATCCTCTCCGGCGGAGCAGCTGGATATGCCGCTGGATGCGCCGTTTGGCGCGGAGCGGGCGGACAAGGATGAGCATGCGCGCGATTCGATCTCCGCGAGCGTTCATCCGGTATCGACCACGGCAAGTGGCGAAGCTGAAGCAGCACCGCCGACACCGGCTGCTGGCAGAGCTGAGGCTGTATCGACAGAGGACGTCGCGGACAGCGAGCTGGCGGACACTGCGCCAGCTTACACGGAGCCGGTGCGCGTGAGGCTGGCGTATGCCGACCGACAGGCAGGCTTGCCGCTATTCACCCCTGGCGGCGAGATCCGGGTGCTGCAGTTGGCTTCGGCCAGCGAGCCGCTGAACGGCTATCGGCGCGATCTGGCGACGGACAGCCTGTATCCGGATAGCGAGCGGACGGCGGTTATGCTGGCGGAGCTGGAGAGCCGTCATCCGCTGCTCGCTTTGGACCACGGGCGAGCTGCGACGGAGGGCAGCGTCGAGTCGGAAGAGGCTAATGTAGCGAATGCAACAGTTACAGCGGGTACAGCTGCGGACCGCGCCAAGACTCGTGCCGTCCTTGAGGACGCCTTGCAGCTGCCGGACGGCATCACCGAGCGGACGATCGAGCTGGCGCGCGAGGTGACGGCTTCCGCCGGCTCGGATCCGCGCGCGAAGGCGGCGGCGCTGGAGCGCTACCTGCAGTCTCGCTATCGCTACACGCTTGCCGATACCGCCCGGCCGCCCGGGGATGCGGATTTCGTCGATCATTTCCTGTTCGAGCAGCAGGCCGGATATTGCGTACACTTCTCCAGCGCGATGGTCGTCATGCTGCGCACGCTGGACATCCCGGCCCGCTGGGTCAAAGGCTTCGCCGCGCCGACGCAGTCGCTGGGCGAACTATCGTCCGGGTCGTCGGCAGAGCTCGCTGACCCGCCTAAGATGACGGGCGAGCTGGCGGCCTATCGCTATCGCGCCGATGTGCGTCAGCGCGACGCCCATGCCTGGGTCGAGGTGTATATACCAGGGAGCGGCTGGGTCGCTTACGATCCGACGCCGCCGTCATCCGTGCGTGCGGCGTCTATCGCTGCCGACGCCGCTGCTGTTGCCCGAGAGGCGGGGGGCGGAACGGACGGCTCCGGCACAGGCAAGGCTGGGCTCTTCGATGGCAAAGGATGGTCGGAGCGCGTCAGGTCATGGTATGAGCAGGCGGCGCGCCTCGGAATCTGGACGCTGCAGCGGACTGCGGGCGGCCTGCGACAGGCGGCTGAGCTGATGCAGCCGGTCGTGGTCCGGGCAGAGCGGATGATCGCTGACGTTGGCGCGGGCTCCATGCGATCAGCGGGCGCGATGGCGCTTGGACTGATCGGTGGGCTGACATTTGTCGCAGCAACCATCGGGTGGCGGCGACGCGGCCAGCTCGCACTCGCCTGGGCGCTGCGAGGCTATGAGCGCTCATGCAGGCTGGGACGCCCGACTCGCCGACGGCTGCTGACCGTCATCGGCCTGGCGATGCGTCAGGTCGAGCGCGAGCATGGTACCCGGCCGCCTAGCTGGTCAGGAAGGGAGTACGCGAGTTCGCTGGCGCTCCAGCCTGCTGCGGGATTAGCGCTGCTGACGCTCGTCCGTTGGGAGGAGGGGGCGCGCTTCTCCGCAGCTCATTGGCATCATCCTGTGCCTGCTGAGCTGCGAGCGGTCGCAGTCGAGCTGCGGATCGCGAGGTCGGCGAGAGGCCTTAGCGCTTCGTCTCCGCTAGTGAGCAGACTGCTCGCGCTGCGTGGATTATCTGTCTTGCTCAGACGCAAGCGAGAGTTGGACCGTTAGCCGTCTCGAGCCTCCTGACAGCAGACTGCTCGCCGGGCTTGCCATCCGGGGCGAGTCTGCGATCCGGTTGCGATGATTCCCTTGACTCGTTTCGCGAAGGTTCGATATAATATTCGTTATGAATTGAGGGAGGCTCGGGAATGGAAAAGCCAAATGAAATCATCGTTGTCCTCGACTTCGGCGGACAATACAATCAGTTGATCGCAAGACGGATTCGCGATCTGGGCGTGTATAGCGAACTGCTGCCTTACAACACGACAGTCGAGCGCATCAAGGAACTGCAGCCCAAGGGCATCGTCTTCTCCGGCGGCCCTGCAAGCGTGTATGAGGAGAACTCGCCGCTGGTCGATCCGGCGGTCTATGATCTGGGGATTCCGATCTTCGGCATCTGCTACGGCATGCAGTTGATGTCGCATCAGCTGAAGGGCGAGGTGCAGCGCGCAGGTAAGCGCGAGTACGGCAAGGCGGAGGTCGACTTCGTGGACGGCTCGCTGCTGATCCAGGGACTCGAGGCCAAGCAATCCGTCTGGATGAGCCACGGCGACCACGTCGTGACACTGCCGGAGGGCTTCCAGCTTGACGCTGGCACGCCAAGCGCGCCGATCGCCGCGATGAGCCACCCGGAGAAAAAGTTCTTCGCGGTGCAGTTCCATCCGGAGGTCCGCCACTCGCTGAACGGCAATGACATGATCCGCAATTTCCTGTATGAGATCTGCGGTTGCGAAGGTAACTGGAGCATGGAGACGTTCATTGAGGACACGATCCGCGAGATCCGCGAGGAAGTTGGCGACCGCAAGGTGCTGTGCGCGCTCTCGGGCGGCGTCGATTCGTCCGTCGTCGCGATCCTGATTCACAAGGCAATCGGCGACCAACTGACCTGTATGTTCATCGACCACGGCTTGCTTCGCAAGGGCGAGGCGGAGAGCGTCATGGAGACGTTCGTCGGCAAGTTCGACATGAAGGTCGTCAAGATCGATGCGCGCGAGCGTTTTATGGACAAGCTGCATGGCATCTCTGATCCCGAGATCAAACGGAAAAACATCGGCAATGAATTTATCCGCGTCTTCGAGGAAGAGTCGGCCAAGTTCGACGACTTCACCTACCTGGCGCAAGGCACGCTCTATACGGATATCGTCGAGAGCGGCACGGCGACGGCGCAGACGATCAAGTCGCATCACAATGTCGGCGGCCTGCCGGAGGACATGAAGTTCAAGCTGATCGAGCCGCTGAAGGCGCTGTTCAAGGACGAGGTACGTAAGGTTGGCGCGGAGTGCGGCCTGCCGGACGAGATCGTCCATCGTCAGCCGTTCCCTGGCCCGGGTCTGGCGATACGCGTGCTGGGCGAAGTAACCGAGGAGAAGCTGACGATCGTCCGCGAGTCCGACGCGATCCTGCGCGAGGAGATCGCGGCAGCGGGTCTGGACCGCGAGATCTGGCAATACTTCACGGCGCTGCCGAACATGAAGAGCGTCGGCGTCATGGGCGACGCCCGCACTTACTCCTACACCGTCGGCATCCGTGCTGTCACCTCCATCGACGGCATGACCGCCGACTGGGCCCGCATCCCGTGGGACGTGCTGGAGAAGATCAGCGTGCGTATCGTTAACGAAGTGGACAACGTCAACCGGATCGTCTACGACGTCACCTCGAAGCCGCCGGCGACGATTGAGTGGGAATAGGCAGGAGAGAAATGATGCAGCTTGATGCTGGGAATCCTTGATAGATAAGGGTTTTTGGCATCGGGTGTGTGGTATTTCCAGTTTGAGTGCAACTATAGAGCGTGCAAAAAATACTCTCTTTTATCTGCGTTGCTTGCAAATAAAAGAGAGTTTTTTCTGTCCAATACGCAATAACATCAGGATTTCAAGTTAGAATTAGTAAGGGCTAAGAAATGCGTGGATTTATAATATGTATCACCAACTATTTGTCATTTATTAAATCTGACGGCTTATAGTATTCACAAGCCAACTTTCTAAAATCTGAATCCCAAGTTAACACAGGTGTATCTCCAATCGTTGACTTGATCGCTAAATATACATCAACAACATCTACGTTTGTTTTCGTAAATTGTTTAGCAGTCAAATTTAATACAGTTTCTTCTTCGAAAATTAAATTATCAACCTTCAACAATTCCAATATAGCATTGCCTATCTTTTCATTGTTGAGTTTAAATCTTGATTTCAAAATCCAACATAGTTCAATGATGACTGCTGAACTAATAAACAACTTATATTTACCACTATCAATTAAAGTGATAATTTGGCTTAATTGTTCATTGTCGTCCTGAACTAATATTCTAACAAGTATATTGGTATCAGCATATAGTTTCATTAAGATTTAATACCTTTCTTATCAATTTCTTCGAAATAGTCATCAACTGCTTGTCGCGCTGCTATAATATCCGGATCAATATCTGACTTAAGCATCCCGGCAATTTCGGATAGTTTTTTCTTCTTTATCACTTTAAGCTCAAAATGACCATTTTCGAGACTCACAAATTCAAGTTGATCGCCTTCTTGGACGTTTAATTTCTCCCTTAGTGCTGCAGGAAAGGTGAGTTGTCCCTTTGATGTAATTTTACCAGATTTATACGTTTTCATTACCTTCACCTCTTGCAGATATTTTACCACATGTAATACTGATTTGAAAGTAATACATGCGACTTCTCCATTCTTTTGTGCTTCGCTCTGCACGTTTCATCTATCTGGAAAGGAATCGTCAACGTGAGGGAGTGAGTCAAAGATAATCAAGCAATAATTTTCGACCGTTTTTGAAAAGCTGTGGAAGGAATTTTTTGGTTCAGAAGCTATTGTATGCTCACTACAGGCGGGTCGCCGCTGTGGGTCATCCGAGGTTATACCGTGAATTAAAAAAGAATCCCCATTAATTCAATGAGGATTTAACGAGGATTCCGTTTTGCTTCAAGTCTAATCGTTCTGGCAGCCAACACATCAATAACATTGTCGGCCTCGTCCTGGCGCTGTACAATCGCATCCACCTTGTTGTTAACGGTTTGTAGGATAGCAATCACGTCTTCATTTTGGTGCGTTTCTATGCGCTCTACTGAGCTTTTAATGCTGGATATGTCGGACTGCATCACATTTACTTGTCCTTGCAGCCCATTCATTTGCCCCTGCATCTCAGTCATTTGTCCTTGTATTCCGTTCATTTGTCCCTGCATCGCATTCATTTGTTCCTGCATTTTACCGAGCAGTTCAAAAATCTTCTTCTCCAAGAACAACACCCCCAGTGATAGTATACTATCAATTCCGATTCATGTCCTGCAGAAACTGAACTCCCTTTCGGCTTGCACGTTTGATCTATTGAAAAGGAATCGACAGCGTTACCTTAGCGCCGCCATTCGGGTTGTTGGCCAGGCTTAATCGTCCGCCATGCTTTTCACAGATCGAATCGGCTACAAACAGCCCGATCCCGAAATGCGACTTCGAGCCGCGACTGCTGTCGCCTGTATAGAATTGCTCGGTCGCCCGCTTCAAGGCCTCCTGCGAAAATCCGCTGCCTGTATCCTTAACTGCAACGCTCAAGTGGTGTTCATGCTCCTCCACACTAACGGTGACGGTGCCGCCTGTCGGTGTATGCTCAACGGCATTGGATACCACATTGATGAGGGCGCGCATCAGGGAGTTAGCATCGATATTCATATGGGAACGTTTAAGATTGCAGCTCCATGCCAGATCGATGCCTTGCACCAAGCATAGTCCTTTGGCCTGAGTTCTAAGCTCGTCCACAAACGTGTCCAGACGGGCCTTGGCAAATTGCAATTCGTAGCGCCCCCATAATTTTGTCGCCTCGATTAACGTCTCCGTATAGCTTTGCACTTGCATAGAGCCCGTTTTGATATATTCCACACATTCCACTTGCTCTTCTGAGAGAGGGGTATCCTGCAGCAGCTCTGCATTGCCTCTGATGATCGTTAACGGCGTTTTCAAATCATGCGCCAAGGCGGAGATTTGGTCTTGACGCATTTTATCGGCTCGCCATTGCGCGGTTAACGAACTTTTTAACGCTTGTCTCATATTTTCTAGCGCGTCAAGCACCTGATCGATTTCAAACAGTCTCGTTTTGGGGAGGCTAAAGTCCAGATCTTGGTTTTCGACCCTTTGCACGACTACGAGTAATTGATTCATCCGCTTCGTAACATACCTGCCAAACCCATACGACACCACAATTAACAGGGCTAATAGCTGGAGCAGGATCAAGACGATCAAAAACAAATCCACCGAGGGGACGAGCTTTTGCAGCGCTGGATGGCGAAACTGGGCTGTCGTCGGATAGCTTAACACCAAAACCTCGCCGTCTCGATCGATGACGCTATACAGATAAGGATTGCTGCCGTACTGCTGTTGCTCTATCGTTTGGTTCCATAGGGCTGAGGCATCCGCCGGGTCAATCGAACCACGTATATATTCTCCATCTGGTGTAAATAAAGCATAGCTGCTGTGTAGCGGGATTTGATCGTCCGTAATCTGCCGGGCAGAGGCCAAATGCTCCTTGGCTTGTTCTACCTCCGTACTGATTCGATTCAAGGGATCGATCCAGCCCGTATTCACTCCGTACAGATATAGGCCAAGGTTGAGGGCAACAACCAGAGAGCCGCCAATGACGAGCAGGACCATCCATCTCATAAAAACAGATCGCAATCTTATCCCCATTTATATCCCACCCCCCAGACGGTTTCGATCGTTGTGAGCCCTAAGGCCGCTAGCTTGGCGCGAATATTTTTAATGTGCGTGGCGATAACCGCAGGATCGCTTTCTGCGTCGAATCCAAAAACCGCTTCATATATTTGCTCGCGGCTGAAGGTTTGCCCATGGTGCAACGCAAGATATTCGCATATGCCATACTCGCCTTTCGTAAAGGGGATCTTGTTGGATCGCACCTCTGCTTCCTTGGCATAGATGTGAAACGTAACGCCTGAGATCGTAAACGCGTTCGTTTTTTCCCTCGTATCGCGTCGCAGATGAGCGTTAACTTTTGCACGAAGTACATCTGTGCCAAAAGGCTTGGTCATATAATCATCCGCGCCAAAACCCAGGCCTTGCACGATATCGATCTCTTGCGTTTTTGCAGTCAAAAACACAATCGGGCAATCGACAATTTGCCGTATTTGACGGCAAAGCTGAAAGCCGTCCAGTTTGGGCATCATCACATCGAGCAAAATCAAGTCGAATCTGGAAAAGTCCATGTGGATCGCCGCTTCTGCATCGGCTTGGACGGTCACCAGGTGATGATCTTTTTCCAAGACTCTTTTTACAAGCTGGAGCATCGGTTGATCGTCATCCACGATTAATATCCGGGCCATGATGGTTTCCTCCTTCCTGTGCGAGTACGAGGCACTTTATCATTCCATTAGTCGACGGCTCTGTTGCCGCTGTATCTGGCGAACCATAGGGTAATAGCTATCAGTATAATGCAAGTCATGAGCGCAAAACATACAAGGCCTGAATATAGCTCGGTTGGATCGGCAGGCGGGAGGCCTGAGATCGTCTCCAACGCGCTTATCGAGAACCGTATTCCCCATCCATAAGGCAGCACAAACCAGATGCCTGTACCCAATCCTGTGTATAGCAGGGCCGCTAACAGGCTGCCTAACCCGCCGAGTCCGATCCCGACGTTTTTGCCGTATCGAAACGAGATCATCAGATGGAAGCAATAAAGGAAAATATGACTTCCCCATAGCACCAGCGGGATGAGGGTATACAACCCGGTCGGCCGTATGCCAGTTCCACTAGCAAAAGGAAACAGGAAGCTAAATAACCCGCTCGCCAGCAGCATGGCGAATAAACCAGACGCCAGTAACAGGGTCAGCTTCGACAGGATGGCCGCTTTGCGGTTCGGGAGCGAGAGGATGTTTTGAAAGCGTCCGGCTCGCGCCTCCTGTTCGACCATGATATGACAAGCCATGCTGATCGCAAAAGGGAAGGCCATCGCGATAAATTGACAAAAAGCGGCTACTTTATTGGGGGCATCGCTGGTCGAAAAAGCGGCGAACAGTAAGGCCAGAGCTGCGCCAATGAGCGGTATGGCAAGGTGAAGGGCAAAGAAGCTGGAATGACGCAGCTTGTAAAGGTCGCTCCGGACGTATCGCCAATAGTTAGTCATGCGCGGGACCTCCCTTGCCCAGCAGGTAGGGGCATGCCCATAGAAGAAAGATCGCTAGCGACAGACTGACACCAACTGCCACCCCTAGATTCCCCGTCTGCAGCAAGGGAGAGTCGCTTTCGAGCGGGAGGCCATTGGGATACATCTTGAGGAATGGGGCCACCACCCGCGCCGGGATGGCATACGGATTGTAAATATAGCCTGGCTCTGCGGCGCTGATCGCAGACAATACGATACTGCAAACGGAGGAGGCGAATACCGCGAATAGATACCCCATCTTATCTGTCAGCCAAGCGATCAGAGGCAACTGCCACAAGTAAGTGAAGAAGAGTGCTAAACACCCGATCAGACTGTCCGCGGCCGAAAGGGTCGCAGAGGTAAAATAGCCCGTAACCGTGGCCATGCCCCATAAGACTAGATTGGAGAAAAGGAGCAACATCGCCACAGCCCCCATCTTGCTTCGCCATATAATTTCGGATCGAACAGGCAATAAGATTACATTCTGCATCCCTGTATTTTTCTCGCGAACCACCGTGGTAGCGGACCATACCGACACCATAACAGGGAGTATCATCGTGTACCACCAGTTATAAGCGGAATACTGAAAGTCATGCGGGCTCAATACGTAACCGATCAAAACGGTGATGAAGGGTGCAAAAAACACCAGCTTCAAGGTGACGGTATGACGCATCTTCAATAATTCGGAATGCATAATGCCAATCATCGCTATCGCGCCTCCCTATACGCGCCAACCACATCCATAAAGATGCGCTCCAGGTCGGCCCCTTGCTGGATTTCGCTCTCATAGCCCAGGTTCCCGGAAGCGATAATACCGATGTGATCGGCGATTTGCACCACCTCCGAGAGAATATGACTGGACAAAATAACGGTGATGCCTTTGTGGGGGAAGCCGCGAATCAGCTCGCGCAAGTCCTGTATGCCTATGGGATCCAAGCCATTGGTCGGTTCGTCCAAAATGAGCAGCTTCGGTTCGGAAAGTAATGCGAGCGCAATTCCTAATCTCTGCTTCATTCCTAAAGAGAATTGGCCCGCCCGTTTCTTTCCTGTGTTTGTAAGCTGCACGATATCCAATACTTCGTGTATTCGCTGCTCTGGCAGTCCCAAAGCCAAGGTGCGGACCTTCAAGTTTTCGTGCGCGGTCAGATTTTCATAGAGTGGCGGAGTCTCGATAAGTGCGCCGATATCGGCTAAATGCTGGCGATGCCAGGGCTGTCCACGAAATTCAATGGTGCCGGAGGTCGGCTGGATCATGCCGGCGATCATTTTTAATAGGGTCGATTTGCCTGCGCCATTTGGTCCTAATAGTCCGTAGACCGAATTTTTCTGAATGTGAAGCGACACGTTGTTCACGGCGGCCTGCCCTTTAAATTGCTTACACAACTGCGTTGTTTTTAAGATGAGCTCCATTGTCTTCAGGTCCTTTCTTGTCGTTGATACAGCTAGCATAGCAACGAATATTGAAGATTCCATGAAGAGGAGAGGATCAGTGTGGAGGGAGCTGGGGTGATGAGGAGGCAAGGGTTGAAGGGGAAGAGGAAGAGGAAGAGGAAGAGGAAGAGGAAGAGGAACGGGCGCGTGGTCCGGCGGCATGACGGCGGTCGCCAGCCAGTGGCTGGTCAGTCCTCACTTCAACGTCAAATGATCGAAGGGATATTCGTGGCGGGCGGCGCGGAAGGCGCGGGGGGAGAGGCCGACGTAGGCTTTGAACATCTTGCCGAAGTAGCTGGGACTGTCGAAGCCGCAGCGTCTGCCGATGTCCTGGACCGGGAGGTCGCTGCCGCGCAGCAAGGTGACGGCGGCTTCGATCCGCCGCTGCTGGATATAGTCGAGCGGGCTGAGCCCCTCATGACGCTGGAACAAGCGGCACAGGTAGGCTCGCGAGATGCCGCAGTTGTCGGCGATATCGGCGAGCGACAGGGCGCGTGCATAATGCTCGCGCATGTACTGCTTCGCCTGCTCGACGAGCGGCGGCTTGTCGTCATGCGAGCGGACGGCTCTCGGCGGGACGAGCAGCGACAGCACGAAGTGGTATAGCAGCGTCGAGATGTCGGCGATATCCGGCACCTGACCCTGGTCCTGTCCCGCAGACATCGCCTGGTACAACGTCCAGAATCGCGTCATCGCGGGGCCTTGCTCGGGCAAGGTCAATACAGGACCGTGGGTCGCGATCAGCTGCTTCCAGTAGCGCGTCGCATCCTCGCCCTTGGCATTCAGCCACACGAATTCCCAGGGCTGCTCTTCGCCGTCCGCAGGGTAGCTGTAGCGATGAGGGCTCGGGATATCGACGAGGAAGGCGTTGCCCTTCGTCAGCCGGTGGAGCTGGCCGTCGTACTCCAACTGTCCTTCCCCGCGCAGCGTATATTGGAAGATGACATGACCGGCGTCGGAACGTCTCGTGCCATCATTGCTATACTCCGGGGAGTCGACGCTCTGCCAGCCGATCGTATCGAGCAGCATGAAGGGCCATTTCTCCGCATAACGCACCGCATGAACGCCGGGCTTCATCGGGCTTCACTCCTTAGCTTTGTTTCTGTTTCGTTCGTCTTGCCTGTACTATACGCGATGCGCTCCGATCAGGTCAATATCGTTATAGTCTGGATACGATTATCAGATTGTTTGTCCCGTCTTGCGCTGCTATGATGGACACAATAGATCAGACAAGAGGAGTGAGGTTCATGTCGCTGGATGTACCGATGACCGATGGGCTGGAATTGCGCGTGCTCAGTTCGCTTAGCAAAGTATTCGCCGATGCCGAGCTGGCAGACCGTCCGATCGAGCAGGGCTCGGCTCTGGCAGGGGAGGTCTATTCGTTCCAGATCGCCTATCGTTCGCCGACGGCGCTGCGTGGCGTCCGCGTGGGATTGGAGTCTGCGCTGGCCCCGTATACGACGCTGCGCAAGGTCGGACTGGCGCCGTCGGAGCTGCCGGCGTTCGAGAAGCGCGACGTACATTACCTGCGGACGACGCCCGGGCTATATCCCGACGTGCTGGAGCCGCTGGACGGGGAGCTGGCGATCCTGCCTGCGCAATGGCGCAGCCTGTGGGTGCAGATCGCGATCCCGGCCGATGCGTCAGCTCTGCCGCATGGACCGGACGCAGCGTCGACCTATCCGCTGACGTTGTCGTTTATCGATGAGTCGGGCGAGACGCTCGGCGCGGCTGCCTTTACGCTGGAGGTGGTGCCGGTCAGTCTGCCTGCGCAGCGGTTGATCCATACCTGCTGGTTCCATTGCGATTGTATCGCGACACAGTATGGTGTCGAGGTGTTCAGCGAGGAGCATTGGCGGCTGATCGGCATCTATGCCCGCAATGCGGCCGAGCATAGCGTCAATATGCTGCTGACGCCGCTGTTTACGCCGCCGCTCGATACGGCGGTCGGGGGCGAGCGCCCGACGGTTCAATTGATCGGCGTGGAGGAAGCGGGAGCAGGGCAATATCGTTTTGATTTCTCTCGACTGGTGCGCTGGATCGAGATGTGCCGCGAGGCGGGCATCGAATATCTGGAGTTCTCTCACCTGTTCACCCAGTGGGGAGCGGGTCATGCGCCCAAGATCGTAGCGGGGAGCGGTCCGAGCGAGCGGCGGCTGTTCGGCTGGGATACCGATGCGGCGAGCGATGCTTATCGCAGCTTCCTGGATCAGTTCCTGCCGCAGCTTGCCGCCTTTATCAAGGCGCATCAGCTGCAGGATCGGGTGTATTTCCATGTATCGGATGAGCCGCATCTGGACCATTTGGAGAGCTATCGGACGGCCAGCGAGATGTTGAAGCAGCATTTGTCCGAGTTCCGATTCTTCGAGGCGTTGTCCAATTACGAGTTTTACGAAAGCGGTCTGGTGCCGATCCCGGTGCCGGCCAGCGATCATATCGGACCTTTCCTGGAGCACAACGTAGAGCCGCGTTGGACGTACTATTGCTGCGGCCAAGGGGTGGATGTGGCCAATCGGTTTTTCAGCATGCCGTCCGCTCGCAATCGGATTTTGGGCATGCAGCTATTCCAGTTTGAAGTGAGCGGTTTTCTGCATTGGGGGTATAACTTCTGGTATACGCAGCACTCGCTGCGCCAGATCGACCCATTCCGCGTAACCGACGCGGGCGGCGCTTTTCCGTCGGGGGACTCGTTCGTCGTCTATCCGGGTCAGGAGGGGCCGCTTGATTCGTTGCGCTGGGAGGTATTCCGCGAGGGCATCCAGGATCTGCGGGCGCTGGAGCTGCTGGCCTCGCTGACAGGTCGGGAGCGGGCGCTGGAGATCATGCTCGAGGACTGGGAGGGTGAGCTTCGCTTCGATGACTATCCCCGAGACCTGGAGTGGCTGATCGGCGCGCGCGAGCGGATCAATCAGGCGATCAAGCAAGCGGCGCATGGATTGGTTATGCGATGACACTGCCAGCCTCGCTAGCGTTGGACGTTTAGGATGTGTCCCGCATTCCGCACATCAAAGAGGCAACCCGGAGGACAGCTTGCGCTGTCATCTTCCGGGTTGCCTTTTGTGTTGGATGCCGCGGCGCTTGGGAGTATTGTTCCGAGTTGTCACACCTGTGAAGCTCCGGGGTCTGTCCCTGGCTGCGTCTGTCTCTGTGCGATCGGCAAGACTGCTTATGGAGCAGTCGCTGTCCGATGTATGGACGTCCGTTCGGAACGTGACAGATAGAGCGCGGCGGCGACCAGCAGGAGCATGATGATCACATCGTACGCGGTGGTGCTTGTAGCAGTGCTTTTGGCGGCGAATTGGATGAAGTTATGCACAGCATGGAACAGGATCGCCAGCGGCAAGGCGCGATGCTTCAGGACGAGCAAAGCAAGGACCATCCCAATCAGAAAGGCGTATACGACCTGAACGGATGTGTCGAGCAAAGATTTTCCGCCGACGGCATTGAGCAGATGGGTGATGCCGAACAGCCCGCTCGATACGAGGATGGCGAACAGACGGCCCTTCGGCAGCAGCAAGCGGAGGATGATCCCACGATACAGCGTCTCCTCGACGAATCCGACTAACAGCGCATAGAGCGCGAGGTAGCCGAGCTGAGCGAGCGGGGCAGCGCCGATGCCTTGCGCCGATACCCATACGAGCACCAGAATCGCCAGCAGCGGGGTGTAATCGAGCCAATGTCTTCCCGAGAGTCGCGTCAGTCCATCGAAGAAAAAGGTGCTCCAGCGGTGCTTGAGACTAAGGTAGAGGACCAGGATGATCGAGAAGGGGATGAAGGCGACAAAGGCTGGCTGCAGCTCGGTTCTGCCCGATATCGTGATGTAGGCGCCTGCCCCGATCAGTCCGATCGCAAGCGCAAGCTGCAAGAGAAGAATCATAAGGTAAGGTCGTTTAGGTGCAAACTGTCGTTCGGTTGTCATTGTTGTTTCCCCCGTTTTTTGATGGTTTCGAGCCAGTTATTCTCCATCTTGAAAAATTCAATGCCGTAATACATCACGCTAAGGCGATAGTAATAATCGTCTTTATTGTCGATCTGCTCCAGCTCGCCAGCGACGATCTGCTGTACGGCTTGCATCTGGGCGATCTGCATCTGGACGCCTCGCTGATACGTCTCCAGCTGCTGCAGCCGGGTAGCCTCATCCAGATAGTCATAGAAAAAAATCTTGATCAGGTGCTCGCGCTTGTTCGCTTGCAGCGGCTCCTTCAGCCAATCCTGGAACGCAGCTTTTCCCTCGGGACAGACGGAGTACAGCTTTTTATTTTTAGCATCGCCAGTCTCTTCCTCCTCGATCCAGCCTCGCTCCGTCATCCGCTTGAGCGCGGGATACAAATTGCCGTAGCTTACCTTGTAGAAGATGCCGACCGATTGCTCGATGATTTTCTTCAAGTCGTACCCACTCATTTTCCCTTCCAGCAGCATCCCGAGGATGACTTGCTCCAGCATCCTGTTTCGCCTCCAATATATCTTTTAGATATATCTATTTGATATATGAATCTTACCACAGGTTTGTTCAGTGATCAATCTTTTTTTTGCTGAGCTATCTGCGGATGGGGCGTAAGTCAAAAAACACTCGATTTATTGCCAGCGCCGGCAATAGAATCGAGTGTTGCATGCGGAAAGGACAGCGGAAGAATGCTTAGGGCGGCAAGTTTTCAGGCTAGCCTCAAACCAAAACGTGCGGTTATGAGCGGTGGCGGGCTAGTTGTAGCCAAAGTGTACGATATTTCGTACAGACGCGTCGCTTCTGGCCTGACTACTCGTCCCGCAGCATGGCCAACGCCTGCTCGCGGCCTGCTGTCAGCAGGCTGTCGCTGAAGTCGCGATCCGGCACAGAGCGAGCGAGCAGCAGGGTGCCGACCAGCAGGCTGAGTAGGGCGCGGCCGGTCTCGGGAGCGAGACGGCCGAGCACGCAGAGGAAGTCGATCATCCGTGTCAGCTCGGCGGTGAAGACGTCGCGTAGCTCCTCTGAGGCGCGCGAGATCTCGCCGGAGAGCGCAGGGAGGATGCAGCCGGTCTCCGTCTGGTCGCGATGCTCCGGGCTCAGGTAATAGCGGATGACGGTCTCGATCGGCGGCCGATCTGCCGTCTCCTCGGCGGCCGCTTGCAGGAGCGCCATCGTGTCGCCGATCGCGTAGCGGCATGTCTCCATGATCAAAGCGTCCTTATTGGCAAAGTGAGCATAGAAGCCGCCGTGTGTCAGTCCCGCGCCCTTCATAATGACCGGTACGCTGATGTCGCGCAGCCCGCTGGCGCGAAAGGCTCTCGCTGCGCTCTCGATGATCCGGCCCCGGACTTTCAGCTTGTGATCCTCGGGGTATGGCATAACATTCCTCTCCTTCGTGCATTCCATACAAAAAATTATACGCATCATATTTAGAATCGTCAATTCAGAGGAGGGGATTGACGAGATCAAAATATGATGACTATAATATATTATGATGATCATCATATTATGAATTGCAGAGGTGCATGGGAATGAGTGAGCGAGAAGCTATCGATACATTGGTCATCGGCTCGGGGCCGGGCGGATATGAGGCTGCGGTGCGTGCTGCCCGGCTCGGCATGAAGACGGTCGTGGTGGAGCGCGGACCGCTCGGCGGGGTATGCACCCATGTCGGCTGCATCCCCTCCAAGGCGCTGATCGCGGAAGCGCATCGCTACCAGGCGCATCGTCAGTGGAATCCGCAGGCGGCGCGGGACGTGTATGCGGAAGCGCAGACGTTCAAGCAGGCTGTCGTCGCCAAGCAGTCCGGCGGCGTACAGTTCCTGCTCCGCAATGCCGGCGTTGCTGTAATCGAAGGCGAGGCGAGTCTGCTGGACGAGCATACGGTGGCGGTCAAGCAAGCGGAGGGAGCGGAGCAGATCCTCTCATTCCGGCATGCGATCCTGGCCACCGGCTCGCGGCCGATCGAGCTGAAGGCTCTGCCGTTCGGCGGGCGAATCCTGTCCTCGACCGAGGCGCTGTCGCTGCCCGAGATCCCGGCCAGCCTGATCATCGTCGGCGGTGGCTACATCGGCGTCGAGCTGGGGCAGATGTTCGCCAAGTTCGGGGTAGCGGTGACGTTGCTGGAGGCCGGTCCGCAGATCTTGCCCGGCTTCGAGGCGGATCTGACCGCGCCGGTCGTCCGCAGACTGGCGAGCGACGGGATCCGTGTCGTGACGGCAGCGCAGGCGCTCGGAGCAG
>Ga0160452_100371_pt1 | contig 36932 bp, 32 predicted proteins | sample HID1971I_E6MG_FD_108230 | JGI IMG/M metagenome (GOLD analysis project Ga0160452, IMG submission 108230) | Enriched millipede-associated microbial communities from UW Madison campus, WI, USA - HID1971I_E6 MG | ecosystem: Host-associated > Arthropoda: Insects > Digestive system > Unclassified ...
CTTGTAGGACGCCATCGCCGCAGCAATCTCCTTGCGATCCCCCGCCTCGAGCGCGAAGCCGGCACGCACCACTACACCGCCCTGCTCCTGCAGGATGGAGTGCCGATAAGCGAATTTCATCTGCTCCTTGTCGTAGCGGACCAGCTCGCCGGTACCCAGGACGATATCCGCGTAATGCAGGATACGGGATACATCCGAGCCATGCGCGCCTGCGTTCATGTATACCGCGCCGCCTACCGTGCCAGGGATGCCGCCTGCGAACTCCAGGCCGGTCAGCCCCGCTTTGCCTGCCAGCACCGATAGCTTGATAAACGAATGCGCAGCCCCCGCATGAACGAGATGGTCTTCAAAGCGTGCATAATCGAGACCGGCCCCGGGCTTCAGGACGACACCGCGGATGCCGCGGTCGCTGACGAGCATGTTGGAGCCGCGTCCGAGCGCTGTCCAGCTCACGCCGTGCTTATGGAGCAGAGCGACGATGGCGATCGTTGCTTCTTCGCCGGAGGGCAGGATGAGGAGATCTGCTGGGCCGCCGATTTTCCACGTGGTATGCGCGGCCAGCGGTTCGTTGATTCTGATTTCCCCCCAGTCGTTGTCATGGATAAGTTGGATGATCTGCTGCATAAGCTGTGCCTCCTTCATGCTGCTGTGCTACTGCGCCATCAGGGTCTCCTCCCGAGCTCTGGGATCCCACGCCTCTTGGGCATGCAACAACCGGTACGCTCCCGGCCGCGCATGCTATGGGAGCCTGCGCAACCTTCAGAAGCGATCGCGATTATACCCTATCCTATGCCTGAGGCCATAGCAGTGTGACAAACGCCTATATCGTCATGCGCGGCCGCTGATGCGCCGCAACTCGGCAGCGATCCGCAAAGCCGCTTCCGGCATGCCCAGACCAAGCGAGGCCTCGCTCATCGCCGCCAGCCGCGCACGATCCGAGGTGATGTAGCGGATCGTCTCCAGCAGCCGCTCGCCACTCAGCTCGCGCTCGAGGATCATCTCTGCCGCCCCGGCATCGACGAGACTCCGGGCATTGGCTTCTTGATGATTGGCCGTCACGTTGGGCGAGGGGACGAGGATCGACGGCAAGCCGAGCGCCGTAATCTCTGCGAGGGATGAGGCGCCGGAGCGGCTGATGACGAGCGCAGTGTCGGCCAGCACCTCTGCCATGTTATGAATATAAGGGCGAATATGTAGGTTGTTCGGCTGCCCGCCTTCTCTTGCTTCCAGTCGGCTCAACGTCTGCTCATAATAGATCTCGCCAGTGACGAAGACGAGCTCGATGTCCCGGAGCGTCTCCAGACGGCCCGCCATATCGAGGATCGCTTCATTAAACGCCTTGGCGCCACGGCTCCCGCCGACGCAGAGTACCAGCTTGCGTCCGCCGCGCAGGCCAAGCGAGGCCAGCCCTCGGCCGCGCTCCGCCTGCAGCACTGCAGTTGCGCAAGGGTTACCAGTATACACCGCCTTCTGCCCCTCCTTGCCGAAGCGGGACAGCGACGCTTCGAAGCTGACGGCGACGACGGAGGCATATCGGCTGAGAAACTTGTTGGTCAGCCCCGGATCGACATTTTGCTCATGGATCAATGTCGGGATGCCCAGCGAAGCGGCCGCGTAGACGACCGGCCCGCAGACGTAGCCGCCGGTCCCGACGACCACATCGGGCTTGAAGCTGCGGAGCAGTTGCTTGGAGCGGCTGACGCCGCGGAAAAAGCGGATGATCGTCCGAACATTGTCCAGCGACAGCTTGCGCTTGAAGCCGGTAATATCAATCGCTTCGAACGGCACCCCGGCCTCCGGGACGATCCGGCTCTCCAGTCCGCGCTCCGTGCCGATGTAGAGCAGTTCGCTCTCCGGGTCGGACTGTCGCATCTGACGGCCGATCGCCAGCGCCGGGTAGATGTGACCGCCAGTGCCGCCGCCCGTCAATACTATACGCATCAGTGGATCACCTCGAGTATCGGGATAGATTAAGCAATATGCCGAGCGACGTTAGCAGCAGCGTCAGCGAGGAGCCGCCGTAGCTGACCAGCGGCAGCGTAATGCCCGTCACCGGCATCATGCCGATGACGACGCCAACATTGATCAGCACCTGCACGCCGATGATGCCGGTGATGCCGGTCGCGAGCAGGCTGCCAAAGGCATCCTGGGCCATCATCGCCGTCCGGATGCCTCGCCAGACGACGATCAGGAACAACAGAATAATCGCCGTGCCGCCGATAAAGCCAAGCTCCTCGGCAATGATGGAGAAAATAAAGTCGGTCTGTGGCTCCGGCAAATAGCTGTACTTCTGACGGCTCATCCCCAGCCCCAGGCCGACCAGCCCCCCGGGGCCGATCGCATACAGCGACTGGATGATCTGATAGCCGGAGCCGAGCGGGTCCTGCCACGGATCGAGGAAGGAAGTGATGCGCTCCAGTCGATACGGCGCAGCCAGGATCAGCCCGACGAGCCCGAGCAAGCCGGCCAGCGCGAGCGAGCCGAGATGGGACAAGCGGGCGCCGGCGGCGAAGATCATCAGCATCGAAGCGCCGACCATCACCGTGCCCGTCCCCAGATCCGGCTGCAGCATGATCAAGCCGAAGGCCGCCCCCAGTATGGCGAGCGGCGGCAGTAGACCCTTGGTGAATGAAGTAATCTTGTGCTGCCTGTCAGATAGCAGCTTGGCCAGGAAGATGACCATTGCCAGCTTCATAAACTCCGACGGCTGGATGCCGAAGGAGCCAATGCCCAGCCAGCTGCGAGCGCCGCCCCGTACGACGCCGATGCCCGGGATGAGCACGAGCGCCAGCAGAGCAAAGCAGAGGATCAAGCCAGGCTTGGAGAACTTCCTCCACACGTTATAATCGGTATTCATCGTCAGCGCCATGGCAGCCAGACCGAGTATCGCAAACAGCAGCTGCCGCTTGACATAATAGAAGGCATCGCCGAACTCGTTGAAGCTGAGCACGGCGCTGGCGCTGTAGACCATGACCAGACCGATCGCCAGGATCAGGATGATCGCCGCCATCATCCACAAGTCGGGAGCGGAACGGGCTTTTGACATCACGCACAACACCCTTTGCTAGTAGAAGTAGGGACAAGCCCTCTTCTTACAAGGTATGCGCCGAATCCTTAAACATGCGCCCCCGATGCTCGTAGGACGGGAACATATCCCAGCTTGCGCAGGCAGGCGACAGCAGGACGATGTCGCCTGCCTCAGCAGCTGCGGATGCAAGTCTGACCGCTTCGCGGAGCGTGGCTTCGGCGTCCTCCTCAGGTTCGACCGTTTGCACGTTCGCTAAACCTGCCAGCGCCGCCACGCCTGCCAGCTTATCGCGCGTCTCTCCGAGCGCGACGAGCGCCTTGACACGCTCGCGGAACAGCGGCAGCAGCTCCATATAGTCCGAGCCCCGATCCAGTCCGCCGGCGATCAGGACGATGCTGCCCTGCAGCGAACGCACCGACATCGTCGTCGCTGTCGGGTTGGTCGCTTTGGAATCGTTGTAATACTTGACGCCGCCATGCTCGAGCACGTATTCGAGACGATGCTCGACCCCGCGGAATTCGCGCAGCGGCGTCGCGAGACGCTCCGGCGCAGCCCCGGCTGCGAGCGCGGCGGCCGCGGCGGCCATCGCATTGGCCGCATTATGGCGCCCCGGGATGCCCAGCTCGTCGACGCCGACGAGCCGATGCTCCCTTCCATCCCGCTGGCGATAGACGATCTCGCGCTCCGGCGTCTCCTGCTCATCGCCGACTGCCGGGAAGGGCGGCCGCACATAGACGCCCTGCTCCAGCTCCTGCGTCAGCGAGAACGGCAGCACTTGCGCGGCTGTCGTGTCGGCGACGGCGCGGCACACCGGGTCATCCCAATTGAGCACCGCCGTGTCCTCCGCCGTCTGGTTGGCGAACAGCTTGCGCTTGGCGTCGATATAATCCTCCATCGTGCCATGATAGTCCAGATGCGTCTCTACCAGATTGAGCAGCATGCCGATGCGCGGCCGGAACCCGCTCGTCCCCTTCAACTGAAAGCTGCTCAGCTCGGCGACGATCCAATCGTCCGGGGACGCTTCGACGGCCGCCTCGCACAGCGGTCGCCCGATGTTGCCGGCGACGAGTGGATGCATGCCGGCAGCCGACAACAGCTCGCCGATCCAGGTCGTCGTCGTGGTCTTGCCGTTGGACCCGGTGATGCCGATCATCGGCGCCTCCGACAGATGCCAGGCGACCTCGACCTCGGTGACGACCTCGACGCCGAGCTCGGCCGCCCGTTGCAGCGGCTGGATATGATACGGAATCCCCGGGTTCTTGACGACCAGCGCGGTCGAAGGCCCGATCAGGTCCTCGGGGTGATGGCCGCAGATCACCGGGATCCCCAGCGCTTCGAGCTCTGCCGCCTCCGGCGACTCCTCGCGGGACTTGCGGTCGTTGACCGTGACCGACGCCCCCAGATCGTGGAAGATTCTGGCGACGCTGACGCCGCTCCGGGCCAAGCCCAGCACGACGACCGGACGCCCCACGTAAGCCGACGGATGGTTCATGATGCATACACTCCTCATTCGTAATCAGTCTTGTCTGATTGGATTCGTCTTGCCTATGATGTCCTTGACGATGCTACAAGCCGCGGTGCAGCAGCAGGCCTACCGCCGCCAGCACCAGACCCGCCAGCCAGAACGTCGTGACGACGCGCCACTCCGACCATCCGGTGAGCTCGAAGTGATGATGGATCGGACTCATCTTGAACACCCGCTTGCCGCGCAGCTTGAAGGAAGCGACCTGGATGATGACCGACAGCATCTCCATGACGAAGACGCCGCCGATGACGATCAGGAGCAGCTCCGACTTGGTCAGGATTGCTACTGCCGCGAGCCCGCCGCCGATGCCGAGCGAGCCGGTGTCGCCCATAAAGACCTTGGCGGGGTGCTTGTTGAAGACGAGGAAGCCGAGCACCGCCCCGATCATCGCAGCGGAGAACACCGCGCTCTCCTGCTCGAACAGTTGCATCGCGATCAGCGCGTAGGCGCCGAACGCCAGAGCGCTCGTCCCGGCCAGCAGACCGTCGACGCCGTCGGTGAAGTTCACCGAGTTGCTCGTGCCGAACATAATAATGATGACGAGCACATAATAGAACCAGCCGAGCTCCCACTCCCATGAAGTGCCGGGCACCGGCAGCGCCGTGCTGTGGTCCATCATATAGAGCAGGACGCAGACGATGATCGAGAAGAGCAGCTGCCCCGCCAGCTTCTGCCTTGCGGTCAGTCCGAGCGAGCGTTTCAGCGCGATCTTGATATAGTCGTCCAGGAAGCCCACCAGCCCGAAACCGAGCGACGCGGTCAGCAGCACCCAGAAAGCGAGCGAGACGTCCGAGAATTTCAAAAACGAGATTAAAAGGGCAACCATAATAATGATGCCGCCCATCGTTGGCGTGCCTTTTTTCTTCAGATGGCTCTGCGGCCCGTCGGTACGGATCTCCTGTCCGAACTTCAATCGACGAAGCAGCGGAATGAACAAAGGCCCGATAAGAACTGCAAGTAGAAATGATGCGCCAATCGCTAGTAAAATGGCCTTCATGTCCATCAGCCCACCCCCTTCATCGATGTTGTATCGCCTGTACGATCTCTTCCATGCGCGTCCCCCGCGAGCCCTTGACGAGCACGAGGTCCTCAGGCGCCAGCCGCGCGCGCAGCCACTCGATCAGCGCCTGCTTCGTATCAAATGCCCGCACGGCCTCCGCCGCGTCCCCGAAGGTCTGCGCCGCACCTTCCGCGATGTACGCTCCCAGCCTGCCGAACGTTAGCACACGCTCCGCTTTGGCAGGCGTAATGTAACGGCCGACCTCACGGTGCATCTCCGCCTCCTGCTCGCCCAGCTCCAGCATATCGCCGAGCACGAGCCAGCGACGGCTATAGCCTTGCAGTTGCTCCACCAGGTCGACGGCCGCGCGCATCGCGGTAGGGTTCGCATTAAAGGCGTCATTGAGCACGATCGCTCCGTTGAACGCTTCACTGCGCTCGATCCGCATCGCGCTAAGTTGCAGGCCCGCGAGCCCTGCCGCGATCTGCTCCGCCGGTACCCCGAGCGCCATCGCGATGGCTGCGGCTGCGGCGGCGTTCATCATATTGTGCACGCCTGCCGCCGGCACGGTTAGTTGCAGCTCTGTATCGCCTGGGCCGCGCAGACAGAGCTGCGAGGTCGAGGCATCCATCTGCTGCGGCTCCATAATCCAGTCATTGTGCGGCTGCTGTCCGAATCGCAGCACCTGCACGCCCTCCGGCAGCGTGACGGCCTCGGGGCCGAGCAGCGGCTCGTCGCCGTTCAACACCAGCAGGCCGCCCGGGCGCAGCCCTGCGGCGATCTCCAGCTTCGCCCGGGCGATCCCCTCGCGGGAGCCGAGCTGCTGCATATGAGCGTCGCCGATGTTCGTGATGACCGCCACGTCAGGAGTGGCGATCTCGGAGAGCAGCTGGATCTCGCCGTAGCCGCTCATCCCCATCTCCAGCACCGCCGCTTCTACGGTGGCGTCCATCTCCAGCACGGTCATCGGCAGGCCGATGTGGTTGTTCAGATTGCCAGCCGTCTTATGGACACGAAAAACGGTGGCCAGCGCGGCTGCCACCATATCCTTGGTCGTCGTCTTGCCGTTGCTGCCGGTGATGCCGATAATCTTGACAGGCAGCTCCTTGCGGTAGGCTGCGGCCAGGCGCTGCAGCGCCGCCAGCGTATCCTCCACCAGCACGAGCGGCCAGCCCTCTAGCTCGGCCGGACGCTCACGGTCCGCTTGCCATAGCGCTGCGGCAGCGCCCTTCTCGCGAGCGAGACCGGCATAGTTGTGGCCGTCATACTGCTCGCCGACTAGCGGCACATACAGCTGACCCGGCGATAGCGTGCGCGTATCCTTGCTGACGCCTGTGAAGCTTGCGCCTCCGGCATCTTTATTTTCAGCTGCGAGCTGACCGCCGCAGAGGGCGGCCAGCTCGGCGATCGTTTTATGTATCACGGCATTTGGCTCCTTATTAGTTGCTCGGCGATCTGTCGGTCATCGAAGTCAAACGTCTTCGAACCGATGATCTGATAGGTTTCATGACCTTTCCCCGCAATCAATACTACATCGTCAGAGCTTGCCATTTCAACCGCTTTTTTGATTGCCTCGCGTCGATCGACCTCCAGCGCATATCGCGATGACGGTACCCCGTCCGCGAGCAGCCCCGCCTCGATATCCTGCAGGATCCGCTCCGGGTCCTCACTGCGCGGATTATCCGAGGTGACCAGCATATAATCCGCATGACTGGCGGCGATCCGCCCCATGATCGGACGCTTCGTGCGATCCCGGTCGCCGCCGCAGCCGAATACACAGATCACGCGCCCCGCAGCGATCTCCTTGACCGCCTTGAGCACATTGTCGAGGCCGTCTGGCGTATGCGCGTAGTCGACGATAACCGCATAGTCCTGCCCCGCATCGACCGCCTCCACTCTGCCCGGCACGCCAGCGATCTGCTCTAGGCTGTCACGGATCTGCGTCAGCTCCAGCCCCTCCGCCAAGCCCGTGGCGACGGCTGCGAGCGCGTTGGCGACGTTGAACTTGCCGACCAGCCGCAGCTGCACATCCAGCTCGCCACGGAACGTCTCCAGGCGGAACGAAGTGCCGCGCGCCGAGATCGCGATGTTTGAGGCCCGCACATCCGCCTCCGCCTCGATCCCGTAGGTGATCACCTCGGCAGCCGATGATTTGGCGAGCTGCGCGCCATACGGATCGTCCGCATTGATGATGCTGTAGCTACGCTCCGACATCTCTGGCGTGTAGGCATTGCCCAGTCTTGAGAACAGCAAGCTTTTGGCCGCCGCATAGTTGTCCATCGTCTGGTGATAATCGAGATGATCCTGCGTCAGGTTGGTGAAGACGGCGCTGCGATACCGGATGCCCTTGACCCGTCCTTGCTCGAGCGCGTGCGAGGATACCTCCATGACGCAATACGTCGTGTCCGTGGACGCCATGTCCGCCAGCGCCTGCTGCAGATCCAGCGACTCCGGCGTTGTCCCCGACATCGGGAACGAGCGCCCGGCATAACGCATCTCGATCGTGCCTATGACGCCGGCAGGTCTGCCGGCGTCCGCGAGCAACCGCTCGATCAGATAGGTGGTCGTCGTCTTGCCGTTGGTGCCGGTGATGCCGATCATCCGCAGCCGCTCGCTCGGGTACCCGTAGTAGTGGCTGCCGAGGATCGCCATCGCCAGCCGGCTGTCCTTGACGATGAGCTGAGGCAGAGCGACAGGCAGCGAGCGCTGGACGACGAGCGCCACCGCTCCTCGCTCCGCAGCCTGCGCCGCATAGTCATGTCCGTCTACCGTATGTCCGGGCAGACAGATGAACAGATCGCCCGGCACGACCTTCCTGGAGTCGATCTTGATACCGCCGATCTCCACCTCTGCGTCGCTGCTGCCATGCCTCTTGGAGGTCAATAGCAGAGACGCCAGTTCATCCATTCGCATACGCTTCATTCCTCTCTATCGGTTATTATTTCCATCTTCATCAATGTTCATGTTCATCGTCCGATTCCGCGCCCAGGTAGACTCTGATCGTCGAGCCGCGCTCGACGCGGCTGCCCGCCTCCGGCGCCTGCCGGATGACGACCTTGCCGGTGCCAGCCGTCGCCAGATTGAAGTTCATATTGAGATCCTCGTACAGCTCCGACACCGTTTTTCCGACCAGATTCGGCACCTGGACGATTGGCGTTTCGTTCAGCTTGTATTCCTTGCCGATCTGATCCTGACGCGGCTCGACGCCAAGGTGCACGAGCGAATCGGCCATAATGTTGCGGACGATCGGCGCCGCCACGACGCCGCCGAACTGTATCCCCTGCGGATTGTCGACAGCGACATAGACGACGATCTTCGGATCGTCCGCCGGCGCGAAGCCGATAAAGGAGACGATATGCTCATTGGGCGAATACCGTCCGTCGATTACCTTCTGCGCCGTACCCGTCTTGCCCCCGACCCGGTAGCCGTCGATGAAAGCATTGCCGCCGGTGCCTTTGGCGACGACGCTCTCGAGCGCCTCCCTCACCTGCCGGGACGTCTCCTCGGAGATGACCCGACGCACCGGCTCGGGCTCGATCTCCTCGACCGTCATCCCGGACACCGGATCGATCCACGCCTTGGCGACATGCGGTTTGTACAACGTGCCGCCGTTGATCGCTGCCGACACCGCCGTAATCTGCTGGATCGGCGTCACCGACACTCCTTGCCCGAATGCTGTCGTCGCCAGCTCCACCGGACCTACGCGGTCGAGCTTGAAGAGGATGCCGTTCTCCTCGCCGCCCATATCGATTCCCGTCTTCTTGCCGAACCCGAAGTCGCGGATATAGTCGAACAGCACTTCTTTGCCGAGACGTTGGCCCAAGGTGACGAAGCCGGGGTTGCAGGAGTTCTCCACGACCTCCAGGAACGTCTGCGAGCCGTGTCCGCCGCGCTTCCAGCAACGCAGTCTGGCGCCGCCAACCTCGATTGAGCCGGGATCGAAAAAACGCTCGTTGTGCAAGTCCACCTTGCCTTCCTCCAGCGCCGCCGACAGCGTGATGATCTTGAACGTCGATCCAGGCTCGTACGTCATCCAGATCGGCAGGTTGCGATTATATACTTCGCTTGGGACCTCTCGATATAAGTCCGGTTGATACGTCGGATGGCTCGCCATCCCGAGGATCTCGCCGGTCGCCGGGTCCATCGCGATCGCCATAATGCTGTCTGGCTGGTGCTGCAGCATCGCCTGCTCCAGCTCCCGCTCCATAATCGTCTGGATCTGCTTGTCTAACGTGAGCTGCAGGCTCAGCCCGTCGCGTGGCTGATTGAACGTATCCGATGATCCCGGCATCAGCCGCCCGGCTGCATCCGAGAGGAACGAGATACTGCCGTTAAGACCGCTGAGCCGCTGGTCATACGTCAGCTCGACGCCTGTCAATCCCTGATTGTCGATGCCGGTGAAGCCGAGCACATGGGCCGCCAGCGTCCCGAACGGATAGTACCGTTTGTTGTCCTCGGCGACGACGATGCCCGGCAGCGACAGGTTTCGGATCTCCTGTGCCTTCTCCGGCGTAATCTTGCGCCCGCCCGGCTGCAGCTTGACGATCAGCTCGCGCTTGGTGATCAGCTGCTCGATCTGCTCCGCGCTCATATCCATATGCAGCGCCAGCTCTCTGGCAGTACGGGTCGCGTCCTTCACCTGAGCCGGGATCGCCATCACCGTCGGCGAGCTGATATTATAGGCGAGCTGGATCCCGTTGCGATCGAGGATCTCGCCGCGCTTGGCCGAGAACGGGATGTTGCGCCGCCATGAATCCTCCGCCTTGTCCGCCAGTTCGCCGCCTTGCACGAGCTGCACATAGGCCAGACGCACGCTCAGCGCCGCGAAGCCCGCGATCGCCAGCAGCATGACGACCAGCAATCTGCGTCTTACCGTTACATTGGATATTTTCACACGTATCCCCTCCGAATCGGCACAGCCTGCCGCCTCCTGGAGCATGCAAACACGCCCTGGCCGGAGACGGCCCTCTGTTTCAGCCTATTCGTAGCGATACGTCGATAGAACAAGCTATTCCTGCCCCTGCGAGTCCGCCGGGTCCGAGACGTCCGATGGCTCGTCCTCTGCCTCTGGCTCAGCACCGTCGGCATCCTCGTTAGCTCCGTCGTTGTCAACCTCGGTCTCGTCGGCTCCGTCCGTACCGGCAGGCGGCTCGCTCTCCTCCGGCTCGTATGGAGGCTGCAGCACCAGCTTGATGACATCCTCGCCGTCCAGCTTCGCTTTCATCTGCTCGATGACATAGCCTTCGCCCTCGGAGACGCAGCGGATGTCGAGCAGCGAGCATACCTCCAGCGCATCCCGCAGCGACAGCCCCCTCATGTTCGGTACGGTGAGCTGACTTCGCTCCTCGGTGAGCAGATAGACCCGTTGGGAGGATGGCACCGAGGTGCCCGCCTTCGGGATTTGCTTGACTACCTTCGTGCCGGTGCCGAGCAGCTCATAGCTGAGACCGCGGGCTTTGAGCTCGCTCTGCGCCTCTGCGATCTGCAGCTTCTCCAGCTCCGGCACATCGACGATCGTCGTCTGCAGGCCGTTGATCTCCTTCACCTGACCGTCCGTGATCGATGGGGCCACGCCCATGTAGTTCAGACTCTGCTGGACGATGTCGCGGAAGACCGGCGCGGCCACCGTGCCGCCTCCGGCATACGGATCGTTCGGTTCATCGACGACCACATAGACGACGATTTTCGGGTCCTCTACCGGCGCGTAGCCGATAAACGACACGAGGAATTTTTGGTTCGAATACCCTTTTTGACCGCCGCCGGCAGCTTTCTGGGCGGTACCGGTCTTGCCCGCTACGCGATAACCTTCGATATAGGCGTTTTTACCGGTGCCGATCTGCTTATCCGAAACCACTTGCTCGAGATATTCGCCCACCTTGGCCGACGTCTCCTCGGAGATAACCTTGCGTACCAGCTTCGGCTCGACCACGGTTACCGCGCCGGTCGTCGGATCCTCGATGCGCTTCACCAGATGCGGCTGCATCAGGTTGCCCCCGTTGGCGACGGCTGCGACTGCCGTCAGCTGCTGGATCGGCGTCACCTGCAGCACCCCCTGGCCGAACGTCGCCGTCGCCACCTCGGTCGGCCGGTTCCAGTTGAAGTTCACACGACCGGCTACTTCTCCCGGCAGATCGATACCTGTCGTCGTGCCGAAGCCAAAGTTCGTAATGTACGTATTGAGCTTCTCCGCCCCCAGCCGCTCGGCCCCCATCTTGACGAAGGCAACGTTACTGGAGTGCTTCAGCCCGTCCAGATATGTGATCTGGCCCCAGCCTATGCCTCCGTTATGGTCGCGAATCCGCGTCTTGCCGACCATGATCGAGCCGGACATATACGTATCGTACGGATTAAATTGATTTTCTTCGACCGCCGCTGCCAGAGTGAGGATTTTGAACGTCGACCCCGGCTCGAACAGCTGTCCTACGCTATGATTATAGAAATTCCCTTGTTCCTTCGTCTCCCAATAGGCATTGGGATTATAATTCGGATAACTGGCCAGTCCGAGGATCTCCATCGTTTTCGGATCGGCGGCGATCGCCGTTATGCTCTTGGGGTTATACTCCTTGCTCGCCTTCTTGATCGCCTCTTCAATATAGGACTGTATTTCCGTATCGATTGTCAACGTCAAATTATTCCCATCATGGGCCGGCGTGTACTCTACTTCTCCCTCCACGAGCTGGACGCGCTTGCCGTCCTTTTCGTACTTCAGCGAGCCCTTCGTCCCGCGCAGCCGATCATCGTAGTATTGCTCCAGTCCATAGACGGCTTTGCCTTCATTTTTTTCGATGTAGCCGAGCAAATGAGACGCTAGCGTGTCGCGCGGATAGTAGCGCTTCTGATCTTCCATTAAGTAGATGCCGACCTCGTCCTGTTCCGTCTCCTCGCGCAGCTTATTGCGGAATTCGCTCACCTTGTCGGCCAGATCCTTGTCGATTTTCCAGCCGCCGCTGCGCACCTCGCGGTTGACGAGGAATTCGCCGCTTTCCTTTTTGGCGGTCACATCGCTCATCAGCCGCTCTCGCGGCGTACCCAGCAGCTCATGCAAGCCATCAGCGATGCGGTCCTCCAGCTTCAGCTTATGGATCACCTCCGGATTAACTGCCACCGTGTAGGCTGCAGCATCCATCGCCAGAATGTTGCCGTTGCGATCGGTGATATTGCCGCGTACCGGATTGATAACCTTGGAGGCCGACCAGACATTTTTGGCCAGCGCGAGATAATGATCGCCGTGAACGACTTGTACGAAGTAAATTCGACCCACCAGGACAACAAAAAGGAGGGTTATGAGCCCTCCGACCAGTATTGCGCGAAGTTTTATCCGTCTCGTCATGGTTGAAAACCTCCTTTACTCCCTCAACGCGACGCGGCTGGCCGTCTCGCCGACCTGCAGCGAGATCCGTTGATCCGACTGCACCATTCCTAGCTCCATAGCCTTCTTGCGGATAAGCTCGGGCGAGCTCAGCTGCTCCACCTTGCGCTGCATCTCCCGGATTTCGACGTTCAACGTTTCGTACTCCCTTGTCATCTGCTGAACCTTGAGGTTCGTCTGGTACACCTCGGCATAGCGGAAGATGACGATGCACGCGACGATGACGCAAGCGACGATGGTCAGCAAGTAGAGCATCTTCTCCTGAACCGGCAATGATTTTCGGCGGACGACCACATGTCGGGTTTCTTTGTAACGTTGCTGCTGTTGTTGTTCCTCGGGGCGTTTCTTCGGTTGGACCGCCAAATTGCCGTGCATATAGGCCATGTTTGCGACTCCCTTCGCTATTGTCTATAATTTCTCCGCGATGCGCAGCTTGGCTGAGCGGGCACGCGGATTGTGCTCGAGCTCCTGATCGCCTGGCACGATGGGCTTGCGATTGACCAGCTTCAGGATGCCCTTGGTCCCGCATACGCACATCGGAAAGTCCGGCGGACACGTGCATTGCCTAAGATACTGGGCGAATGTCTGCTTGCAGATCCGGTCCTCCAGAGAATGGAACGTAATGACCGATGCCCGTCCGCCAGGCGCCAGACAGCGCACTGCCTGATGGAGCGCCTGCTCCTCGGCGCCGAGCTCGTCGTTGACCGCGATGCGCAGCGCCTGGAACGTCCGCTTGGCCGGATGCGGTCCCGTGCGTCGCGTCGCCGCCGGGATGCCCTGCTTGATCAGCTCGACCAGCTCGCCAGTCGTAGCGATCGGACGCTCTGCCCGGGCCTTGCTGATCTGGCGGGCGATCTGACGGGCAAACCGCTCTTCGCCATAGGTGGATAAGATGCGAGACAGCTCGCGCTCATCCCAGGTATTGACGATCTCGTCAGCGGTCAGATCGCCCTCCCGATCCATCCGCATATCGAGCGGCGCGTCGTGATTGTAGCTGAAGCCGCGCTCCGCCTCGTCGAGCTGCGGGCTCGATACCCCAAGATCAAACAGGATGCCGTCCACCTGAGGCACGCCTTCGGTCTGCGGCACATCCTGCTCGCGCAACACATCCTCGAGATATCTGAAGTTGCTCCTCACCAATCTTACTCGCTCTATGTATGGGGCCAATCGCTCGCGCGCATGATCGAGCGCCCAGTCGTCCTGGTCCAGCGCGATTAACAGCCCTCCGGGGCCTAGCCGCGATGCGATCAGCTCGCTGTGGCCCGCACCGCCAAGCGTGCAGTCCACATAGATGCCGTCTGGCTTGATGTTTAAGCCGTCCACCGCTTCTTCTTTCAGTACGGTAATGTGATCAAACACGCCTTAATCCTCCTGCTATCGTGATGCTATTCCTGTTGCAACCAGTTAGAAGTTGAAATCCAGATCGACCAGCTTCTCGGCAATTTCGTTAAACGTCTCTTCGGATTGCTGGAAGTAACCTTCCCAGATCGCCTTGCTCCAAATCTCTACCCGGTTGGTCACGCCCAGGACAATGCATTCCTTGTCCAGCTTGGCATATTCCCGCAAATTGGCAGGTACATTTACTCTTCCCTGCTTGTCCAGCTCGCATTCGGTCGCCCCGGAAAAGAAAAACCGGGTAAACGCGCGCGCGTCGGACTTCATCAAGGGCAGGCTTTTCAGCTTCTGCTCGAGCACCTTCCATTCGCTCTCCGGATAAACAAACAAGCAATTGTCCAGTCCGCGGGTGACGACAAACTGGGGTCCAAGCTCCTCGCGGAACTTGGCGGGGATGATGATGCGGCCTTTATCGTCGATGCTGTGTTGATGCTCACCCATAAACATAACGGCCGTCCCACCCCTCTACCCTTTTACACCACTTTCCCCCACTTTGCACCACCGCTTTTGAAATTATTCGCCACGCAGGCTAAAACTCCTTCTTCCCCCTCCTGCAAAATGTCGAAATCTTCGTCTCATGAACGATTTCTAATCTTCCTATGGCAGGGCAAAAAAAAGCACCCCTCCGGAGGAGAGATGCGAAAATCTTGATTTTAGTGTTCAGTCCAGCTATCAAGGTAGGAACGCTGCTCGTCGCTGAGCCGATCGATGCCGGTGCCAAGCGATTCGAGCTTGTAACGGGCCACCTGCTCATCGAGCTCGTACGGCACATTGAGCACCTTGCTGCCGATCGACTCATATTGCTCGTTGACATATTTGAGCGACATCGCCTGCAGCGCGAAGGTCATATCCATAATCTCCGCCGGGTGTCCATCGCCCGCCGCCAGGTTGACCAGTCGGCCTTCGGCGAGCAGATAGATGCTGCGTCCGTCCTTGAGCTGGTATTCCTCGATGTTGCGGCGAACCGTCCGCTTGCCCGTGCTGAGCGCCTCCAGCTCCGGCTTATTCACCTCGATATCGAAGTGACCGGCGTTAGAGAGGATCGCTCCGTCCTTCATCACCTCATAGTGCTCGCCGCGGATAACATCGCGATTGCCTGTGACCGTGACGAAAAAGTCGCCGAGCTTGGCGGCCTCGAGCATCGGCATGACCGCAAAGCCGTCCATATAAGCCTCTACCGCCTTAATCGCGTCGATTTCGGTGACGATGACATTGGCGCCGAGCCCTTTGGCGCGCATGGCAACGCCTTTGCCGCACCAGCCATAACCGACGACGACGACCGTCTTGCCCGCCACGACCAGATTGGTCGTGCGGTTGATCCCGTCCCAGACCGACTGTCCGGTGCCATAGCGATTATCGAACAAGTATTTGCAGAAGGCGTCGTTGACCGCGACGACAGGGAACTTCAGCTCTCCCTCTTTCTCCAGCGCCTTCAAACGCAGGATGCCGGTTGTCGTCTCCTCGGCGCCGCCGCGCACGCCCGCGAGCAGATCGGGACGCTCGGAGTGCAGGATCGTCACCAGATCACCGCCGTCATCGATGATCAGGTCCGGCTTCGACTCCAGCGCCTTGACCATCAGCTCCTTGTACTCGACCGGGTCGGGATTGTACTTGGCGAATACGGTGATGCCGTCCTCGACCAGCGCCGCGCACACGTCATCCTGCGTCGAAAGCGGGTTGCTGCCCGTAATCGTCACCTCGGCGCCGCCAGCCTGGATCACCTTGGCCAGATAAGCAGTCTTCGCCTCCAGATGGAGGGAGATCGCCACCTTCAGCCCTTTGAACGGCTGCTCCTGCTCGAATTGCTCGCGGATCCGGTTCAGCACCGGCATATGCGCTTTGACCCATTCGATTTTCAGATGACCTTCAGGCGCCAACGCCAGATCGCGGACGATGCTTTTTTCCTTAACACTCATGAAATAATTCCTCCAATTATCAGATCAAATTTCGATTCAGAAAACCGTCTTAGAGATAGACCAGTCGATGTCTGCCGCTCGGATCGTACGGCACGGCCAACAGCTGCCGCAGCCACTCGTCGCCGTATCTCGACCAGTAGGGAGCAAAGTTGAGCACCCTCTCCTGCGGCGCCCCGGGATGCAGCATCAACCGCAGGCGATCCAGCTGCCGCAGCGAGACCTCATGGCGCCGCTCCAGCTCGGCCAGCACCCGCCGGCGCATAAATTCAACTTGCTCGCCCAACAACTCGCGGTTCTTGGCGGCCAGCCCCGCGAGCCCGGGCATCCGCTCCGTCACATCGCCGAGCAGCGGCTCGTAGAGCGCGAGCAACTGCCGCTTCGTCTCCTCGAAACGCGCCTCGAGCCGGCTTTCGTCCTGCTTTGCCAGCCAGCCGTCGCGCCGCGCCTCGAAACGATCGATGATATCGTCCAGTGTCAGGTCGTACTTCTCCATATGCTTGGCGCTGGTCTCATCGATCAGCGTGAAGGACATCCGGGGCAGGACGAGCGGCATCTCCATGCCCATCAGCCGGAACGCCCGGCCGATGATACCCCAGTATGCGATCTCGCCGGGACCGAGCACGGCAGCCAGCACTGGCAACAAATAATCCTGCATAATCGGTCGACTGAGCACATTATTGCTGAAGCGTTCCGGCGCGTCCGCTGCTTGAGCCAGCGCCTCATCCGCCGTCAGCCGGATCAGCCCGCGCCGGTCGGCAAAGCCTTCTGCAGTGCGATAGAGCTTGATGCGCTCGCTGCGCTCAGGCGTTAGCGTCTCTTTTCTATAATAGAACAGATTGGCGCTTCCGTGCTCCGCTTCTGCCTGGAGGGCGTATCCCCAGGCCGAGACGTCGCTCGCAGCCGCAGTGTACGCCTCCTCCAGCTCGCCATTGTCCGCCAGCATCCGCTGCAGCATCGGCGCCTCCAGCTGCCGCAGCGCCCGGTCGTCGGCATCGAGCAGCACGAGCCCTTCGCTGGCGAACAGCCAGGCGAGGATCGCCGCCTGCTGATCGGACATCGTCCGCGCGCGAGCCGTCAGCGACTGCAGCTTCGTCAGCAGCTCCGGCTTGAGCGCGGTGTCCGGCAACGCTGCCGCCAGCGCAGCCAGCTCCCGCTCCCACACATCGGGCGCCAGCGGCGTCTGGCTAACCGAGGTGCGAGGGCCCGCTGGCCGATCGACCGCCAGCTTGCGCAGCTTGCCGTCCTCGGGCACGTAGGTGTGAGAGGCTTCCTCCCAGTCGTGATCCTCGCCCGCGATCCAGAATACTGGCACGACGGGGCGGCCGAGCCTGCGCTCGGCGTCCCGGGCCGCCGCGATGATCGTCACCGCCTTGTGGATAACCATAAGCGGCCCGCCCCACAGACCCGCTTGTTGCCCGCCGACGATCGCCAGCGCGCCGCCTGCCAGCCGTTCGATCGCTTGCAGTGTCTGCGACGAAGCGCCGTGACTGCGATTGTAAGCGGTCAGCGCCCGGCCGAGCGCCTCACGGTTGGCACGGTTGCCCGCTTGGTCATCGAGCTGGGCGGCGCGGCGTTCCCAATCCCCTGCCTCCAGCGGATGATAAGGGAATAGCTCCCGCACCCTCGGGTCAGTGCGCCCGACGTACGCATCGGTCAAGGTCGAGCCGGGCCGTCTCTCGTGTACTTGCGTCTTCATGGCACTCCCCTAACCTCCATTACATTGCGCTACTTAGGTTTGATTGTACACAACCTGATTGACCCCGTCAAAGCAAAAACAACCCTTCTCCGAAAAGAAGAGCTGTCCGCAGATGTCCATCTAGTCCGCCAGCAGGAATGTCTGACCCATCCCCATAATCATAAACAAAATATACAGCATCGACATGACGAAAAACCCGATTCGCCAGACGCCGCGGAAGATGCGCTTGGCATTGACGCGCCCTTTGCTGCGATATTGCAGGTTACCCAGCAGCCCGGCTCCGAGCAGCAGCATCAACAAAATGCCGAAAAAGCCAAAGCTGCTCCCGAAGATCCGATTAAACAAGACGGTTACGCAGCCGATCAGCAGCGCTGTCGTAATGTCCATCGCCAAGCGAAAAGCTTTTTTACGGTCGCCAAAATACGCGCTATAGCCAAGATAGATTAAGACAAACGGCACTACGGGTATGACGGCCAGAAAAGCGTATACTTGCTTGGCGCTCTCCCACAACACCTCCACTGACGCTTCGCCCCTCTCTCACCTATCTGTTGCCCCTCGCTTCACTTGCGCCACGATCGCCTCATTAAGCGGCGCCTCAAGCCCCAACTGCCGCGCAAGCCTAACGACGCCGCCGTTAATCCAGTCGATCTCGGTGGGACGACCGCTCTTCACATCCCGCAGCATGGAAGACTCATTGTCGGCGGTAAGCCGACATAGCGTCAGCAAGCGCTCCCATTCATCCCCCTCCAGCGGCAAGCCCGCTCGCTGCAGGACGGCGGCGGTCTCCTCGTGAAGCGCGCGCATAGCAGCCAGTCGCGCCGGATCATCGGGGAGCTCGCCGTTCATTACCCCGAAGAGCGCTGTCAGCGGGTTGATGACGCTATTGAGCAGCAATTTCCGATACATGCGATTCTCCATTTGATTCGACAAAAACGCGCCAATTCCTGCCTTTTTCATCGCCACGAGCAACTTTTTTTGACGCTCCGCCGCCTCTGTCTCTGCGCTCGGGATCTCCTCTAGCCACAGCTCGCCCGCTCCGGTATGCCGAACTTGGCGTTGTCCGAGTCGCAGCGCCCCGTCGGTCGTCACCGCCGCGAGGATGCGATGGCCCGGCAGCTCGGCGCGAAGCCGCTCCAGATGGCCGATGCCGTTTTGCAGGCAATAGATGTCCGCCGTCTGCGGCACGAGGCTCGCCAGCTTGCGGATCAGCCCGTCATCGATATGGACCTGCTTGACTGTCAGCAGCACGGCGTCAGGCCCAAAGTCCCCCAGCTCCTCTGATAGCGCAGATGCTTGCACCGCCTCTTGCCCACCCGCCGCCGATCCGCTCCACTTGATGCCTTCGCGTCGCAGCGCATCCGCCTGCTCGGCGGTCCGCGTCAGGATGCGCACCACTTGTCCGCCAGCCGCCAGCCGGACGGCATAGAGCATGCCGATTGCGCCGGCGCCGATGATTAATAACCTCATCCCCGTCCACCACCTCTAGTATAAGCTGGCTCCATCTTACCAGAACAAAGCGCCTTTCGTTAAGAGCGCACATCAAAACAGCCGCAGGCAGCGCCTGGATTGCTCCGAAGCACACTGCCTGCGACTGTCCGACTTGCAGCTATTCAATTCGTTCTAGGTTTCCGTTGGCATCCATCTTGAAGCGCGGCTTCACTTCTTCTTCCTCGCCCAGCGTTGCCAGCTTGCGGGCCCGGTCCATGATCTGGATCAACGTCTTGTAGTCATCGTTGACTGTGCGATAGTCGGTCTGGGCGCTGTTGACCTCCCGCGAGAGCTTCTCGGCCTTTACTCGCAGTTCGAAGATTTCTTCATCTTTTTCTTTCAGTTCCTTCTCTAGCGTCTTGACATGTCGGTTCAGCTCTTGATAGTGACCCTTCCAGCTTTTTAGAAACCGAATGATCGCTTCAATCGTGATGTCGTCTGCGCCCATCGCCTTGCCGGCTTCTTCACCGACTTCGGCCGAGGCGATGCCCGATACTTGCGGCACATTAGCGAAGCTCTGCTTCCGCAAATAATTGCGTTTTTGGCGCTGCTGCTTGGCGAGCTGGATACCCTCCTCGTGTCGTTTGCGAACGCAGCTGTTCCATCGGAAGCCGCAAGCCGCCGATGTCCGGCCGATACGCTCGCCGACTTCCTCGAAGGCTGCAAGCTGAGTGCTTCCCTCGCGAATGTGACGCAGCGTCACTTCCGCCAGCATCAAATCGTCATCGGCGCTCCACGCGTCTTGTCTTACTGCTGTCATCCTTCCCAAAACCTCCTAACATAAAGGGCGCTCCATTTATCTCTATGCCCTTGGTAGAGTTCATAGAATCTATCGGATACTAAAATGTATATCCATTTTCTCTGACACTCATACATGGAAGACATCCGTTCTGTACAAGATAAAGGGAGGAAGCGCTGCACGCTGCGATGAATAGCGATTGCTGAAGCCGGAATGAGCGGCAGAAAGTTTGCCATTTCGTCACCGATTTCAGTTTACACTGCCTTAGGGCCGAGGTATAATGTTGTTTAGTATTGGGATGCGACTGACGGAAGGGGGATTGAAGCATGGCACGTATGTTTCGAGTACTTGGATTTTGGACGCTCGTGATCGGGCTGATGGCATATGCTGGTCATATGTATGAAATGGCGCTGTTGTTCTTTGCCCAGACCGCAGCGTTCGTCCTGTTGGGATATTTGAATTTCTCCGAGAGAACATACATATTGATGTTCTGGGGATATATGATCACTGCATTTTTGGGATTCACGTATTGGTCCGTTTTCGAGATGGGCTTACCGTTTTAATCCGACCGAACAGCGAATTGCATGATCGAAACCAAAGCAGCCGGACGAGCGTCCGGCTGCTTTTTTAATGACCTCGGAGAGGGTTGTTGTCCGCATGATCGTGTCATTCTCGCATATATTTCTTAACAGAGCATACTCGGACAAATCGTTCGTTTGGTCGATTGCCTGACTGTCAGCGGCAGTGATATGATGCAATAACATCCAAAGAAGGGGGAAGCCGCCCGTGAACTTAAAAGCGAAGCTTTTGCTCGGGGTAGCCGCAGGCTCCCTGTTGCTGTTAGGGCTGAGCCCTTCCTCGCCGACGCTGGCGGTGCCCGCCGAGGAAGAGACGAGGCAGCTGCTAGAGAAAAGTCTGTCGGTCATTGAGATCGATAAGGAGATCGAACGAATCGCGAAGCAGCGCGAGGCGCTGCAGCGCAATCTCCAGTCGCTGGATGCCGACCTGGCGACCAAATCGGACGAGCTGGAGGACCGTCGCGAAGAAGCCGGCCATGTACTGCGCGCCTATTATACCGGCGAGAAGCAATCGTTCCTGATGTCGATCTTCTCGTCCAACAGCCTCCAGGACCTGATGGCCGTGCTGGACTACTACGATCATATCCTATCTCGAGATAAACAGACGCTGGACCTGCTGCTGAGCGAGCAGACTGAGCTGGCAGACGGACGGAGCCGCTTGCAGACCGAGCAGCAGCAGCTTGAGACGATCGATCGCAATCTCCAACTGCAACGGGCGCGTCTGGTCGCGCTGCAAGAGGAGATCGATAGCCGGATGAGCCGACGCAGCGACAGCGAGCAGATTAAGCTGATGATGGAGGAGATTGCCGGCTTCTGGGAGAGCGTTGGCCTGTATGAGGTGAAGCAATACTTCCGGGCGCTTGCTGCGGCGATGGTCGAGCTACCGGGATGGCTGCAAAAGAACAGTGAGTATTTGTCGCTTAAAGGACTTGAATATACGATTGAACTGCCTGAGGAAGCGCTCAACGCCTTTTTGCGGGAGCAAAATGAACTGTTCGCCAATTTTTCGTTTGCTTTCAAGGACGATCAAGTGATCGTCAAGGGCAAACGCGAAGGAATGGAGGTAGCGATCCGCGGCCATTACACGCTGGAGCAGCAACCGCAAGGGGTCATCCTCTTCCATGTAGACGAGTTAATCTTCAACGGCCTGACGCTGCCAGACACGACCTCCCGCGCGCTTGAGGAAGAATTTGACCTCGGCTTTTATCCGCAGAAGATCGTCTCTCTCGTAGAGGCCAAGTCCGTCGCCGTGCGCGACGGCTATCTCATCGTCAAGCTGGGGCTCTCTCTGTGAGAAGCCCCAGTTCGGTGTACGCGCACAGCTACGAGCTCGGCAAAAGCGCCTCCCAGCCCTCGCGATAAGCCGCGGCCGTCAGCTCTCCCTCCTGCCAGCGCTCCCACAAGCTCTGATAGGCTGTCATGCGGACTCGCCAATCAGGACCGGACGACATCAGCGCAGGCTCAGACAGCGCCTTCTCCAGCCAGACGGGGATCGATCGCTCCTGACTGCCAACACTCCCGGCATAGAGCGAGAGGCGAGCCGGTATCGTCGTCCGACGCGCGAGCGTTTCCCGCTGGGCATCCAGCGAGACGGCGGCGGCTATCCAGTCATGGGCCAGCTCCTGCTCGGCGGATCGATCGGCGACGACCCAGCTCTGTCCTCCAGGCGACAACAGCCCGCCCTCCGACATCGACAGCAGCAGTTGCCCTGCGCCGAGCTGACGCGATACGAGCTGATAGTCCGACCAGCGCATGGCCGCCGACAGCAGTTGACCCGAGCTCAGCCGCTCGGCCATCGTCAGCGGGTCCTGCTCGGTCAGCTCGATCCGCCCCTCCGCTACCCCGGTCTCCAGCAAGGCCCATAGACCGCTCGGCATCGTCAGCGCTTGCCGGGGCGGCGCCGGGCTGCCCGAATGAAGTGTATGGAGCGCTGCCAGCCAGGCCGTCAGCGGCTCCCCGCCAGACTCTCCTGCGAGCCAGAGGGACGGTGGTCCCTCTTCCTCCGCTTCCCGGAGCGCGCCCACGAGCGTCGCCAGACGCTCCCAATCCTGCGGTGCTTCCTCCGCTCCCGCGTCGGCGAGCAAGGTCCGGCTCCATACGATTACATAAGGGTCGGGATGAAGCGGCACACCCCAAAGATAACCATTCCAACGGACCTGCTGCAGCAGCGCGGTCGGATGATCGGCCAGCGATTCGGCCGAGTACAGATCGTCCATCGGGTCCAGATATCCTCTCGCTGCGAATTCCTGCACCCACTCGCTCTCCAGCAGCAGGATATCCGGAAGCTCGTCCAGCGCAGCCTCTCGCTTCAGCCGGTCGTAAAGCTCCTCGCGCGGCACATTATGGATCTGCACCACTGCCCCGGGATGCGCGCCCTCGAAGCGATCATTCAGCAGATGGAGCTCAGCGAGCTCGATCTCAGACATGGAAACGATTACATCAATCGATCTGTTACGCGGCTCTTCGCTCTGCACAGTGTCAGGCGACCAGCTCCACTCCTTGCCTTCGGTCGTCTTACTGATCGAGCCGGGCAGCATCAGGAGCGGCACCAGCATCAGGAGCACCATTCCGAGACCGAGGAGGAGCATGATATAGCGACGGCGGGACATCGACAAGCTCCCTTCCTATAAGAGGTAGTTCAAAAAATTCACTTTTGATCGCGACGTAAAATCGTAAGAAGTGGGTTCGACATCGAATGTTGAACGCATGATGAACTTCCGGTGCTCACGTAGCTCCACTACGCTGCGCTCCTCATTTCCTCCTGCCTTCAACCTTCTCGGCGCTGAAAAGCGAACTTTTTGAACTTTCATTTTATGTAGAGACAATTCAAAAACCTCGCTTTGGATCGCGAGCCTACACTTTATCTATCTTAACAAGAAAATGCGCGTTTGTCTGCTGCTCCTGCAACAATAGGGAAGGCCCGCTGCGCGGACCCTCCCACTCCACTGCCTGCCGATCGGTTCGAGCTAGAGCAGATCCGTGGCCAGCTGCGCAAGCTTGGAGCGCTCGCCCTTCTCCAGCGTAATATGGCCGCTCAGTCCCTCCTGCTTGAACCGCTCCATAATGTACGTCAGTCCATTGCTCACCGCATCGAGGTACGGATGGTCGATCTGCTCGGGATCGCCCATCAGGATGATCTTGCTGCCCTCGCCGACGCGCGAGACGATGGTCTTGACCTCATGCTTGGACAAGTTCTGCGCCTCGTCGATGATGATGAATTGACCCGGTATCGAGCGCCCGCGGATGTAGGTGAGCGCCTCGACCTGGATGCTGCCCAGTCCCATGAGAATTTTGTCGATGTCGCCAGCCTTTTTCGTATCGAACAGATACTCCAGGTTATCGTAGATCGGCTGCATCCACGGCCGCAGCTTCTCGTCCTTCTCGCCGGGCAGGTAGCCGATATCCTTGCCCATCGGCACGACGGGTCGGGCGATCAGCAGCTTTTTATACTTATGCTCATCCTCCACCTTGAGCAAGCCGGCCGCCAGCGCGAGCAGCGTCTTGCCGGTCCCCGCCTTGCCGCTGAGCGTCACGAGCGGGATATCGTCATTGAGCAGCAGCTCCAGCGCCATCCGCTGCTGCGCGTTGCGCGCCGTGATCCCCCATACCGGCTCATTGCTCAGAAACAGCGGCTCCAGCCTGGCCCCGTCCTGCGACACCTTGAGCAACGCCGATTTGGACGTGCCCATCTCGTCGCGCAGGATGACGAATTCGTTGGGATGCAGCTTGGTTCTGATCTGCAAGGCGCTCACCGAGAGGAATCGGTACGAGTAAAACTCGTCGATGACCGCCGGATGCACATGGATCGTCAAGTTGCCGCTATAGATATCCGAAGCTTCTACCGTTTGATCCGACAGATAATCCTGCGCTTCCAGACCAAGCACGTCGGCTTTGATGCGGACCAGGACATCTTTGCTGACGATGACGACATGCCTCGGCGTTACGCTCTCGCTTCCGGCTTCCTTTTCCTTCTCCTCCAGTGCATAATTCAGTGCGACCGCCAGGATCCGATTGTCGTTGGACATGTCGCCGAACATCTCCTGGACACGGACAAAGCTGCGATGGTTCAGCTCGACCTTCAGTACGCCCCCCTGCTCCAGACGGATGCCTTCGTGAAGATGCCCCTGCTCCCGCAAACCGTCCAGCAGACGGGAGACAGACCTGGCATTGCGTCCCAGCTCATCGGCGAGCCGTTTCTTGGAGTCGATCTCCTCGAGGACAACCGCCGGGATGATTACTTCATTATCTTCGAATGCAAAGATCGCTTGGGGATCATGCAGCAGTACGTTTGTATCGAGCACGAATATTTTTTTCATCTTGTAACCCTCCTGGCGTAGATAGTTGAGCGGGAAACGCATCGATGGACCGGCTATCTGCGTCGTACATAGCTTCGATCCGCTCAGGACAGACTAGGCATGGGAATTGCCAAATCCATGCAAGTAGAAAGGTTGATCGAGAGATGAGAAAGCAGCTCCTGTATCTGTCTATTCTGAGTCTGGTGGCGCTGACAGCCGGGTGCGGCACAGCCCAACGGGAAGAGACATCACCCTCTCCTGAGAATAATCAACAGCTGCAATTACAGCAGAGTATGCCCGAAAATGCCAACGGTCATCAAAAGGGCTCGCGGACCGAGTATCTCGAAGCGCTGGCCATGAGCGTGCCGGGCGTAGAGTCCGCGCATTGCGTCCTGCTCGGCAATACAGCCATCGTCGGAGTCAACGTCAGCGCAGGGGAGGAACGGTCCAGAGTCGGCATGATCAAGTACTCCGTCGCCGAAGCGCTCCGCAAGGACCCAGAGGGCGCAGGCGCGCTCGTCACCGCCGACATCGACCTGACGGCCCGTCTGCGCGAGATGGGAGCGGATGTGCGAGCCGGCAGACCGGTGGCCGGCTTCACCGAAGAGCTCGCCGACATCATTGGGCGCATCATCCCGCAGCTGCCGATGGATGTGATGCCCGCCGAAGACGTCGAAAACGCGCCGGACGCTGAGCAGACACCTTCCGCCAACGTTCGGGAGACTCCGTCTTCCTCCGAGCCGCGTTAGCGGCATTCGTCAACGCGCCCCAATAATCAGCAAAAGCCTAGCGGCAGGCCGCTAGGCTTTTCTCATCGCTTCAAATACTTGTCCGTCGAGCTTGTCGGCGGCGCGCTGGTCGTAAGTCTTCTCGCACTCCGGTACGGACGCAAGCCGGGAGCCGGCATACATCGCATTGCGCCACGATTCGATCTCGATGTCGAAACAGGAGATGTCAAAAGGCACGTCCGTAAGCGGAGACGCTACAAGCAATACGCGCCCATGGATGGCAACTACGCCTCCCGCAACAAATACGGTGACGCAAACCCCGGCATGCGCCTGCAGGTTGGCGGTCAGCCTCGAGCGGCTGTCGATCGCAAACCGCAGCTTGTCTCGCGATGGGGCGTAAATCCAGGAGATGGCATTCGATGTCGGACAGCCTGATGCAGCGTCCGCCGTATGAAGCAAAACGAAGGATTGCTGTTGCAAATACGCGAAGAGCTCATCATTCAGACTCGTCATCGTTTGGGTCATCGCAGGGCCTCCCTTGCTCTCCATGGTTGTTGCCAGTTACTTAGACTTATTATAGCATATGCGCCTGACATCTCCAACGGTCATTCCGCCAATTTGGCCTGGAGCGCAGCGCTGACAGCTTCGCGCGAGCCTGGATTGACATGGACATATGGCGACCGCCATGTCCCCTCAAGCGCTACAGATTGGATGCCGGAGCTGCTGATCGAGTAATAGGTCGTTCCCAGGTTCTCGATCTCCTTCCAGTGCATATCCGATTTGATATTGTCCCCTACCGCGTCCAGGACACTGGCAATCTTGGTTACGCCGCTGAAGGAGAGCATCCGGTCAGCGATCGCTCCGATCACCTGGGTTTGACGGGCGTTGCGTTCCATGTCATTAGATTGACGAGTGCCGTCGTTGGACTGACGGTAACGGACATAATCGAGCGCGTTTTTGCCGTCCAGGCGTTGCGGCCCGGCTTTGAGATTAATATTGGTGCCGTCGGCATTGTCGACGTAGCGCATGTCCATATCCACATCGACGTCGATGCCGCCGAGCGCGTCGACCACGTCGGAGAAGCCGTCGAAGTTAATAATAATCGTATAGTCGATCTCCACATCGAAATACCGGCTAAACAGCAGCTTCGTCTCGCTGCGGGCTTCTGCTTGCGCTTCCTTCGCGTCCAAGCCTTTCTTGCGCGCTTGCTCATAGAAAACAGCATAATACGCATTGGCCTTGCGGCTCTTGTAGCCGTCGAGCTCGATCTTCGTATCGCGCGGGATCGAAGCGATCGTCGACGTCTTGTTGTTCGGGTTGAGCGCCGCCACCTTGATCACGTCGGTATTAAGCCCGCCGCCCTTGGCCCGCGAGTCCAGCCCGAGGATGAGGAAGGTCGTCGGCTTGACCTTGACCGATTGCTCGGGAGCGACTTCAGGCACCGTCTCGTCGCCGATCGCCTGCAGCGTCCCCTTGGTCTGCGTAACCAGCCAGCCGAGGTAGCCTGCCGCCCCCAGCATCACGATAAGCAGACCCACCATGATGCGGATTCCCCAGCGGGCTTTTTTCTTCTTCTTCGGTGGCGGCGCAGCCGGCGTCCGCCGACGGCGCGGCGCCATCCCCGCCGCGTTAGGATCTCTTGTATAGCTGCTCATAGCTTCACCCGTTCTCCGTTGTTTTGGGCTCCGGCTTGGGGGAGCCGCCATTTGGCGTCGCGTCCCCCCCGGTATTCCCTTTCCACTTGTCGTAGAATTGACGAGCTCTCAGCAGCATCATCATGAGCACCGCCACCGCCATGCACTGGATGATCGGCAGCTTGTCGATCTGCAGCACGAGCAACACAAGCGATCCGAAGGCCATCAACAGATGGACCAGGATTTCCTTGATGATCGGCATGCGTTTTTTTTGTATGCGGAACACTTTGTTGAAAATATAGATCGTGCATCCCAAAATGAGCACGTAAGAGACGAGCGGATGGTTGCTTAGCCAATCCTGCACCGTCGATCCCTCCCTTGCTTAGACCCCAGCTTGCGACATTTTGCGATGCTTCTCCGCCCGCTCCCGCTCGTTTTTGTTGAGCAGCTTTTTGCGCAGTCGGATCGACTTGGGCGTAACCTCGCAATATTCGTCGTCGTTCAGATACTCAAGCGCCTGCTCGAGCGAGAACAGTACTGGCGTCTTCATTTTGACCGTGTCGTCCTTGGTAGCCGAACGAACGTTGGTCAGTTGTTTTTCTTTGCACAGGTTGACGATGATGTCATTGTCCCGATTATGCTCGCCGACGATCATACCCTCGTACACTTCCGTACCCGGCTCCAGGAACAGGATCCCGCGATCCTCGACCGACAGCATGCCATAGAACGTCGTCGTGCCTTGCTCGCTGGCGACCAGTACGCCTTGACGGCGGCCGCCGACGCCCGTGCCAGCCAACGGACCGTAGCTGTCGAACGCATGGTTCATAATGCCATAGCCTCGGGTGAGTGTCAGGAAGTAGGTGCGGTAGCCGATCAGGCCGCGCGCCGGGATGATGAACTCCAGTCGGACCTGGCCCGTGCCGTTGTTGATCATGTTGACCATTTCGGCTTTGCGGGCGCCCAGGCTCTCCATTACCGAGCCCGTGCTCTCCTCCGGAACATCGATCAGCAGCCGCTCGTAAGGCTCCATATGCACGCCGTCGATCTCTCGGGTGATGACCTCGGGCTTCGATACTTGCAGCTCGAATCCTTCGCGACGCATGTTCTCGATAAGGATGCCCAGATGAAGTTCGCCGCGGCCGGCCACGATGAAGGCATCGGGGCTGTCCGTCTCATGGACGCGGAGCGCGACATCGGTCTCGATCTCCTTCATGAGACGTTCGCGCAGCTTGCGGGAAGTGATCCATTTGCCCTCTCGACCGGCAAACGGACTGTTATTAACGAGGAAGGTCATCTGCAAGGTCGGCTCGTCAATCGTGAGCACCGGCAGCGCCTCAGGGTTGGCAGGATCGGCGATCGTTTCGCCGATGTTAATATCCTTGATGCCGGCGATTGCGACGATGTCGCCTGCGCCTGCTTCGGCGATCTCGATACGTTTCAGGCCCTGGAAGCCGAACAGCTTCTCGATGCGGGCTTGCTTAACGTTGCCCTCGCGTCCCATGACCGCAACGGTCTGGCCTTGGCGGATGACGCCACGATTGACGCGTCCGACGGCGATACGGCCAAGGTATTCGTTGTAGTCCATCAGCGTCACGAGGAATTGCAGCGGCAGCTCCACGTCCTCTGTCGGCGAAGGGATATGACCGACGATCATCTCGTAGAGCGCCTGCATATTCTCGTCCTGCTGGTCTGGATTATTGCTGGAGGTACCCATCAGCGCAGACGCATAGACGACCGGGAAGTCCAGTTGCTCGTCGCTTGCGCCCAGCTCGATGAACAGATCGAGCACCTCGTCCACTACCTCGGCGGGACGCGCGTTCGGCCGGTCGATTTTGTTCAGGACGACGATCGGCGTCAGATTTTGCTCCAGCGCCTTGCGCAGCACGAACTTGGTCTGCGGCATGCAGCCCTCGAAGGCATCGACGACCAGCAACACGCCATCGACCATCTTCATGATCCGCTCTACCTCGCCGCCAAAGTCGGCATGGCCTGGCGTATCGACGATATTGATCAGATATTCCTTGTAGTTGATGGCCGTATTTTTGGCCAAAATCGTAATTCCGCGCTCACGCTCCAGATCGTTGGAATCCATCGCCCGCTCCTGGACCTGTTCGTGGTCGCGAAAGGTGCCGGATTGCTGCAGCAATTTGTCTACCAGCGTCGTCTTGCCGTGGTCGACGTGGGCAATGATTGCGATGTTGCGCAGATGTTCTCTCGAATGCATGGTTGTTTTGATCCCTTCTGATTCTAAAATTTGGTCCGCTTGCCCATCAGCTGCCGTCCAAAGACGAGCCAGGCGCCTCCCAAGATGAGGAGGGCTGCGAGCAGGTAGATGCCCCAGCTCCAGAGCATAATCGCGGTAAAGCAGCTTGCGGCCACGATCGCCAGCACCATCGCAGCGATCATTGGGCCGCGTGGACGCGGCATCTCAAACAAATGGAACTCGTAAAGGCCGACGGCAATGCCGAAGATGAAAAACGGCCAGATATACTGGAGATTCTCCCAGCCAAACAGCGTGCAGTACAGGAAAACGAGCGAATAAACCGTCAAAATCCCACCCGGAATAAGGATGGCAGCCGGCAAGATTCGACCGAAATACAAGACATGCATCAAGATGCCGGCGATCAGCAGAAACAGCGGCCAAAATATGGTCCCGAGAAAGCTGAATATACCCCATTTTCCAAGCAAAATAATAGCGCCGGCAATCAGCATCAGAACGCCGACGGTATATTGATTTTTGGACATCCGGTCTCCCCCGTTTCTTGCACCGCCAACCGTATCCCATGACGAAAGACGACACGCTTTTACCTCTAGTGTAATAGAAGTGAAAGGAAAAAACCAGTGCGTATGAAAAATAGCCTAAAATAGCGGGGGGGAAGATTCAGATGCGGCGCCATAACAAAGCGAGCGATATGACGAACGGGATCGAGATGAGCGGGATAGCCTGGAGCGCCGTCTTGGAGCCATGAAACAGCAAGCGGTCGAGACCGGGGTCATGAACCAGCATCTTGCCTGCGGCGTAGCCGAGCAATCCCGCCCCAAGGTAGACGAGCGAAGGCAGTCGGCGCAAAGCGCCGCTCAATAGCTGGCTGCCCCAGATGATAATAGGAATGCTGAGCGCAATGCCCAGCAGGATGAGCAGAACCTCTCCCTCGGCGACCGCAGCGATCGCCAGCACATTGTCGAGACTCATGACGAAATCAGCTGCCACGATTGTCCAGACGGCTCCAGCGAGCGTGACGGACGCCTGTCCCTGACGCTCTCCGCCATGCTCCGTGCCCAGGAGGAGTTGTACCGCTATGATAAACAGCAGAACAGCGCCGGCAGCTTGCAAATAAGGAATCTGCAGCAGGCTGATCGCGACAACGGTCAGCCCGCAGCGCAAGCCGATGGCGCAAAACGTTCCCCATAGAATCGCCCGCTTGCGCTCCCGCGCAGGAAGATGCTGACTCGCCATGGCGATGACTAGCGCATTGTCCCCGCTCAGCAACAGGTTGATAAACATAATTTGCACAAAAATGATCAGGCTTTCCATGGACTCGCCCCCTCACATTTATGTATGTGCGGGGATGGCCGGATATGTCCAAGCCGTCACAACATTTTACAAACCGCTGCCAAAAAGCTCAGAACCATGCCTCCTCGCTGGCCGAAGCCAGCCGTACCGCATGATCGGGCGTGAGCTCCATCGTCTCCGTAGCGGCGACCGCCTCCTCCACCATCCGCTCGTAGCCATCCACAAAGCTCTCCACCTTCTCGACCACTCGCAGGTTGGGTTTGGTGCTCGGCGATCTCGGTACGAATAAGGTGCAGCAATCCTCATACGGTAGGATCGACACATCATAGGTGCCGATCGCCTGGGCGCGATCGATAATCTCCTGCTTGTCCATCATCACCAGCGGGCGCAGCAGCGGCAGGCTCGTCACCTGGCCGATCACATGCATGCTGCCCAAGGTCTGGCTTGCCACTTGACCAAGACTGTCGCCCGTGACGATCGCCAGCGCGCCATGCTGCCGGGCCAGCTGATCGGCGATCCGCAGCATGGCCCGGCGCATCATCGTGATGATGAGCGGATCCTGCTTCATCTGGGCGAACGACGTCTGCAGCTCGGTGAACGGCACCAGGTGCAGACGCAGCCGCCCGCCGGCGAACCCGGACAGTCGGCTCGCCAATGCGATGACTTTGTCCCTCGCCTGCTCGCTCGTATACGGATAGCTGTAGAAGTGGACCGCTTCGAGCTCCAGCCCGCGTCGCATCGCATGCCAGCCCGCCACCGGACTGTCGATGCCGCCCGAGAGCAGGAGCATCGCCTTGCCGTTGGTGCCGTAAGGGAACCCTCCCGCCGTCCGAATCGTCTCGCAATAGACCAACGCAGCGTCTTGCTGAATCTCGACCCGCAATTCCAGATCCGGCGAGTGTACGTCTACCTTCAGCTGCGGATTGAGGCGCAGCACATACCCGCCCACCAGATGGTTCATCTCCTGCGATGTATGGGGGAAGGCTTTCCAGACTCTGCGCACGCTCGTCTTGAACGTCTGCTCCTTCGTGCGCTGGGCCGCGATCACCGCTGCCCCCGCCTCTCGTATCGCTTCAAGCTCCGGTTGCGTCGACAAAGCCGGACTGATCGAAAAGATCCCGAACACATCGCGCAGCCGATCGACCACTTCTCCATGCGCCTGGCCGTTCAGCGCGACATAGATCCGCCCGAACACGCAGCGCGCCTCCAGCTCCGGGAAGGCTTTGATCGCCTGGGAGACATGCTCCATCATGCGCTTTTCGAAGCGGCTTCTATTCTTCCCTTTTAGCGTGAATTCGCCAAACCGCAATATTAAAACGTCGTATGTCATTCTCCTCTTCCTTCCTCCAACTGCTGCAAACGGGCCACCGCCCGCTCCAGCGCGTCTGCCAGCCGATCGATGTCCGATTCGGTGTGCTCATCGCCGAAGCTGATACGGATGCCGCTCTCGGCGAGCGGTCGCTCCAGGCGCATCGCCTGCAGCACCCGGCTCGGCTGGCCCGACTTGGACGAGCACGCCGATTGGGTCGAGACGAGGAAGCCCTCCTGCTCGAGCAGATGCACGATGACCTCCGACTTCAGGGACGGGCAACAGAGATGCACGATATGAGGCGCTGCATCGACCTTGGTCAGCACGATGCCCTGTGCGTCGGCCAAACGACGGCGTAACCGCTCGCCCAGCCGGCCCATCCGCTGCGCCCTTTCAGCCTGGCTTTCGACCGCGAGGCGCACCGCCTTGACCGACGTCACGATACCGGCTGTATTGGCCGTGCCCGCACGTCTCCCGGCTTCGTGGCTGCCGCCGAACAACAACGGCTGCAGACGTACCCCTTCACGAACATACAGGATGCCCGTGCCTTTGGGGCCGCGCAGCTTGTGGGGCGACAGCGTGAGCAGGTCGATGCGCCAGGGGCGCAGCATAACCGGCAGCTTGCCTACGCTCTGCACGGCATCGACGTGGAAGAGCACGCGCGGATGCTCGGCCAGCACAGCTGCCAGCTCGGAGATCGGCTGCACAGCTCCCGTCTCATTATTGACATGCATCAGACTGACCAGCGTCGTATCCTCCCGGATCGACTGGGCGAGCGCCTGCGGATCGATGCGGCCTTGCCGGTCGACGGGCAGCCAGCTCACCTCGTAGCCCTCGCGCTCTAGCTGACGGAACGTCTCATAGACGCTCGCATGCTCGGTCGGGCTCGTGATCAGATGACGGCCGCGGTGCTGCATGGCGCGGGCAGCCCCGAAGATCGCCAGATTGTTACTCTCGGTGCCGCTGGAGGTGAACACCCACTCTGCCGGACTGACGCCGAATACCCCTGCCAACACCTCTCTAGCCCGGGCGATCAGCCGTTCCGCCTCGATGCCGGCCCGGTGCAGAGAGGAGGGGTTGGCATAATGTCTCGTCATGATCTCGCTCAACGTGCGCACCACGTCCTCATGAGGGGGAGTGGAAGCGCAATGGTCAAAATATAGCATTCATCCCGCCTCCTTTCAAAAATAAAGGAAGGACCACGGCAACACGCTATGGCCCCGTCGATGGCTCAAGCGCAGTCGTGATCCTTGCGATGCATCCGTCGACGGCTCACCCGCTCGCGCCGCGCAGACGTAAGTTCCTTACTTGTACTGACGCAGGGCGTCGGCTACCTTCTCTACGTAGCGCTGTGTCTCATAGGGCAAGGTGTCACGTTTGGCGGCCAGCTCGGCCTCGGAGCCGATGCCGAGCCGGTCGACTCGCCCGGGACCGGCATTGTAGGCAGCCAGAGCGACGCTCAGCTGACCGTCGTACTTGCGGAGCAGATGCGCGAGATACTTGGTCCCGCCATCGATATTCTGCCGGGGATCGAAGGAGTCGGTCACGCCAAGACCACGCGCCGTTCCGTCCATGAGCTGCATCAGTCCCTTGGCCCCAGCGGAAGACTCGGCATCGGGTCTGAACCCGGATTCGGTCTGGATCACCGCCTTGACGAGAGACGGATCGACGCCATACCGGGCAGCTGCCTCCTGGATCAATGTCTCGTAGGGCGCGCCATCGCTCCCTGCTCCGCCGGCCGCTCCGTTTGTCTGCCACGTCTCTGCCAGCGCCGCGCTCGCCGGCAGCAAGCCAGTCATCGCGCCAACATAGCTATCGGGCGGAGCAGCCAGATATCCCTCGAGCGTCGCCGGCCGATAAGCGGAATCGCCTAGCACCTCAGGCTGTTCCTCCGTCAGCTGCTGGAGCAGCGTGTCGAATAAGCTGTCGACCGTTGAGGCTGTGGAAGTCTGCCCTTGCAGCCCGACCGGCTGCGACCATTGCATCTGCAGGATCGTCTTCATCGTCCGGGGATCAATCGCCATCGTCATTGCTTTTGCCTCCTGACTGTTTCCCTTTGTACAGGTACACGTACGTTTATAGGTGCTTTCATTGTACACGTTTTGGCAACGGCAGGCTAGTCCCAATATAGCAAAGGCTGTTCGCGGCTTACTTCGCCGGAACAGCCTTTGGCTCTTACGATAACGTGTAGTAATACAGAGGCAGCAGCGCAAGATACGCCGCCAGCGCGACCAGACCGATCCCGACTGCCCAGGCGCCCAGCTTTTTGCTGCCTTGCCGGTAAGCGAACCAACCGAGCAGAGCAGCTGTCGCGCCCATCAGCACCGGCCATAAAAACCATGACGCCACGGCAAAGGTCAGCGCAATCCAGCCGATCACCCGACCCGCGGTTGCATCCGCCCGCTCTATCTCCCCGCTATGCGGCGAGACGACGTCGGCGCTCAGCTCGGCTGATAGCTCGGCTTCTTGCTTTTGTCGTCTGGCCTGGGCCCGTTGACGTTTTTTGGGCAACACGTCCTTGGCCCAGCCATCCTCATCTCGCTTGTCGCTCATTGACTGCCTCACTCCTTTGGCTTGAAGGTGTGGCAGCAAGTAACCGACGAATCTTTGGCATGATCCTGATGATCCGCGCCTAGCTCGCCGTGAGCAAACTCGGTGTCGAGCGGCTGATGCGCATGCTTGTCGATGTCGATCATAATTTGATCAGCATTGCAGTTGTTGCCCTGCCCCCAAAAGCTGCAATTGGACACGCTGCACTTTACGCCATCTGGCATAACAATCACCCCCACTAACAAGTTGCCCGTTACGTGGGGGTGTTATGCTGATAAATAGTGGCTGGCGAAGGTTACTTCTGGCGTTGCATCCGGACGTTCGTCATATAGTCCGTCTCGTAGTAGCCGAGGTCGTCGCGCAGCTCCTCGAACACCTTGGAGTGGACCAGCACGATGTCGCGCGCCGGGGCCACCGGTTTGAAGATGAAGCGGATCGCTTCCCGACCAGTGTAGGCATAACGTCCGTCTTCGGAATACCCTTCATTTTTTGGATAGAAGTAGGCATTAACGCACTGATGATACACTTCATAGAGCACTCGCTCAGCCCCTTCGACGTCAAAGTTGGGGCGTCGCAGCAACGCGCCGAGCTTCTCGTAAGTCACTTCGCAAAAAACGAGCAGATGGCGAAGGTCGGACAGCAAGCCTTTATAAAAAGCTGTTTGATCCTCGCTGTCCAGCTCGGTTAGCTGAGGTACAGCATATTGATTCAGGAAATCTTCCAGCTGGCTAATAGCCGTTTTTAATTTTTCATGAGTGGATTCGCATAATTGTTTTGCATTTGAGGCTGGCATGAGTTGATTGTCCCCTTTCATCTTTCCACCAAGAAAACATTTTTACATCCAATCAACATGGTACCACAAATTGCTGGGAAGTGGTACTGTCGTTTGCGGACGGGCGGCGTATATTTTGTCCTCCGTTTCCTTACCCTAAGCCTACTCAATTCACTCAACAGGAGGTTGACTAACCATGCGCCGTCGCCGTTATCTCGGCTGGCTCGCACTCTTGCCAGCGCTGGCTATGCTTATGCTGCTGGTCCCGCTGCTCACACGCACCTCTGCTCCCCCAGCCAACGACGCGGCTGCGCAGGAGGAGGCCAGACTCAAGCAATACACCGTCGCGCGCGATGTGCGGGCGACCGAGCAGCTGTCCAAGACGGATATCGCGCGCGAGCTGCGCGCCTTGCTCGCCGCCTCTCCTCCCGCCGACCAAAGAGAGCGGCAGCTGCGACAGCTGCTGAAAAGCCATCCCCATGTCGCCAGGCTCGACTGGCTGTCGCCGGGAGAGTCTCAGCCCGTCGCTACGGCCGGCAAGCTCACGAACGAGGTCGCCGAACAATTATCGGGGGCAATCGGGCTAGCCCGGCTCAAGCTGGCTGTCGGAGAGCCTTACGACTCAGGCAATCTGAAGCGAGGCGGCGGCGATTATACAGTGCTCGCCGTCCCGTCGACCGAGCAACGCGGCGGCGGCCTGGTCGGCGTCCTCGAGCATCGGATCCTCGGCGATGTCGAGCGCCATCAGCGCCGCAACATGCGATTAATTCCTTATCCCTCTGAGGGTCGCTACCGCACCGAATCGGTCGAGCCGAATACGACGCGCGACATCACAGTCACCGACGGAGAGGGCAATGGCAACGTCAGTCATTACCATATCAACGAAGTCGTCGTCCGGTTCCGCGAGCAGCCAGGCGCCTCCGATCTTGAGCGGATGCGGCGCGAGGTGGGAGCCACCGATGTGCGCAGACTTGGCTATACGTTCGTCTTCCGTTCGCAGAGCATGAGCACGGAGGCGTTGATAGCTTATTTCGAGGGCAAGTGGGACCCCGTCTATGTGGAGCCTCATTACTTGTATATAACCAATCAGGCGACGCTTCAAAAAGCTTCTCCCAAGCTGTCTGCTGTCGATGATGCGGAGCAAACAACGCTTGAGCCGATCATCCCCAACGATGCTTTGTATTCGGATTATCAGTGGAATCTGACCAGCATCGGCACAGAAAAGGGTTGGAATCTGTCACGAGGCGGCGAGGATGTCGTCGTTGCCGTGCTCGACACCGGCGTCCAGCAGGATCATCCCGATCTCCGCGATCAGCTGACGACCGGCTACAATGTGATCGACGGCAGCTCTGTCGCCGAGGACGATGTCGGGCACGGCACGCATGTCGCCGGCATC
>Ga0160452_100374_pt1 | contig 36678 bp, 25 predicted proteins | sample HID1971I_E6MG_FD_108230 | JGI IMG/M metagenome (GOLD analysis project Ga0160452, IMG submission 108230) | Enriched millipede-associated microbial communities from UW Madison campus, WI, USA - HID1971I_E6 MG | ecosystem: Host-associated > Arthropoda: Insects > Digestive system > Unclassified ...
CGGGCGTGCTGCTGGCGATCCTGGCACCGATCTTCTTCCTGCATTATCTCGACGCGCCGCTGCACGCGATCCTGCTCGGTCTCGGCCAGGCCAACGCCATGCTATGGAACTATGTGATCGCCACCGTGACCCGGGCCGTCTCGATTTTCGTGCTGGGCAGCCATCTCGGCATTACCGGGGTCGCTTACGGCATCGGGATCGGCATCGCCGTGCAGACGTTGCTCAACTTCCTGTCGATCTCCGGCTCGATCGGCTTCTACTGGAGCGTCCGTCCGCTCCTCAAGGTCGGCATCTGCACGATGCTGATGGGGATCGGCGGCGACGTGGCGTATCGCTATCTACTCGCCAGCCACACTCTTCCGCCAGCCTGGAGCGTCGCCGTCTCCATTGTCTGCGCTTTGCTGCTCTACCTGCTCGCTCTGCTCTTCACAGGAATGCTCCCCGGCAAGAAGCGGCGCTGGCGATTTGCGATTCCTTGGTGAGGGGCGGTGGTCTCTTTCAAATTACTTTAGAATAATGTCCTTTAATTCACCCAAAGTTTTGATCCGATAACTGGCCCGTGAGAAGTCATGTGTTTTTGTGAATTCGTTATGAACAATAGCGCAGTCGATACCAGCAGCTACAGCCGAGCTCAGACCTCTGTTTGAATCTTCCACAACCAGGGTCTCTTCTTTGGTAGCTCCGAAGCGCTCAAGACCAGTCAAGTATGGCTCCGGGTGCGGCTTGGCATGTTGATAATCCTCGCGAACAAGCACAAACTCCATGAATTGAATAATATGACGGTTTTCATGAATCAATTCAAAATCTGCCCGTTTTGCAGTTGTCACGATGGCCATGCGAACATACGTTGACAATTCCTCTAGTGTTTCAACTACGCCTTCGATTTCTATGGCTTCTTTCCTTAGATATTCCTGGTAATAAACGTTCCGAACCTCACGCTGTTTGCTGATGGTCTGTTCATCAATACCTGCCGCCCTAGCTTGAGACCAAGTACCCAAGGGTTGGGTCATATCGCGAAGGTATTGTCCTTTATCCAAGGTAAATCCAATGTCTGCCAGAGCGCGTTCTCCCGCTTTGTAGTACCAGAATTCTGTATCCACCAGAACACCATCATGATCAAAGAGTATAAACTTTTTCATTGCTTTCTTCTCCTTCTTCAGCCACGTGTTCCACTGCGCATGATAACATGGACATCAGTCCGAGTGACTCCCCATCAAGCATGGTCCGGACATGCGTCCGGCAGGATGAGGCGACCGCTGGCGTAGATGTCCGGGTCGGTGTCGCGCATGACGAACACTCGTCCACATGTCTTACACGGCAGGAATATCGGCTCTTCGGACCGGAGGAGAAGCTCGTCTGCGCGATCCCTGACGAGCTCCTGCCACTCGTCATCCGACATCTGACTGCTGTTCATCAGGTCATGGATCACCTGCTGGAGCTTCGCTTGCAGGGCATCGAACATCCGGACAACCTCCGCCGCCCGTTGGTCTCTCTCAAGAACCCACCCCAGCGGCGTAAAGACGATCAGCGGGAGCTACATTGAAATCGAGCACACTTGTAGCCTCGGTTGTCACATTGACCCCACGGATATCCGGGTCCCAATGCACAGGCAGATCAAACGCAGCCGTGACAGCCCGGATCGGCACATAGGCTCTGCCGTTGTGAAGCACCGGCTGCAGCTCAGAAGCCGCCACTTGACCATCGATCCATAGCTGAGGACGGCAGTTATCCGTCGGTTTCGCCACACTCTGCTTGGTACGAATCAATACGCTTCGAGTCGCAGAGTCCCATGTCACTGGAGTGTCGACTAAGGAAGCTATCGCGCGCACAGGTACGTATGCCCGGTCGTCCACCATAAGGACAGCGAAGGAAGGATCGGCCATCGGCACGCCGTTAAAGGATAGAAACGCCGTTTTTGAATGCAAAAGCTCGACATTAGGCGTCCAGCTCCATCCTAACGAGCTTACAGTAATTTCGCCTTTACCGGGGAGAACCCGCCTTGTCGTCCCATCGAACCCTTCACCATAGCCAGGCAACGCAATTTCAAAATCATAGCGACCAAACGTTGACGTTCCTTTGTAAATTAATACGGAATCCTTGGATGGATAAAGCACGCCTTGAGAGGATAGCTGCGCACTGCGGTTATTAATCGTCCTCGTCCAGAATACATAGATAACACCGGACTCACTCACATCGTTCTCTCCCTTGATTCGCAGCTTCTCCCCAAAGTGCACGGAAGTCGGCTCCAACGAGGGGAGCTTCGGAATGACTGCCAAGCGCAAGAAGTTTTCATAGGCGTCTGCATCCTGAAGTACGATACGTTGCGTCTCAAGCGTCACAGCCAGCCGATCCTGCCCCGCCGTGGAAAGCACGACGGTAGAGCCATCTGTTAGATACACGCTCATCTGCATGTTTAACCGGAAATCGTCTTCTCCTGGCAAGGCCTTCAGCTCGCCTTTGTCTGATATGCTTTTCATGAGGCCACATACGGTGGCGATGCCTTGCCGATCCTCCTGGCGCTTGCCAAACAGCGGGATGTAGCTTTCAAAGCTGTAGCTCATCAGCACCTGATCGACCGTCTCCGGTCGGCAGTCCGCCGCCTTGGCGCGAACTCCCTCCAAAGTTGGGACCAACGCGGCGCCATCGACCGGAGCAGCGACTGACCACAACAGTAGTGATACAACAAAAAGAAGCGCAGCTTTCCGTCTCCTCGTGAGACCATTCTCTAACGCGGTCATTGCAGCCTTCATTTGCACGCCTCCCTTTCATCTATATCATTTCAACACCATCCCATTCACTTCCTTTCTAAAATTTGTCAAGTAGCGTGATATACTATATATATCTAGACAATCTAGCTGAATGGAGGGAGTTTTCTGATGGAAGAAAACGAACGCCTCACTAAGCCCCAGACGAGCCTAACCGAGTTTTTCAGAAACTCCCCTCTTGTCGACACCGAATTGGATATTAAGCGAAGCCAAGAGATACCACGCGAGGTAGATCTATGAACCATTTGCTTGACACCGACCCTATTTCAATTACAAAACACCGCAGCACGGGTCCCCCCAAGCTGCGGTGTTTTAGTTGTCACGTACCCTCTACTCCTACGGACTTCGGCAGCGGCACCAAATGCACCGTGAATTCCATCGCCTCCGGAGCGACCAGGTAGGCGGGCAAGGTCGGAGCATAGCCACAGCTATGATTGCCCAGCCCCGACTGACACCAGTCGGCGTGGATTTCGAGCTCGCGCTGCGGGAGCAGCTCCTCATGATGCGTTGCCGCACTCAGTGCTCGGGTGCCGTACCGATTGACGCCGACCTGGCCGAGCGGCGCGCCCGCTCCGGCGATCCGCAGCCCCGTGCCGTCGAGGTCCGACAATGTTGCCCATCGTACCTCGGCCTTGCTGCCGCTCTCCTGCGGCTTGATGTACGGCACGAACGCCTCATCGATACTGCTCTCGTACACGCCCAGCTTGCCGCTGGACAGGCGGTCGGCGTAGCACTCATGCGGCCCAAGACCGAACCAGGCGAACTGTTCGAAGCGCTCTGGCATCGTCCACCGTATGCCGAAGCGCGGCAGCGGCGGCAGCCCTTCCTTCAGTGGCTCCAGCCGACTCTCCAGGAGGATATCGCCCTCGCTACCGACCGTATAGCGCTGCACCGCCTGGAATAACGGCCGCGAGCCGCGCGTGCCGAGCACAGATTGCGTCTCGATCCGGATGGCACCCTGCTCCGGCAGCCGATACAACTCTATGCTGCGAACATTGCTCTCCAGCTCGTGATAGCCCGCTTCGCGCCATTGCTTCGCAAGATGGACGTCATTGTCCACCGGCGCCCGCCACAGCTCGATGCGCGGCCCCTGCCCAAGCAGGGACACTCCCCGGTGCTCCCAAGAGGATATCTCGCCGATCTGCTTGTCGAAGCTCAGCGAGAAGTCGTTGCCGCTGATGACGATACGGCGCGCGTCTTCTATCACACATACATCGTTGTCTCCGCCAGCGATGCTGGCATGACACGAGTCCGTCGTAGCCGGCATGCGGCTGCCGCCACTGGCCGCAACAATGTGACGGGCATCCTCCGTGGCGCCATCGTCTACCGCAACGGTGTTGCGAGCTGCACTCACCGTCACGCCTGCGGCGATCGCCGAGCTTGCGGTTCCTCCTGCGCCTCCCATTGCCTCGCAGACCGCCGCACCAGCTGTCTCTCCTGCGGCTGGTTGACTGCTATGCGGTTGCGACAGATGCGGCAGCGGCACATCGGCCCAGGCGACCTCATGGCCCGCCTCCGCCCAGACGGCGCTCTCCCGCAGGACGAAGCTGATATGCAGCCAAGTCTCGCCGCCCGCCTCGGCGCAGTTGCGGTACGGGATGACGACCAGCTCCTCTCCCCCGGCTGGGGTGTGCAGCGGCGGCAGCTCGCCCTCTTGCAGCAGGAGGCCATCGCGATACACGCGCCATCGTAGGGCGAGATGAGCGAGCGACAGCGTATCGTATCGGTTGGTGATCCGCAGCACGCCGCGCTCCGGCTGCTCCGGATGCACCTGTACAGGCTCGATAGCCTTCTTGAACTCGAGCAAGGCGGGTTTGGGGCGGCGATCTGGGAACAGCAGCCCGTCGATACAGAAGTGACCGCTATGCGGCGTATCGCCGAAGTCGCCGCCATATGCGTAGCGGAAGCTGCCGTCGTCCATCTGGCGACGGATCGCGAGATCGGTCCATTCCCAGATCAGACCGCCGCACAGGCGGGGATAGCGATAGACCGCATCCCAATACTCCTGCTGATTGCCGAGCGCATTGCCCATCGCATGGCCGAACTCGACCATGAGATACGGTCGCGCATCGTCCTTCTCTCCCTCGGCGATCAGCATGTCGACGGACGGATACATCGAGCTGACGATATCGACGACCGGCGCCGCTCCCGCCCGCTCGTAGTGAATCGGGCGCATCGGGTCGACCGCTCTCGTCCATGCCGCCATCGCATCGTGGTTAGGACCGTAGCCCGATTCATTGCCGAGCGACCAGACGATGACGGACGGGTGATTTTTGTCCCGCTCGACCAGTCGTGCCATTCGATCCAGGAATGCCGCCTGCCACTCGGGGTCCTCGGCCAGCCGACTCTCGTAAGCCGTCTTCTCGTCGGGATTGTTGATCCAGCGGCTGATCTCGCCAAGGAAGACGCAGCCGTGCGTCTCCAGGTCGGCCTCGTCGATGACGTACAGGCCGTATTCGTCGCACAGCTCCAGCCAACGCTCGTCGTTCGGATAGTGCGAGCAGCGTACCGTGTTGATGTTGTGCTGCTTCATCAGCGTGATGTCGCAGACCATCGCCTCCATCGTCGTCACAAACCCAAGCTCGGGGTCCCACTCATTGCGATTGACGCCGCGCATGATGATCGGCGATCCGTTGACGAGCAGGCGGCCCGCCTCCACCTGCACCTCCCGGAAGCCGACACGATAACGCTGCGCCTCCAGCACCGCGCCCTCCTCATCGACAAGCGTCAGCAGCAGCGTATAAAGGACTGGCCGTTCGGCCGACCACAGCTCAGGCGCGTCGACGGGCAGCTCGGCGCAGACGACCGTCGTCGCCCCCAGAGCAGGCGCTACTGCCTCCAGCATCACACTCGCCAGCAGCCCATTCGCCGCCGCATCCCCGTTGCTCACCTCGCCAGCAGATACCTTGCCGACCTGCTCGTCACTCCTCAGTCTCTCGCTCGCCAGCACCTCGCCGCCCGGACCGAACAGCTCGGCCCGGATCGCGCAGCCCGTCCCGGGAAGGGCCATTCGGTTGCTGAGCGTCGCCGCCAGCTCCAGCGTCCCTCGCCGGTACGACGCCTCCAGCCGCGTGCGGAGACGGACGTCGAACAGATGGACAGGCGGCACCGACAGCAGGTAGACATCGCGGAAGATGCCGCTGAGCCGCCACTTGTCCTGATCCTCCAGATAGCTGCCGGTCGTCCATTGATAGACGCGGACCGCCAGCTTGTTCGGTCCCGGTCGGAGATGGGCGGTCACATCGAATTCCATCCGGTTATGACTGCCCTGCCCGAAGCCGACGAGCGCGCCATTGACCCACACATGGAAGGCCGCATCGACGCCGTCGAACGCCAGCAGCGTGGCCCGTTCCGACCAATCGTCCGGTACCTCGAACATCCGCGCATAGCTGCCGGTCGGGTTCATCCTCGGGATGAAGGGCGGATCGACCGGGAACGGATATTTGCTGCTGCTATACAAGGGGGTGCCGTAGCCATGGAGCTGCCAGTTGGACGGGACCGGCAGCGTCGCCCACTCCTCGCAGTCATAAGCCAGCTCGTAAAATCCCTCCGGCGCGTCCTGCGGGCACTCGGCATAATCGAAGCGCCAATCGCCGCTCAGACTGCGATAATACGGCGAAGCCGCCGCTTCCCCACTTAAAGCCTCCTGCGTACTAGCGTGCGGCACTGCCGCTGCTCGCGGCCGCTCGGCGTTGCGCTGCATCACCCGCAGGTTCTCGTAATCCGGCACGTCTTCCTCGTGAGCAGGCGGCAACCCCGCCCGCTCCGAACCTGACCAACTTACCATACGAACTCGCGGTCCAGGCGACGGTAGTCGCCCTCGCGCATCGGCGCTTCATCGAACACCTGACGACCGGTGTACAGCGGCTTGTTGGTACCCTGCGGGGTGATGCCGACGACATCGTCGCCGCGCCACTGCGTCTCGAACGTCTGACCGACCGCATGCTCCTGCGTCGTCCGGATGCTCAGCGGGAAGGTCACCGTGATCCGCTCTCCTGCGGTCGCCGGACCTAGCGCGAGGAAGTGCCGATTCACCCAACTGCTCGCTTCGCCGCCCTTGCCCTCCGTGGCGACGCCGTCCCGCTCGCGGACATAGCGAATCTTCGTGAAGCCCGCCCACTCCGGGATGCGGATCAGCAGACGATCGATATCCGCGTGGATGTCCAGCACGACCTTGCCCTCATGCGGCAGATGACTGCTGACGTCGAGCAGCCGGGAGCCGCGATTGAGCAGGAAGTTGACGCTGACAGTACCATCCTTCTCGGTGATCGTGTTGCTCCAGCCCATGAACAGGCCGCGCGTGCCCGAGCCGAGGCAGCACAGCTGCAGATCGCTCGTATGGCCCCGGCCCTCGATGACGTCGCAGACGAAGTCGTTGGGCGCAGAGTAGCCGGCAAAGGAGCCGCGCGTCCGCTCCGCGACCTTGTAGTACGACTTGTTGGCCGGGATATCGCGGGACTTGTCGTCCGTCTGCTCCACCCAGTCGAGATCGAGCAGCTGCGACTCGGCCAGATGATTGCGCAGGAAGCGCTCGACGACGCCCCAATACTCGACATAGCCGCTCTTGGCGAGCGTGATGCCGCAGGCGATCAGATCGACGAGCGAGCAGGTCTCATGCTCGTACGCCTGCTCATGCAGATCGCCCGGCGTCCAGCCGAAGGCTGTACATTTGGTGAGCGCCCAATCGTAGCTCTTCTTGACCCAGGCGATCATCGCTGCATTGTTCGTATACATCCCGAAGCGAGCGATCGCATCCAGCGTGCCGAGACGAGTGTGGAAGTGGCCGCTGCGGTACGCGAGCGAGTCGTTGAAGCTGCCGTCCTCGCGGAAGACGCCGCTGCGCTCGATGATGAGCGCCGTGAAAAACTGGCACAGCTCGTAGGCGTCCTCGTTGCCCGTCAGCTCATGGTACTTGAGCAATGGCATCACCAGTCTGCCGCAAAAGGCGGCCGGGTCCGGCGCCAGCCGCAGCTGCACGCCGTTGGCCGAAGGCCAGCCCGTCTCCTTGTACTCGGAGGCCGGATAATACCAGACGTCCCGCTCCTTGACGGCGATCCGCTTCAGCGCCGCTACATGACGATCCGCCGCCTCCTTGACCTTGGGGTCGCGCGTCTCCAGATACCAGCTCGTCAGCGACAGGATGACGGCGCGCTGGTCGATCAGGTTGGCATTGGGCTCCCAGTCGCGCGTAGGATTGATCTGCCGGTAGCTCATGCCGTCCTCCTTGAAGAAGGAGAGCAGATTGGCCCGATACCGCGCCTCGACCTCCTGTCCCTTCGTCTCGCCGGACATATGGCGCGCCAGCACGAGGCCGTCGATCATCCGCCCGTGCGAGGAGCCGTAGTCCCAGTCGCCGTGCTGCATATAGGCGGGCTTGTGCTTCAGATTGGCGCTAAAAAACGGGATGCCCCCATGCTCGTCATCGGCCATGCCGATCATCGCATTGATCGCATGGGCTGCTCGCTCCTCCAGCATCAGCGTATCGGGAATGCGCTTTTTGCTTTGTTGTTTCATATCGTTCCGCTCCTTTGATGTATGTTGTGAACAGCTCGTCCGCTCACCCCTCCGGCAGTCGGAGCTTCAGCGTAAATGTCGTGCCCGCTCCCTCGCGGCTGTCGATGGCAAGTCGCGTCCCTTCGCCATAAAAAGCGCGAATGCGCTCGCTGACATTATAAAGACCGTAGCCTGAATTTTCGCTTTGCAGCTCCTGGCGGTCCCGCTCGTTGCCTAACACCTCGCGGATCAGACGGAGCCGCTCCGGCGGGATGCCGGGCCCGTTATCGGCGATGACGATGGTCAGCTCCTCCTCCTGCCGGGTGACGCTCAGCTCGATCACGCCGGTCTTGCGGCTGCGGCCGATGCCGTGCTGGATGCAGTTCTCCACGAGCGGCTGCAGGATGAACTTCGGGCAGCGGATATCGTCGACCCGCGTCTCTACACGAATCGAGAATTGCAGCCGATCCAGCATGCGCAGCTTGTGCATCTCCAGATAGTGGCGGACGTTGTCGATCTCGTTTTGCAGCATCATCTCGTTGTCTCCGGAGTTGAGCGTATAACGGAGCAGACGGCCAAAGGTGTACGTCGCGTCGACGACCTCCTGATCGTTGTTGATCTCGGCCAGCATGCGGATCGACTCCAGCGTATTGTAGAGGAAATGCGGCTTGATCTGCGCCTGCAGCACCAGATAATCCGCCTCCTTCTTCATCAGCTCGGTCCGGTGCACCGTATTCAGCAGCTCGTCGATCCGGCCGACCATCGAGTTGTAGGAGCGTGTCAAGAAATCGATCTCGTCGTTATGCGTGCCCGCCTCATAGTAAGTCAGCTTGTGCTCGTCGGCCATCCGCATGTGCCGGGCCAGCCCGAGGATCCGGCGCACGAGCGAGGTCGCCGTCGCGTAATAGATGCCCGTCAGGACGATCAGGCCGGTGAGCAGCGCCAGCGCCAGTACGATCGTCTTGGTCCGGATATCGACGAACACCTCATCCATCTGGCTAAAAAAATAGAACGTCGCCGACAGCTCGGGAATCGACAGCGAATTAACAAGCGAACGTTGTCCGCTCGAGTAGGCATAACCTTGCTGACTGTCATCCGTCATCGCGAGCAATGCCGCCTTCTGCGTATCCTCCAGCTCCAGCCCCTCGCTCCGGTATACCGGCGCGTCGTCTTGCAGGATCAGCACCTGCATGCTCTGGTTGACGTCGACCGCCTGGAGGAAATTGCGCAGCAGCGCATCGTTGACGACAATCTCCAGCACAGCCAGCGGCTTCGTATAGCTGTCATTGTAGATGCGCTGATAGTAGCTGAGGCTCGGCAGCGCAGTCGCCCCGTCTCCGTCGCGACGCAGCCAGACGCCCTCGTCGACATTAACCTCGGCCAGTCTGGCCAGCGGGCGTTCGTCCAACTGCTCCAGCTCCTCCATCTCGCCAGCGACTGCGTGGACCTGGGGCAGCATTTTGTACAGCTTGATCGTCGCGATCTCACGGTTGCGCGACTGGGCATACAGAAATTGCGGGCGAATGTCCTTCAGGTAGTTGTACACATGCTGCAGCTCGGAGCCATAGGCGCCGTTCAGATAGTCGATCAACGGCTGATTGTTCTGGAACAGGGCGTGGATCGACGACACCTGATTGAGACTGGAGCGGAATCCCTCCCCGGCCTGCACGACCAGCCGCTGCTTGCTCTCCGAGTATTCCGACATGACGTCCATATGGAACTGGTTGTACAAGTAACCGCCGAACACGATGATCGGCAGCAGCACGAGCAGCAAGTACCCAAGCGCCATTTTTTGAACGATCCGCAAGTTTTTCATAGCCACGGCCTTCCTTTGCATCAGGACGCTCCCTGTGAAGCGTTTCCATCCTAGTTGCACCTATTATATAGGCCGCCCTCGGCAAGAGACAACTTGCTATATCTGGCGGATCGTGTAGACGCCGCCCGCCTCCACTTCGAAGGCGAGCAAGCCAGGCTCCGCCTGCTCCCCGGATGCCATCCCTTCACTGGTCCTGGACGAGGGCTGCACAGCACCTCCGCGCATCAGCGGCTCGGCCCCGTCGACGGCCAGCAACTCAGGCCCGCCGCCCACCAGCGACTCGGCCCTGTCTACGTCCTGCGGCACAGCCCCGCCGCCGACTAACGACTCGGCCCCGTCCACAGCGATCGGCACGGCGGCGCGCACCAGGCAGCGCCCCGACTGCGAGGCGCGGAGGACGGCACGCTCCAGGCGTCCCTCCGACCACACGAGCTCCAGCAGCTCGTAGCCGCCGCGAGCTCGCAAGCCGCTGACCCGTCCGGAAGGCCACGCCTGCGGCAGCGCGGGCAGCAGATGCAGCTCGCCGGCATGGCTCTGCAGCAGCAGCTCGGCGATCCCTGCCGTCGCGGCGAAGTTAGCCTCGATGGTGAGCGGATAGAAGGTAATCTTCGGATGGCGGTGCGCGTTGAACAGATTCGGGAACGGGTTGCCCAGCAGCTTGGTCAGATAATGATGCGCCGTCTCCGCATCCTCCAGCCGGGCATACAGGCTAATATTCCACGCATAACACCAGCCGATCGTGTCCTTGCCCTCGTGCGCGCGACGGCGGTCAAGACTGACGCGAGCCGCGCGGGCCAGCTCCGGCGTGCCCCGCACCGTAATCTGACGGCCGGGATGCAGCGGGTACAGATGGGCGGTATGGCGATGGCCCGGCTCCGCCTCCTCATAGTCGCGATACCACTCCTGGAGCTGGCCATGACGGCCGATCTGCAGCGACGGCAGCCGCTCCAGCGCAGCGCGCAGCTCTTGGGCGAACTCGGCGTCCCGATCCAGCAGCTGCGTCGCCTCGAGGCAATGGCCGAACAGCTCGCGCATGAGGGCGACGTCCATCGTCGCGCTCATGCTGACCGCCGCCCGCTGGCCGTCCTCGGTGAGGAAGCTGTTCTCCGGGGAGGTTGACGGCACCGAGACGAGATAGCCCTCGTCATCCTCCACCAGGTAGTCCAGGCAGAACAACGCCGCCTCCTTCATGATCGGATAGGCCCGATTCGCCAGGAAGTCGCGGTCGCGGCTATAGTCGTAATGCTCCCACAGATGCTGGCACAGCCAGACGCCCCCCATCGGCCAGTACGCCCAGCTCGCCGAGCCGGGAGATGGAGTCGTGTTGCGCCACAGGTCTACATTGTGATGAGCCGCCCAGCCCCGACAGCCGTAATACGCCTCCGCCATGCGCGCCCCGGCGATCCGCAGATCGTCCAGCAGGTCGAACAGCGGCTCGTGGAACTCCGGCAGATGACACACCTCGGCTGGCCAGTAGTTCATCTGGGTGTTGATGTTGATCGTATAGTTGCACGACCACGGCGGCTTCGTCCTGTCGTTCCATATGCCCTGCAGCGTCGTCGCCTGCGTGCCGGGTCGCGAAGCGCTGATCATCAGATAGCGACCGAAGTCAAAAAACAGCGTCGCCAGCCGCTCGTCCGCCTGACCCTCCCGCACGGCAGCGATCCGCTCGTCGGTCGGCAGGTCTGCGCGACCCGGCGCGTCCAGTTCTAGCTCGACACGGTCGAAATACGAGGCGAAGTCCGCGACATGGCGCGCCCGTAGCTCCGCGTAGCTGAGTGCTGCCGCCTGAGACAGCGCGGCCTCGCAGCGCGGCCTCGGGTCCAGCCCCTCCAGCACAGGGTCGCGGTCGAAGCCATTGTAGCTGGTCGCCGCTGTCAACAGCAGCGTCACTGCATTCGCCCCTTGCACGACCAGACGACCGCCGTGCGTCTCCACCGTGCCGCCGTCGGCGATCGCTTGCAGATGGATCTCGAAGCGCAGGCTGGCTGTCTCGTCATAGATGACCGTATCGTCCGAGCGTTCCCGCTCCTGGTCGAGCAGACTCGGCGCTGCGCCGCTGAGGATGAGCCGGTCGGTGCCGCATTTCTCCACGGCGTAGTTCAGCCTGCTGGTGAGCGCAACCTCGAGGCTGACCGCTCCCGGACGGTCGGCCTGCAGCCGCACCGCTAGGACATCGTCAACCGCCGACGCCAGCACCTCACGCTCCATCCGGACGCCGCTCGTCGCATAGCTGACGCGGCACAGACCGCTGCGCAGGTCGAGCTCGCGCCGGTAGTCCTCCACCGCCGACGGGTGACTCATCTCCCACGTCAGATCGCCCATCGCCTGGAACGCATGCCCGGCAGGCCCCAGCATATGCCGCTCGATGATCTCCTGCGCCTCGCTGTAGCGTCCCGCGAAGATCAATCTGCGGCTCTCCTCCAGATGACGGATCGGCTCCTCGCGCTCGGGGCCGCGCTTCGTGCCAGACCACAGCGTGTCCTCGTTGAGCGCGATCCGCTCGCGCTTGCTGCCGCCATACACCATGCCGCCGAGCCGACCATTGCCGACCGGCAACGCCTCGACCCATTCGTCTGCCGGCTGGCGGTACCACAGCTTCTTGTCGTCGTCATGCCGACGGTTCGTCATTGCTCCGACCTCCCTGTTGTCAATGCCGGTGTCTTCCCCCTAACCGGCGCGTTGATCCTGCGCAGGATGCGCACATCCCGAGCGGCCAGTCCCAGCACGCCCGCCTGCGTCGCGCCGCTGAGCAGGTCGACATAGACGCCATCGTCCAGCTCGACCTCGGCTGCGGCCTCGTTATGATTGAGCAGGAAAAGGAAACACTCGCCGCCCTTGGCGCGGACGGTCGCTTCGACTCCCGCAGGCGTGACCAGCACAGGCTCGATGCCGATCGTGTCGCATAGCTGTCCGATCAGCGCGCGCAGCATCGTCGGCTCCGGCGATGTCGCCACATACCAGGCCTCGCCTGCGCCGCGCCGATTGCGCGTCAGTGCCGCACTGCCCGCGTAGTAGTCCTGCTCGAAGACAGCCAGCGTCTCGGCTCCCTCGGCATGGACGACATCGCATAACACGCCGCAGTCGTACGGACCGGCCAGCTCGCCCAGCGGCTTCGTCATGACGACGCGATTGGGCTGATGCGCCATCGGCGCGTCGATCTCCTCGACCCAGATGCCGAGCAGCTCCCGCAGCTCGCCTGGGTAGCCGCCCGGTGTTACCCGGTCATGCTCATCGACGATGCCGCTGAACGTCGTCGTCACGAGCGTGCCGCCCTGCTCCACGAAGCGCTCCAACCGCGCCGCATAGCCCGGCTTGAGCAGATAGAGCACCGGCGCCACGACCAGATCGTAGTCGCCTAGCTCGGCGTCGACGCCGATCAGATCGACCGGCAGATTATGCGCATAGAAGGCGGCGTAATATTTCTCCACCTCCCGCACATAGCGCAGATCGACCGTCAGGCCGCTCGAATGCTCGATCGCCCACCAGTTGTCCCAGTCGAAGACGATCGCCGCCCGCGCCGTCGTGCGCGCCCCCGGCAGCGTGCCGCCCAGCCGCTGCAGCTCCTCGCCGATTCCGGCGCACTCGCGGAATACCCGGGTATGCTCATGTCCGGCATGATCAATCATCGCGCCGTGGAACTTCTCGAAGGCGCCGAGCGACCGCCGCAGTTGGAAGTACATGACCGCATCCGCGCCGCGCGCCACCGCGTGCAGGCTCCATAGCCGATTGACCCCCGGACGCTTCACCGCATTGCGCGGACGCCAGTTGAGCTGGGTCGGGCACGACTCCATGAGCAGAAACGGCTCGCCGCCCTTCAAGCCCCGCATCAGGTCGTAGCGCATCGCCATCTGCGCCGGGGTCATATCGTCGGCGGGATACATATCCAGCGCGATCACGTCGAGCTCCTGCGCCCACTTGAAGTAATCGAGCGGCTTGTACGTGCCGTTGCCCTGAAAGTTCGTCGTCACGACAGCCTCCGGCATGACATCCTTGATCGCATCGCGCTCCAGCTTATAGCAGGACAGCAGCGCATCCGAGTTGAACCGGTCATAGTCGAGAGAGATGCTCGGGAAGGCGGTTGCATCGGGATCGGAAGAGCTCAGATGCTCGCTGAGCGCGCTCGGCAGCACGATCTCGTCCCAGTCGTAAAACGTATGGCCCCAGAAGCTCGTATACCACGCCGCATTAAGCGCATCCAGCGTGCCATACTTCTCCCGCAGCCAGACGCGGAACGCCCGCTCGCAATTGTCGCAGTAGCAGCGCAAGCCGTACTCGTTGTTGACATGCCAGAGCAGCAAGGCCGGATGGTCGCGGTAGCGCTCCGCCAGGCGGCGCGCCATCCGCTCTGCGTAGAGCCGATAGGTCGGACTGTTCGGACAGGAGTTGTGGCGGCGGCCGAACTTGCGGCGGCGGCCGTCATGCTCCGTGACCAGCACATCGGGGTAGCGCGTCGCCATCCAGGCCGGATGCGCCGCCGTCGAGGTGCCCAGACAGACCCGGATGCCCTCGGCATGGAGGCGATCCATCATCTCGTCCAGCCAGTCGAAGCAGTATGTCTGCTCATCCGGCTGATTGCGCGCCCAGGAGAATACATTGATCGTCGCGATATCGACGCCGGCGATGCGGAACAGCCGCATGTCCTCCTCCCACACCTCGCGCGGCCATTGCTCCGGGTTATAGTCGCCGCCATACAGCACCTTGGGCAGCCGTTCGGTGAACATCAGCGCTTCGCCTCCCGCTCGGCCAGCAACCGCCGGATCTCCATGACGCTGCGGCGCGGGCTGGACAGCACCGGCTTGCCGAGCCGCTGCGCCAGCTCGGCCTCCATGCGCGCCATCGAGCCTTGCGCGAGCACGAGCGCATCGGCCTGCGCCGCGACGCGCTCAGCCGTCTCCAGCAGCAGCCGGTCATGCTCATCCTGACGGCCGTCGACGAGCGCCTCATAGGCTCCCGCAGCCAGGCCGTCGATCAGCTGCACCGGCCGGCCCTGCTGTTCGACCTGCTGCCGCAGCAGCCGCAGCGTCGGCTCCAGCGTCGTCGGCAGCGTCGCCAGCACCGCGATCGAGCGGTAGGAGGCGACAACCTCTGCCGCCATCTGCTCGTCGATCTTGACGAGCGGGATGTCGAAGAACGGCCGGGCATCGCTCGCTACCTCGCCCACCGAGGAGCAGGTGTTGAGGATGATCGAGGCCCCGAGGTCGGCGGCATGCTGGTAATATTGCATCAGCCTGCGCTTCACGCCCGGCGTCACGCCGCCCTCCCGCATCACCTCCGCGATGATGCTGTCATCGATAATATTGACGAGGCGCACCTGAGGCAGCAACTCGTCGAATTGCCGCTTCAGCGGCTCTGCCAGTCCTTGGCCCGTATAGACCGCCACTACAGTATCCATCTCTTGTGGTCCTCCCTTGATCGACAGTCGCCTACTCGCCGCATCCGTCCTGGCCGCTCGCTGTGCAAGCTGCGATCCACTTGGCGTTCCGACCGCTGTTGCCCACGGTTGCCGGATCGATCCCCAAGACTTCACTCGCAAGCGAGTAAGCGCTGTCTTTTCTTCCTATTGTAGTCGGAGGGGGTGGGCATTACAGCGTTCGATCTTAATGACTTTCCTTCAAAATACGAACCCCCTTGGCGAGAAGCCAGGCAGGACTTCTCTCCAAGGGGGCGTATGATGGCGCCATCCGCGCGATCGGCTGCTTACGAATGAATCTTGTAATGCTGCCGGTATTCGCTTGGCGTGACGCCGCAATATTTTTTGAAGACGCTGAAAAAATGGCGAACGCTCTCGTAGCCGACCTGCTCGGCGATCCGATGCAGCGAGTCGTCAGAGTCGCTGACGATAAGCGCCTTCGCTTTTTTGATCCGGTACTGGTGCAAGTAGTGGATCAGCGTCAGGCCGGTCTCCTTGCGGAACAGCGAGCTGATGTAGTTGGGATGCAGGTAGACATGCTCGGCGATATGGTCGAGCGATATATTTTCGCGATAATACGTCTCGATGTGACGGATGATCTTTTTGACGTTTTTGGACATCTGCTCGTAGTCGACGCCCGCCACCGTATCATCAGGATGGGACGAGGCGCGTGCATCCTTCTCCTCCGCCTCGCCGCCCAGCAGCTCCAGCGACAGGTTGGCCAGCGCGTCATAGAGCTCGGCCTTGTTGATCGGCTTCAGCAGGTAATCGATCACCTTGCAGCGGATCGCCTGATGGAGATAGACCGGGTCGTCGTAGCCGGTCAGGATGAGGAACCGCTGGCACAGTCCGCGCTCGCGCACCTTGCGGATCAGCTCGAGCCCGTTCATCTCCGGCATCTGGATATCGGTGATGAGCAGGTCGGGACGGTAATGCTCCAGCTTCTCCAGCGCCTCGTAGCCATCATATGCGCTGACGATCTCCGAGCAAGGCGTCTGGCCTTTCTCTATGATGTTGATCAGTCCCTTCAGCATAAACGGTTCGTCGTCGACGATCATCAGCTTCAGCATGGCGCTACCTCCTCACACACTTTCTCCGCTCCATCATAGCATCCGTCTGAAAGCGCAAGCAATGGGGGAAGCTTCCTGTACGGCTTCCAGGCGCACGGGTCCGTACAAGCCGCCCGCGGCGAAAGCCTCCTGCCAATGGTCGGGCATCCCCTCCGGCTGCCAATACGATACCTTCGGATCGACAGAGCCCCCGACATTGCTGGACGGTCGACCGACCTCGTAGTGCGCACCCAGCGTGTTGGCGACACGGATGCGAAGCCGGTGGACGCCGGGAGCGATGGACAGCTCGTACCGATACGGTCCCCATGCGCGCACGCCGAGCGGACGGTCGTCCAGCCACGCCTCTGCCGTGCCGCGCACCCGGCCGAGCGACAGCACGGCGCTACTACCTGCCTCCTGCCACGCGAAGGTCGTCTCGTATTCGACGACGCCGCTATGATGCGGCAGACAGAGCGCGGTCCGCCAGTCGCCGAGCGCTCCAACTGTCTGCACCGTCTCGAAGCGAATCGGCGCAAGCAGCACATCGGCCTCGGCACTCGCATCGTCCGGCATGATCCGCAGCGCCGCCATCGCGCCTGCCGGCTGGGCTGCAAATTCGGCTCTGCCGTCCCGCATCGGCGTCGGCTCGCCGTCGATCCAGCAGGCGCAGACGCCTGCGACGCTCGCCTGTAGCGATACTGCGCCGACCGGCAGCGGGAAGCGCAGCCAGATCGGGCGCCCCGTCCGAGCAGGATCGCGGACAAAGGGGAGCGGCCTAGCGGACGTCACCGCGTCCGGCATGAGCCAGCCGACATCGGGCAGCGGATGCGGACGGCCCGGGAGCCACATCGTCTCTGTCTCGGCGAATTGCAGCACCGCCTCATGGACCGGCTCGGCCGCCTGGCCGCCCTCATCGCGCCAGTCCGTGCCGGTGCAGAACATCCGTCTGCTGCCGTCCACGCGCTCGAGCATGCCGTCCACCATTGCTACGCCGTCCCCCTCTGGCAGGACCAGCTCGATAAGATTCGCTCCTGGCCGCCAGTACGGGGTCAGATCGAGCTCCTCCTGGCCTTGGCGGATGTAGGGGTTAAAGTCGCCATGCTCGGTCCGCAGCTCGCCGTTTACATAGAGCGCTACCCGCCCCTTGGCGCAGAAGATGACGCGCGCCCGGCTGACCGGCCCCGGCTCGTCGATCGTATACGACAGCCGCGTCAGCGGACCGGGGCGAGCCGCGCAGATCCACTTTGGCAAGGGCTCCTGCGGTTCCGCATATATAGCGATGCCGATACGGACCGGACCGGCGACTAGCGCCTCGGCCTGTAGCAGCAGCGCATTGGCACCCTGACGGAGCTGGACGAAACCCGTCTGCTCCTCCGGGCCGCCCTCGAGCTGCAGCTGCGCTCCATCCACCGAGAGCGAGACCGACGCATGGCTCTCCGTCCGCAGCCAGTAGCTGCCTGTCTCCGGGGCGATCACATAGGTCCGCGCCCATAGTCGGTCACCGGCAGCGGCCCTGCCCAGATTCAGAAACTTGCGCGGCACCCGGCCCATCCGGCCCGCCCACGTGCGGAAGGACAGGTCGCCGAGCGCCTGACTGTAGATGACTGGCCGAGCGTCTCCCTCCGGGAAGCTCGCCACTCGCGAAGCCTCCCAGTAAGCCGCCTCGCTCCATAGCCGTTCGCTCCAGCTCGCATCGTCGAGGGCGGGGGTGTGCCAACCCGCAGCGACCCCGTCGCCCTCGCTCATCTCGCAGGCCACCCTCATCTGCCGCCGCTCGATCGGCGCGAGCAACTGCCGCTCGCCATGCAGATCGAAGTCGCCATAGCGGTTATCCAGCGTCGGCACGGCTTGGACTCGCCAGTCGCGCAGCAGGACCGCCGGCATGGACGCAGACTGCGATAGCGGGGGCCGACCATACGTATCCTGCGCCGGCTCAGACGCTGAGGCCTGCGACTGTGAGTGCGACGGCATCGTGAGCCGAGACATCCTCTGCTGCAACTGTCCGACAGGCTCGCCAGCGACTACCTCGCCAATCGCATCATCATCCCCTGCCTGCCAAGGACAGACAACCAGCGCCGCCGGCCAGCTGTCGAACGGCACGTCCAGCTCGATCCACGCTCCGTCCCGCGTATAGGGCAGCGCCTGCCCCTGTCCGCTCACCGGGTCCCACAGCTGCGGATGACCGGCCGTTCGCAGGCGATATCGAGCGCGACGAGGCGATGGCGACGGTCCGCACGACGGCTCATGCATCGGCAGCAGCTCGCCAGCCTCCGGCAACAGCAGGAACAGATCGCCGTCCGCCAAGCGGCGCATCAACGGCATATCCGGCCCCTCGGCGCGGCCCGGCAGCCTCGACTGCAGCAGCGCGATCGCCGCCTCGGGAGAGTCGACGCGGACGACGCCCGCTAGCGGCTCCTCCTCCTGGCACTGCACGGCGATGACGAGGCCGCCGTCCGCGAGCCAGGCCTGCACTCGCTCCCGCGCCGCATCGTCCATCGTCATCGTGCCGCAGAGCAGCAGCGCGGAGAACGTCTCCTCGCCGATCCGCAGCCCGCCGCCATCGGATACCTCGGCGATCGCCAGCGCCGAGTCGTCCGTCACATCGAAGTCGATGCAAGCCGAGCGCAGCGCGCCCCGCTTGTCCCGCTCCTTGCGATTCCACCGGCCGGTCAGCGCCTCGTAGATGCGCTGGACCTGTGCGAGCCGCTCATGCGGCGGCTTGTTGGCGACCGCCATCGGATGCTCCAGCGGGCCGCCGTCCGCGAGCGACATCCAGCCGCAGGCCGCATATCCGGGGTAATGGACGGCGACATCGGCGACATGGGTCCCTTGCGACAGCAGCCAGCAGGCGCGGCTGATCGTATCGGCGAATACGCCGTAATGCTCGTAATACGGCTGACGCCAGCCCGTGTCAGGGGGCGCCCACTCCCACCAGCCGCCTCGCGTGCTGTAGTAGACGGAGTGCGGACTGTACAGCGTCACGCCCGCCTGCAGCCACGGCACCAGCCAATGCAGCGTCTCCTCCAGCGTGCCGCCCCAGCCGCTCGTATGAAAAGCCTCCAGGAACACCCGCTTGCCGCCGTGCAGATGGACCATCGACGCATGCGGCTTGATCTCGCCGTCCATGTCGCTGCCCGCCGCGCTATACCAGCGATGCGTCCGCATATAGTCGAGGTAGAGACGCTGCGCGCCGTGCAGATCGGCGCGGCGCGCCGGACCGGCCTGGTCGCAGCATTGCAGCATGCCATAGCGCGCATGCCAGGCATGCTGCGGCCGGAACACCGCCTCCTCTGCCAGCTCGGCCGCCAGCGCATAGACGCGTCTACGCACGAGTGGCGACGTTGCCGTCTCCTCGTAGAGGTCCGCTAGAGCCGCCAGCAGATCCTCGCCGTGACGCGCCGCATATCGCTCGGGCAGCTCGGCGGTCCATAGCGGCATCGCCGGCAGCTCGTCCTGGAAGCTGCCGGCGAGCGTCCGCCCCAGCTCCTCGGGGAAGCGCCGCTCGAACTCGCCATAGATCCGGTCGTAGAGCTGCGCTGTTGCTCGCTTGTCGAGCCAGTTGAAGCCTTGCCGCACCGCTACATACCGATAATCTCCGAGCTCGCGCAGCAGCTCGGCGCCCGCCGGCAGCGGCTCGCCCGGCGCCAGTCTGCGGAGCTGATAGCCCGCAAAGTCCGGCTGCTCGGCGACGAGATGGGCCGCCAGATTGGACCCGGAGAAGCCGATCTGATCATAGAAGAAGATACGCATGCCGAGTCGCTTCGCCTCGCGCAGCGCCACCGCGAACAGCTGCCACCAGCGCTCGCTGAAGTGCGGCGGATCGTCGGCGACGCTGCCGTATTGCGGGCCGGTCGGTGCGATGTTGATGATGCCGATATTGCGCAGCCCGCCCCGCCGGAACTTCTCCAACTGCCAGCAGATGCGCTCCTCGGTAATCTCTTCGGCGCTCCACCACCAGAACGGCACCGGACCGTAGTCCGGGTCCGGGGCGGCGAAGCGCTCGCGCAGCCTGTCGATCTTCATTCCAGCCTTCCTCCCTAGCCGTTCATCCTTAGTTGCTTCAATAGCCTCGTTATTCTGTACACAAGCGACCGCAGCGGCCTCTCTTGCGCGTCCGCTGCGGTCTCGGGCCTAGGACGTGTCTGCAAGCACGCTCAGGGGCATCCTACACTTCCTTGCCGCACCCTGCGGCGTCACTTTTGCTTGCCGTCCCCCTAGAAGTTTTGCTGGTATTCCTTATACTTGGCCGTCGCCCATTCCTCCAGCTTGGACAGCCCGAGGCTCTCGGCCTTTTCCAGCAGAGCCGCGTATTGGGCACGAGCCTCCTCTTCGGTCGCCGCCAGATAGATCCGGACCTCCTCGGTCTTGACCATATTCTCGATCTGCGCCTCGATCGTCTGCTCCTCCGTATCCGGCTCCGTCGATACTAGCCCGAGCGCCGGGTTGAAGACGAGCGCTTCTCTGGCCGCCAGTCCCCACTTGGTCATCTGCGAGTCCGGGACGAACCGCTGCAACGCCTCGTTGACCCCGCTGCTGGCGAGCAGCCCCCACCAGACGACGCCCATCTGCGTCTGTACATCGGTGTTGTTGAAGTCATAGTTCATGACCGGATACTTCTCCGCTTCATTCCAGGTCCAGTCCTCGCCCTCGATACCATACAGTCCCAACTGTTGCCCTTCCTCGCTATACATAAACTGGAGCAGCTTGAGCGCTGCTTCGGGGTTTTTATTGTTCTTGGTGATGTACAGTCCGGCCCAGCCGGAGCCGCCCATCGGGATCGCCGCCTTGTCACTGAGCAGCTTCGCCACCTGCGTCATCCGGAACGGCTTGCCCAGTTCCTCGAGCTGCGCATTGGTCGTATCGGCATTGCCGCTGCCGTGCGCGAACGCCTGGCCGTTCAAGACATACTGATCGTCCTGCTGTCCGTCCTTGAAGGTGAAGTTCTCGGCGAGCATGTAGCCTTCGCGGTACAGACGGTTCATATACAGGTAATAGTCCAGGTAGTTCTTATCCTTGAGGTAATACTGCGCAGCGCCGTCGATATCCACGAAGCCTCGGCTTTTTTTCAGCCCATAATGGATGCGCAGATGCTGGCCGATCTGCTCCTTGTCCCAGACGAGCGGCACCATATCCGGGTATTTCGCCTTCACTTGACCGAGGATCGACATCAGGTCGTCGAGCGTGTTCAGCTCCGGATTGCCCAGCTCCTCCATGATGTCCTGGCGATACGACATACTGTTCGCGCCCGGGAGCGCCTTCGGGTTGTCCTTCCACTCCTGCTCGGTGGAGAAAGCATTGCGGATCGTGTAGAAGTTGCCGTCCGGCATCGTATTGACGCCGATCCGCTCCGGGCTGATCTCGAAGTCCGGGGCGTACTCAGCGATCAATTCATTGAGCGAATAAGAGACGTCGCTATGCGCCATCCGCGTCAGATCGGTCGCCGTATACACCAGATCGGGCAGGTCGCCCGAGGCGATCAGCAGCGGGAGCTGCTTGTCGTCGGCCGCCACCTGGATGTTCAGCTTGATGCCGGTACGCTTCGTAATCTCCTCCGGCACCTTGCCGCTCCAGTCCTTGAGCGGCCACCAGGACATATTGACGAACAGGTCCAGCTCGACGATCTCCTGCTCGCCGCCCTTGTCGCTCTCGGCAGCGCCCGGCTGGGTCGAGCCTGCGTTCCCTCCCGTCCCTCCGTTGTTGCCGCCGGCGCAAGCCGTCAGCATCGCCACCGCCAGCGTGGTCGCCAGCGTCGTTTGCACGATTTTTTTCTTCATTTATAAACCCTCCCTAGTTTAATGTAGCTTAACCCTTCACGGAGCCTATCATAATGCCTTGCACGAAGTACTTCTGCAAGAAAGGATAGACGAGCAAGATCGGCACCACCGCGATCACCATCGCCGTCACCTGGATCGAGAACGTCGTCACGCCGGTAATCGCCGCCGCCCGCTCCGCCGTAGCGAGATCGGTCGGCATCATGCCCTGGTTGATGACCTCCATCATCCGGTAGGTCAAGGTGCGCAGCCCATCCTTGTTGACGAAGTAGGCCGAGTCCATCCAGGCATTCCACTGCCCGACGCCGACGAACAGCCCCATCGCCGCGATCAGCGGCTTGGACACCGGCAGGATCATCCGGAAGAAGATCGTCAGATCCGAAGCGCCGTCGATCCGCGCCGACTCCTCCATCTCCGGCGGAATCTCGCGGAAAAACGAGACGGCGATGACCAGGAAAAAGATCGTTACCGCGCCGGGTACGACATACACCCAGAACGTATTGAGCAGACCGAGACTCCGCAACACGACATAGTAGGGGATCAGTCCGCCGGAGGTGTACATCGCGATAATAAAAAACGAAAAGTAAACCTTCTGAAACACCAGATTGCGATACGCCAGTCCATACGCGGTCAGACAGGTGAAGAAAATCGTAATCGCCGCGCCAACGACGGTCCGCAGGCCCGAGACGCCAAAGGCCATCAGCCACTTCGGATCGCTCAGGAACTTCTCGTAGTTGCTGAGCGTAAAGGCTCTCGGCCAGAAGTAGATGCCCCCGAGCGAGCTGTCCAGCCCGTTGTTGAACGAGATAATAATGAGGTAATAGAATGGATACATCGTCACCAGCGCCATCAAGAGCAGCAGGCCGGTGTTGACGGTGTCGACGACGCGATCCTCGACAGTTCGACGGTGCATAAGCGCCCCCCTTCTACAGCTAGAATAGGCTGTTTTTCGTTATTTTTTTGGACAGATAATTGCTGCCGAAGACGAGGATAACCGCGATGATCGACTGCAGCAGATCGATCGCCGTCGCGTAGGCGTATCGTCCTTGGGCGAGCCCCATCTTAAACGCGTACGTCTGCAAAATCTCCGAGCGCTCGTTGTTCATCGCGTTGCCCAGCAAGTACGACTGCTCGAAGTTGGAGCCGACCAGCCCGCCGCCGAGCAGACTGCCCACCGCCAGGATGAGCACGACGACGATCGTGCCGCGGATGCCGGGCAGCGTAATATGCCAGATCCGGCGCAGCCTGCCCGCCCCGTCCATCTCGGCCGCATCGTAGAGCGCCGGATTGAGCCCGCTGATCGCCGCCAGGAAGATGATCGCCCACCAGCCTGCTTCCTTCCACATCGCTGTCGATACCGCGAGTCCCCAGAAATAATTCGGGCTCGACAGGAAGGGCAGCGCGTTGTCCACCAGACCCAGGCTCTTCAACAGATCATTGACGATGCCGGAGTTGCTCGACAGGAAGATGACCAGCAGCCCGGAGACGACGATCCACGAGATGAAATGCGGGAAATAGCTGACGGTCTGCGTGAAGCGCTTGAAAAACTGCAGCCTCACCTCGTTGAACATAATGGCCAGCAGGATCGGTACTGGGAACGTAAAGACCAGCTTTAGCAGACTGATTGCCAGCGTATTCGTCACGATCAGGTCGAAATTGTAAGCGCCGACAAATTCCTTGAAATATTTGAGCCCGACCCACTCGCTTGTGAAGATGCCCTTGATGCCGCTCGTAATCGAATAATTTTTGAAGGCCATCAGAATGCCGAACATCGGCAAGTAATTAAACACGAAGACGATCAGCATTCCTGTCAATACGAACAGATGGGCATATTTTTGCTTGACGATCTCGCGCCAGATCGAGCGCTTCGCTGCCCGGAGCGGCTTCGCTCGTTCGGCCACGGTTGCTTTGGTTAGCTCTGCCAAATTCTCCTCACTCCTTCCTCTTTCCCCAACCCTGGTTGTCGTTTGGAGAACATGACTAAATTGTATAGGCGGCGGCAGGACATGAATAGTGTTCAAAACTTAAAATGCAGCGATCATTTTTAAGAACTTTGTAAGCGCAAACAATATTCCGGGAATGCGAAACGAGAGCAACCGTGTTGTCCTCTGGTCGCGCTCGTCTGGTCGGCTCCCAACCTCACCCATTCATGAGAAAACCAGTAATCTACTATTCCCGACGCGCACGGACGAAGTAGTCATCGCCGCCGACTTGGCCGCCCTTCAACAGCAACTGGAGACCGTCGATGGCCCGTCCGCGCGCCTGCACCTGACACCACGGACTGCCCATAGCGAACATACCGACACAGGTCAGCATATCCGCGCCGAGCGCCTGGACGATATAGCCGGACGTATCGCCGCCAGCGATTACGAGTCGCCTCAGACTTCTCGCCTCGATCAGTTCGGCAGCCAGCCCACCCAGCACCGGGCCAAGTCTGCGGCTGCTCTCCTCGGGCTGGATGCCAATCTGGGCCAGCCGATCCCTCGTACGCGCGACCTCCGGGTCATCCGGTCCCATTGCCGTGTACAGGATGACGCTCCAGCCTTGCCCCAGCAGGCGCAGCGCCTGCTCGCGCACCGCTGCAGTCGCCGTCTCGCATGTCGCAGCGTCCAGCAGCTCCGGCACAGCCAGACGAATGCCCGCGAAGCCATGCCCCAACGCATAGTCCAGTTGCCTGGCCGTCACGGGCGAGCAGCTGCCCGACAGGATCAGCGTCTGCTGCTCGTTCTGATGCTCGCCGGGCAGCGGCGGCTGGAGCGTTGATACTGACGGCACGAAACCCATGACCGCATCCTGCTCCAGCGGCTGTGTCGGCCCGTTCGACATCGACGGCATCGCCGTCAGCAGCCCAGCCGACCGCCAGTGCGCAGCGAGCGCACGCTCCACGCCAGAGGAGCCGATGACGAACAGCGGCGTCTCAGCGGACTCGGCCTCCTCCCAGATCAGACGGCCAACCGTCTCCAGTCGCCCTGCATCGAGCGCGTCGAACAGTACCACATCGGGCCGCTCCGTCTCCAGCAACCGCTCCAGCCGCTCGCGCACCGCAGTGTAATCTCCCTCTAGCGCCAGAATATCCATCAGCGAGATGCGCAGCTCCGTCTGGCGCAGCAGATGGAGACGCAGATCGGCCTCCGCCATCGGCGTTACGGGATGCTGCGACATCGTCGGGTGGCGGTCCAGACGATGGACCTCTCCCTGCGCCGAGGCGAAGTGCTGGCCGAATACCGTGTATCGGCCCAGATGCGGCGCGCCTGCCAGCAGCGGGATGAAGCGCCCGCCGAACAGACGGCGTCCCAGCTCTGCCGCCTTGCCGATGCTGCCGATATGCGGAGCCGAATCAAAGGTCGAGCAGATCTTGTAATGTACGATCGCCGTATCGGCATCTCCCAGCCGCCCGAGGATCGGCGTCAGCTCGCGCTCCATCGCCTCCGGCGAGAGCGCTCTGCCGATCCCGGCGACGCCATAGGCTTCCAGCTCGGAGTATTGCTCTCGCAGTTGCGCTGGCGTGGGCGGCTTCATGAACAGTCCGCTCCTCACGCCAGCCTGGTCCAACGTTTCCAGCACATCCGTCGAGCCCGTGAAGTCGTCGCCATAGTAGCCTAGCTTCAGCTTATATTTTGAAGGTTGCGCCATCGCCTTATCGCCCCGTCTTGCCGAATTTGTCGATTGCCCGCCGCACGACAGCGTGATCGTCCGCGCATTGCGCTAACGATCGGCCTGCGACCGCCGCCTCCCACGCGAGCCTCATGCTCTCGAAGCCCGCCGCTGCGCCATCCGGGTGAGCTAGCATGCCGCCTCCGGCCAGATGCATCACGTCGACTGTCGATGCGGCTGCATAGGTGGCATGCGCCGTCCCGGCCCATTGGCCTGACGAGATGACCGGCATGCTCTGGTAGCCGCCCAAGAGCGGTGTCGTACAAGCCTTGATGGAGCGCGTGACCGATTCGTTGCTTTCGTAGAACTTTCCATCCAGGCCATTGACATGGAGATGATCGGCGCCCGCCAGTCGACACAGCTTCTGGTAGGCAGTGAACTCCATCCCCAGATGCGGCGAGCGCGTCAGCATACCCCATTGGTTGCGATGACCGTGAATCGGCACCTCGCTGTAGCTGTTCAGATGCGCCAGTCCCGCCAGGCCGATGCTGAGCAGACTGACCATGACGCAGCTGCCGCCCGCGTCGACGACCCGATCATGATTGCGACGCAGCTCATCCCAGTCCCCGGTAATATTAAAGGCATACATCAGCCGCTTGCCCGTCGCATCCGCCGCCCGCTCGATCGCCGCTGTAACCGCCTCCACCTTCTGCTCGAAGGGCGCGTAGGGCGGATCGGCATTCAGCTCGTCGTCCTTGATGACATCGAGTCCGGCACGCGCCAGCCGCTCCACCAGTTGCCCCAGCTCCTCGACCGACAGTCCGACGCTTGGCTTGACGATCGTGCCGAGCAGCGGCCGGTCGTACACGCCCAGCAGCCGCCGCGTCCCCTCGATGCCGAACTTCGGACCGCGATAGCGCGCTCCGAAGGCTTCCGGCAAGTCGAGGTCGAGCAGACGCAAGCCCGACAGCTCCTGCAGCTCGAACAGATTGCCCGCTACCGCCGACATCAGATTGGGGATTGAAGGGCCGAAGTTATGGAGCGGAAAGGAAATCGCCACCCGTCCGCGGCGATACACGCCATCATGACCGGCAGGCAACGCGACGCCCGGCAAGCCCGAAGCATCGTGATCCTCCAGCGGCTCGATCTGCTCGACGACCGCGCCATGCCTCTCCTTCAGCCGATCCGTCTCGCCTGGCACCCGCGTGAACGTGCCTGTCGATTGCTCTCCTGCCAGGATCATCGCCGCTTGCTCCAGTGAATAGGGCGTCTCCACCTCATAAGTTGCTGTTACCCGTTGCGACTGCATCATAGTCCCGCCCCCGTTCGTCATCATAGAAATTCAACTAAAATCTATCACCGGCGAGAACCTCTGGTCAATCAAACGGGCGACCGTTCAGCTAAGCCATATTAATATCGATCACCTGTTGCGAAACACAAAAAAGCCGCCACATCCGGCACTTTCGCAATAGCGAAAAGCCGAATAGGCAGCTTGGGAGGGGCAAAAGTCTGTTAGATTGTTCATGTCTGAAGACGGGTTAGAAAAACTAAAAGCAACGTCCGAGCGTACTCGAATTGCACATATTCTTGTTTGAATTCCTTATAATCATCAAGGCGAGCTTCAATAAATTTGTATTGCGGAAACCAATCAAAGAAAGACAATTGCAAGTAGTCGATTTGTTTAGAAGGGATCTGATCGAACTTATCATTCAACACGTAACTTAACGTACCGGCGATGTTCATACAGTACGTGTTGAAATCGCTCGTCAAACCATTTTCCTCGTCCGTCAGCTTCTCAAAATCGGAAGCAAAGTCACTTTCAATGCGTTCCGCATCCGCGTAGGGAAACGGATCCTGTAATGGGATCTGTCGAAGCTGCAGGATAATCTGCTCCAAAAGCACACGCGTCCCTTCACCAAATAATGGTACTTTCGGACTTCTTACCTTATAATGAAGAGGATCCACTCCCGTGACTTCCATTATACCGGAGGCGGCAAGGATGTTAAAGCTGTAAGGCTTTACAAATAGTACACCTGCAAAGACGGAGGAAACGCCATGGAAAAGGAACGCTTGGTGCGCAAGTTCGACAGGCAGGCAGTTCGATATGACCGAAGCAGGGAGCAGCGGGCGCTCGGCGCCTGGCGGGCTGACCTGCTGCGCGATGCCCGCGGCCATGTGTTCGAGGCTGCGGTCGGCGCGGGAGCCAACTTTCCATTTTACCGCAACACGGAGGTAACATTAACGGCCGTAGACTTCAGCCCCGCCATGGTCCAGACCGCGACACAAGCCGCGAGGCGTTACGGGATCGAAGCGAACATCTATCAGCATGATCTGGAGACGCTTGACTTTCCTGACCAATCCTTCGATACGATCGTCTCGACGTTGTCGCTATGCGGGTACGAAGACCCCGTCGCCGTGCTGCGCAAATTCAATCGTTGGTGCAAAATAGAGGGCCAAATCCTGCTGCTCGAGCACGGGACCAGCTCGTTCTATGGACTGAAGTTGCTTCAGCACGCCATCAATCCCCTGTTTCGCTCCATGTCGGGATGCAATCTAAACCGGGATACGCTCAGCCTGATCGCTCAATCGCCGCTTGTCATCGCGTCTTCCGAGCGTCATTTCTACGGCATCATGCACCTTATACGGGCCAAGCCAGGGCCAGGCTGATTTTGGAGGTTTCTAAACTCGAAGCTTAATCGTCTTTCCCCTCCGTTGCCTTGGTCAGTGTAGCCGGATAATGTGACAGATACTGAAGCATCTCGTCACTGATGTCCCACTTGAAGATCGAGGTCAATACAGGGTCTCTGAAAAACGAGCTCACCACGTGAAGGTTGATCTCGCTAGTGTAGGCGTTGAAGCCGATCAAGTCTTGACCTCCCGGCTGTCCTTGCAGATCCGCTGCTTTACCGGGCAGCTCAGGATCAAAGTCAAACGCAGCTAACGAAATGCGGTGTCTACGCGGATGACGGCTCGTCGTGGCATGAATCTCCAGCCTTGCCAGGTCATATACAAGACTAAACACGGTATCCTCTCTCCGAACCTCCTGCAACACGTCAAATGCAAAATCAATCGCAGCGCTTTCCGAAGCTTCTGCTTGTAATCGTTCCGCCACCTGGAAGAAACGCGCCATAGAGTTGCGCGGATAGTCCTCCCACTGCTCCCATTGATGATCGTCGGCTTGCAAATATTGGATCGAATCGCGATACGCCGTATTTGTTATTGCCGGGAGGGATAGCGCTTCGCTGTGAAGGATCATTTCGCCTTCTAAAAACTCGATAATCGCACGCTCGCCGGTTCGATCCACGAGAAGGTAATGCAATTGCGAGGTGCTTTGACCAATTCGTAGGAACGGAGCTTGTGCCAGCACCTCTTGTACCGACCCACAGGTATCGAGGAAATACTGGATCCACTGCAATTCGCCAACCACCGGACGGTCATCCAGGGCGGGATATTCCGTCTGCCACAGCGTCGTCTGCTCGACGACCAATCCGACTTCATTCATCCCGCCGTTCGGGAATTCCTTCCCGTTTTGCGAGACAGTCACACTACCATAGGCGGATATCCAGGCCAAGGGCTTTTCCGGAGGCCTAATCAACGCCGATTTTTGAATGCCGCGCTGATTCGTAAACAGGTACACCCCATCATAGATGACATCCTGGTTTTTGCAGACGTAATGTTTTTCCTTGTGGCGTATTTGAAAGGCTGTACTCATGACTTCAGCTCCTCTAGATTCAATATCGTTTCAAGCGGCTCTACCCTTCCGTTTTCCAAATGATTCAGTAAGGCATCGGCTAGACGAAGAACTCTTTCATCATCCTTTTGGATCACGACTGAAAACCGGTTGATTAACGCATGCTGCCTTTTTTCTTTCTCAAGCCGGGCTAACTTCTCAAGATAGCCATCAACCTCTTCCTCCTTGCTGGCATTGCGCAATAAGCGATGAAGGAACAAAATCTGAAGCTCGGCTTTCAATTCTTGGGTAAGATCTCGCAAATAGCTGTTCTCATCAACGAGCAGCCGATGATCCTCCATGTGAAAATACGCCGCTATTGCTTGCAGTCTTTCCTTGGGGACGGGACGGCGCTTTTTCACCCAATCGTTAAACTGTTGCGGCGTGCTGCCGATCTCCTTGCATACTTGACTATAGGAAACCTCATAAATAAGCGCCAAATACTTTAGCACGCTTAATGGCTGCGATTTGTCGAACTTCATTCGGATCACCCTTTGACGTATAATATGTCTGACGTATTATATGTCATTATACCTTGGATTTCTTTATTGTCAACCTTGCTTTCGCAAGCATTCGTCTCGCGTAATCGCAAATAACCCTCTATCCGGCCAGTATGCCCGAATAGAGGGTTTTTCTTGTTTGTCTCCGAACTCCAAAACGCCCACTCGACGGCTACGGAGCAGTTTTTCGGGTCGAGCATGCGATGCTCGGCGTCGCGATTACTTTGCTGTGCGGCGGCACGCTGTTCGTCAACCACACATTGCCCCCGATAACAGAGCCTCGGCCAACAATCGTATTTCCGCCCAGTATCGTGGCTCCTGCGTAGATCGTCACCTCGTCCTCAATCGTCGGGTGGCGTTGCTCCTCATGCCATCTTTCGGCTCGCTTGGCTACGCTGAGAGCGCCTAATGTGACGCCTTGATAGATCTTCACGGTGTCGCCAATTACCGTGGTCTCGCCGATGACGACGCCTGTGCCGTGGTCGATGAAGCAGCCTCGGCCGATACGGGCGCCGGGGTGGATGTCGATCCCGGTCCGCCAGTGCGCCTCCTCGGTCATCATGCGCGGGATCAACTCCACGCCATACCGGTGCAATCGATTCGCAATCCGATAAACGGCAATGGCGTAGAAGCCTGGATAGGCCAACACGATCTCCTCGAGGCCATCCGCGGCCGGATCGCTCGTATGAGCCGTAGAGGCGTCGATTAACAGCGTGCTCCGAATATCCGGCAACTCGTCCAACAGGCGCTCCGTCAATCGTCGGCACATGCCGGTTATCGGACAATGCTCTGTGGTCTGCGGACAGCATACCGCATGGAGTACATGCGATAGCTGCCGCTCTATGATCGAGACGGCCTGGATCAACCCTGGCCGATCGTCCTCCCAGCTGCCTGACAGCGTGCCCGGGAATAGTAACGCGTAGATGCGTTGGATGAGTTCCGAAACCTCGCGCTGCAGATGGAACCGCTCTGCCCGCAACGGTATCGGCTGCGCGCTCAACAGTAAGTCTGCCAATCGATCGCCGATCGGAGAAATGCCTGCAAGTGTCACCAGCGATGCCCCTTTCCTATTGTTATAGCTGCCACTCGATTAGATGATGGCGAGATCAGGCGGATTGGCTAGGCTTTTCGACCTTTTTCGCTTCGCCTGCTCCCATGAAGTCCGTTTTGATCTGTTCGAAGCGCGCCAGCTGCTTGTCCGTCGGGCTGTACGTATGGACCGTCCAGTAGCGGACGATAGTTTCTGCCAGGCTGCCCAGACCCGAGATAGCGAAGACCAGTGCGACCCAGAAGGTAACGGTCGGCATCCAATACCATCCCGCGACCAACAATACGCCAACCCAAAATCCCATACACCATGGACATGAGATTAAAGTGCCGATCAGCGCTTTCCAGTGCGGCATTCTCGGGTATACATATTTGCTCATCCTGCCCTCGCGGTCCGGCTCCTCGACCTCCTCGACAAATATCCAGCGCAACGGAGCGGTGATGACATCAGAGACGATCAAATGGGTCATGCGGAAGCAAGCCAGACTGAGCACGAGAAGCTGCACCATATTGAGATCCAATTCATTCATGTTCTTTCCTCCTTGTATTGGCGAGATTCAGACTGTTGTCCAACCATTTTTGTTTGCATGCTCGACGTTGGATTTTCCCGCTCGAGGTGAGCGGGATCCCGCCTCGCTTTGCCAGCACCAAGGCATGGAGACGCAAGTCATGCTCTAACGCAACCGCTCGTGTCGCGGCTTCCTCCAGTTGTTGGCGCAGGACGAGATTTTTATGGGAGGGGGGCTCCTCGGCGTCCAGCTCTTCCGTCAGACGATACCCCCGATCGAGCTCTACGGCCACTACCAGCTTCTCCTCCAAGTCCTGCCATATAGAAAATGCGGCGCATTGCCCCTCCGTCAAAGCCGGATGCGCATGACGGACCGTATGCTCGATGTCTTGCGGATAATGATTTTCCCCTCGAAAGATGAGCACATCTTTGAGCCGTCCGGTCACGTATAATTCACCATCGCGCATGAATCCAAGATCGCCTGTCCGCAAATAGCATCCCTCCGGCAGCTCTGCTGCATGGCTCTCGCTGGTCGGGCGATGTCTATGGAAGGTATGTCTGCTTGCTTCCTCATTCCTCCAGTATCCCGAATGCGCGATGCTGGGACCGCGCACCCATATCTCCCCTACAGCGTCATCGTCCAGCCGCTCTAGCGACGCCGGATCGACAATGCAGATCGTCTGCCAGCCATACGCCTGGCCGCAGCCCACCAGCTCTACAGGGCGGGCAACTTCAGGCCCAGCCTCCTGAGCGATGCCTTGCCGCAACGCTTCCGGGTCAAGCGAGATCAGAGGCGCGACCTCCCCCCTCTGACGCCAGGAGATGACCAAGGTCGCCTCCGCCATGCCGAATCCCGGACTCATCGCCGACGCGGACAAGCCGCACTCCGCGAACCTCTCCCGGAACGCTCTTACCGTATCCGCGCGTACAGGCTCCGCGCCATTCGCCGCTATCTTCCAGCGAGACAGGTCCAACTGCCTGAGCTCCTCGGGCTTGATCTTGCGGACGCACAGATCGTAAGCAAAATTCGGTGCGGCGCAAAAGTAAATGCCCAGATCCGACACCGCTTGCAGCCACCGTCTTGGCCGCTGCAAAAAATCCAGCGGTGACATGAGATAGCATGTACTGCCGCAATAGACGCTAACGAGAACCTTGCCGACCAGCCCCATATCATGATATAGCGGCAGCCAGCTTAGCACCCTGGTCGTCTCGTCCAATGCATACGCATGCTTGAGCATCTGAAGATTATGCAGCAGGTTGCCATGCGTAATCATCACGCCCTTGGGAGCGCCAGTGGAGCCCGAGGTGTATTGTAAAAAAGCAAGCGTATCTCTATTCACCTCCAGCTGCTGCCAGTACAGGGCCTCTCCCGGATCGACCTCGTCTGTCAATAGCCAGGAGGCGCCCATCGGCGTCTCCTCCATCATCCGCGCCAGCTTGCCCGATTGCGCGGTATGGGTCAGGATGATCGAAGCGCCCGAATTATGAATGATCTCCTGCAGCCGGGCGTTATGGTGATTGGTCTTGGGCGGATAGGCGGGCACGGCTACGATACCCGCGTAGAGGCAGCCAAAAAAAGCGGCCACGAAATCCAGGCCCGACGGATACAGCAGCAGCGCTCGGGAACCGACGGCGTGGTCGCGGCGAAGACGCCACGCGATCGCTTTTGCCCGTTCATCCAATTGTCGGAAGGTCCATGTCGCGCTGATCCTCTCTCCGTTCTGGAGATAGCCGAATGCCAAAGCGTCCGGCGTCTTGAGCGCTCTCGCTTGCAATATATCCAATAAGGTAGCGTATCCTTCAAGATCCGGCTTGTTCCCGGTCAATAACGATGCCATGCTCGGACTCCTCCTTCACACACGAATCTATTGGGCTGGGGACACTCCCTAGCTCATACCGATCTTCAGGCCGGGAGAGAGCTCCCGGATCTGACGATCCAACTGTTCGGCCAGCCTCTGGACATGAGGCTCTGTCATCATGGCTACATGATCGCCAGGGATCGTGAAGGCTTGTACAGACTGGCTGACATAGGCGCTCCAGCCTCTGACGCCATCATCCTCGTCCGTCGATGCGTCTCCCCACTCCGCCTCTGAAGGGAGAGCGGCACGGTACAACGTAAGGGGACCGGCGTAGTCCGGCATCGGATCATAGCTGCGCAAGGCGTGCAGATGCTTGCGGAACACCTCCAGCAACCGGCCGAACTGCGCAGAGGACGTCCCCGGGGATATCATGGCGCTCTCCTGCATCACATCCCAGATGTATGCCAACTGCTCATCCGGCTCCAATCGTTGCAGCTCTTCGCCGGATATCGCAAGCGACCTGCCGAAGAAGCGCTCGGCCTCTCGGCAAAAGGACAGCAAAAACTCGGTGTTGCTCATCTGCGGCATCCGCTTCGTATACGAAGGAGCTGGACAATCGATAAGCGCGAGCAGCTCGACCCGATCGCCGCTGCGCTCCAGCCGCCTCGCGATCTCATAAGCAACCGTCCCGCCAAAGGACCATCCGGCGACTCTGTAAGGTCCGTGCGGCTGAACCGATCTCATGCAGTCGATATAGTGCGAAGCCATCGCTTCGACGCTGTCGCTATAACGGAAGTCGCCTGCCAATGCCGGCGATTGCAGCGCATAGATGTCGTAGCCGTCTGCGAGATGGCCGGCCAGACTGGCGTAGCACAGGACGTTGCCTCCTGTCGGGTGAATCATAAACAGGGCAGCATCGTAATCGCCTCGACGAATCGGTACCAACGCGCCGCCATAGCCATCGAGCGACGAGGAGTCGCCAAGCGCAGCAGCCAACCGCTCGATCGTCGCGTGTTCAAACAAGGCCGACATTGGCAGCTTGATGCCGAACGCCTCTTCGATCTGGGTCATAAGCCGAACCGCGAGCAGCGAATGGCCGCCAAGATCGAAGAAAGAATCCTGCACGCCAATCGGCTGGACGCCCAGCAGCTCCTCCCAAAGCTTGATCAGTCTCATCTCCAGCAGGTCCCTTGGCGCTGCCTGTGCGCCATGACGACTCGTCGATTGGCGCTCCGGCAGCGGCAGCGCTTTGCGATCGACCTTCCCGTTCGAGGAGACCGGCAGCTCGTACAAGGCCATCAGCACGGAGGGCACCATGGGCTCAGGCAGGGCTTGTCTCAACAGCGTTCGCAGCTCCGGCAGGAGACGACGGCTGATCCTCGACAACGAGGGATGATTGACATAGACTCCCCATTGCTGCTCCAGTCCGGACGCAACGCCTCGCGAGCGCAGCGCCTCCCTCAAGTCCTGCCAGCCTCTCGGCACGTACAAGACATCCCACACATACGGCTGCTCGGCGAGCAGGATATAGGTATCGGCGTCGAGCTGGTCCCCGAGCGCTCTCAATCGAGTCGTCGTCCAGCCCGGCGCCAGCTCTGTCAGCTGACGAACCTTCGAGCGGAACTGTGCGAGAGTCGGCGGCCAAGTCCCGCTATGGAGCAGCTGCTCAGCATGCCATTCCGAGACAAGCGCGCCACTGGGCACCCCGCGCACGCCGACGATGCCGCCGCTGCGACGGCGCCACTCTCGCGCCACGACCTCTGCGAGCTCCGACTCGCTATCCCATGCGAGCCAAGGTTGGCAAGGCGGACCGCTGTCGGCAGATGAGGTTTTGCGGATGGTGACATCGTAGCGGAATTTGGTCAGCTCATTCGGGCTCAGGCTTTCTTTGGCCTGGCATACGATCTGTAGCCGACCTGCGTAGCGATAGGCCAGCCGCTCGAACAAGCCTGGATCGACGAGCAGCTCCCGCTCCATATCCATACGCTTGTTGACTTGCTGGAGCAAGCGCTCCATCTGCAGATCGTCCGCACCGCGATACATTTCGACCGACAGGTGAAAGGGCTTCAGCAGCGCATAGTTCCGAACATCGCCGATGAATAAGGCGCCGCCCGGCTTCAGTACGCGGATGGCCTCCTCCATGACGTGTAAGAGATAAGCGACATCCGGGAAATACTGGACGACCGAGTTCACAATAATCGTGTCAAACGATTCGGCCTCGACCTCGCGCAACGTATCCGCAGGGGAGCAAAACAATTGCACATGATCCATCCGTTCCTCTCGCAATAACGTCTGCACGTAATCCAAGGCTTCTCGCGAGATGTCAAATCCCCAGTATAGCTCGCAGGAGGGCGCTATCCTCGACAGCAGCAGCCCTGTGCCGCAGCCGATCTCCAGCACCCGCTTCGGCGACAATGCCTTAATGCGGGCTACCGTCTGCTCCGTCCACTCCAGCATGTCCGACTCCGGCAGCATCTGATCGGTGTAGCTGCTGGTCCAGCCCGCGATGTTGAACCGTCTGTCTAGCCGCGTGGATGGCGATGGGCGTCTGTAGGTCTCGTCAAAAACCTGCTCCCACTCGGAGACCGCCTCTTGCTGAATCGTCTCCTGACCGATCGTCGACGCCGATCCGACGCGCTCGTCCACACGTCCAATATTCGGTACGACGTAGCCAGCAAGCCGCCGCGCCTCGCCTTCGCCATGGACGACGACGACCGCCTCCCGCACCGCCGGATGGCGCTTCAGCACCGACTCGATCTCGCCCGTCTCTACCCGGTACCCCCGCAGCTTCACCTGATGGTCCAGTCGGCCCAGGAACTCCAGGTTGCCGTCCGGCCGATACCGCGCCAGGTCTCCTGTCCGGTACAACCTCGCCCCCGGCTCCCCGTACGGGTCTGCGATGAACCGCTCCGCTGTCAGCTGCGCGTCCACATATCCTAGCGCCAGCACCTCGCCGCCGATATACAGCTCCCCCGGCACCCCTACCGGACACCGGCCGAGGCTCCGATCCAGCACCCGGTACACCGCATTGGCGATCGGCTTCCCATACGGAATGCTCGTCCACTCCGCAGGCACCTCGCCGATCCGGTACACATTGGACCACACCGTCGCCTCCGTCGCTCCTCCCAGACCGACGATCTGCGCCCCCGGATACCGCCGTCGCACCCGGTCCGGCAGGTCCACCGGGATCCAG
>Ga0160452_100378_pt1 | contig 36218 bp, 34 predicted proteins | sample HID1971I_E6MG_FD_108230 | JGI IMG/M metagenome (GOLD analysis project Ga0160452, IMG submission 108230) | Enriched millipede-associated microbial communities from UW Madison campus, WI, USA - HID1971I_E6 MG | ecosystem: Host-associated > Arthropoda: Insects > Digestive system > Unclassified ...
CAACATTCTGCGCAAAGTATTCCCAAACGTACGTGCCAAACGTAGGGATGGGATAGAGGAGTTGGACGGTAACCAGTCCGTCAACGTGTCAACTCCACAGGTGTTAAGCATCCTGAGAAAGCCAGGTTGAGACATCTGAAACCCCCACTTCAGCCGAGCGTCAGCATCGACAAGTGGCGGGAGTATTCATTGTTGAGCTTTTGACAGAGCTTGTCAATCATCTAACAATTGATAGGCTCCATGGTGGGTCGGACCGATGCCGCCGCCGATCGCCAGCGCCTCGCCAATCGCGGCGTCAATAAATGCCTTGGCTGTGGCAAAGGCCTGCTGCACCGAGCGTCCCTTGGCCAGCTCGGCGGTGAGCGCCGCAGAGAGCGTGCAGCCGGTGCCATGCGTATGCCGGGTAGCGATGCGCGGCGAGGCAAGACGCAGCATCTCGCATCCGTCATAGAGCAGATCGACGGCATCGCCCCCGCACAGATGCCCGCCCTTGAGCAGCACATACTGAGGCCCCAGCGCATGCAGAGCCCGCGCCACCGCCTCCATATCCTCCATTCGATCGGTGAGGGGCAGTCCCGCCAGTCTGCACGCCTCCGGCAGATTGGGCATGACGACGGTGGCGAGCGGCAGCAACTGACTGCGCAGCGCCTCTACCGCCTCGTCCTGCAGCAGCGCCGTACCGCCCTTGGCGATCATCACCGGATCGATGACCAACCGCGCGTCCGTCCCCTGGAGTCCGCGCGCCACGCAGTCGATGATCTCTGCCGAGTAGAGCATGCCAGTCTTGATCGCATCTGCACCGATGTCCGACAGCACTGCGTGCAATTGCGCCTCGATGCACGCGGTCGTCTGCGGATAGACGCCATGCACGCCCAGTGTATTCTGCGCCGTCAGCACCGTGATGACGCTCATCCCGTAAGCGCGCAATTGATGGAAGGTCTTCAGATCCGCCTGGATGCCGGCACCGCCTCCCGAGTCCGAGCCGGCGATCGTGAGCGCTCGCGCGATCATGGACTCACCGCCTCTCTCATACTCACTGCTCCGCTCCTCCGACGCGTGAACCGCTCCGGCGCGAAGCGAGCGAGCGCTGTCGCAGGCTCGCGACCCTCGATAAGATCCACCGTCGCCTGTGCAGTAACCGGGCTGAGCAGGATGCCGTTGCGGTAATGCCCCGCAGCCATGAGGACGCGCGGCAGCTCCCGCAGTCTGCCCAGCAGCGGATAGCCGTCCTGGGTCGCCGGTCGCAGCCCGGCCCAGCGATGGAAGGGGCGCAGCGGCTCCAGGAACGGATACAGCCGATGATTCCAGGCGAGCAGCCGGCCGATGCCGCGCTCGGTCACCGTCGTATCGAACCCAGCGATATCCTCGGAGGCGCCGCAGACGAGGGTGCCGCCCGCCTTGGGTACGACATAGCCCTGACTGCCAAACACCATATGGCGGATCGCGCCGGGCTCAGGCAGCTCGTAAGCGCAGATCTGGCCGCGGATCGGGTAGATCGGGATGCGCAGACCGAGCTGAGCCTCCAGCCCGCCAGTCCAGGCTCCACCGGCGATGACCAGCTCGTCGCCCTCATATACGATGCCATTGCCATCGATCGCGCTCACGCGATCAGCCTCGATGGTCTCGGGCCGGACGCTGCCGATCCGCTCCACGATCCGGACGCCGTGCAGCCGACAAGCCTGCTCCAGTGCCCGAACATAGTCTGGCGCATAGATATGACTCTCCTCGGGATGGTAGAGCGCAGCCTCGACGCGCCGCGACAAGGCTGGCCCCAGCTCCCGCAGCGCTGCCCCCTCGACGAGCTCGGGCTGTCGTCCGAATGCTTGCTGCCAGGCGGCCCGAGTGTCGAGCGCCAGCCGATCGGAGGCATGATACGCGACATTCAGGGAGCCGGAGGCGCTATACTCGAAGTCCAGGCCAGAGGCGTCCTTGACCGCCTGCTGCCACCCGGGATAGAGCCTCAGACTGGCCAGACAGAGACGGAAAAAATCATCCGGACCTTCGCCATTCTCCGAGAAGGGCGCCAGCATCCCGGCCGCCGCTCCGGATGCCTGACCGCCGCATACGTCCTGCTCCAGCACGGTCGCGCGATGCCCGCGGCGGGCCGCTTCAAAGGCGACGGACAGACCGATCACGCCGCCGCCGAGGATGACGATTCGCTTGCTCATCCCTTCACCTTCCACTCGTCGTATCCGCTGCTCGCAGTCGCGTACTTGCGCTTGGGGATACGTCCTGCGAGGTAGGACAGCCGCCCCGCCTCGATCGCCAGCTTCATCGCATAGGCCATCTGCACCGGGTCGACCGCCTTGGCGACCGGCGTATTCATCAGCACGCCGTCCGCGCCGAGCTCCATCGCCTGGGCGACGTCGGCCGCGCTGCCCAGTCCGGCATCGACGATGATCGGCACCTTGGCCTCTTCCACGATCAGGCCGAGATTGTACGGATTGAGGATGCCCAGGCCCGTGCCGATCGGCGCGCCTCCCGGCATGACAGCGGCCGCGCCTGCCTCCTCCAGCCGTTTGCACAGGATCGGATCATCGGAAGTATAGGGCAGCACGGTGAACCCCTCCGACGCCAGGATTTCCGTCGCCCGGAGCGTCTCGAGCGGATCGGGCAGCAACGTCCGCTCATTGGCGCTGATCTCCACCTTGATCCAGTCGCTCAGTCCCGACGCTCTGGCCATCCTGGCGATCCGCACCGCCTCCTCGGCGGTCGAAGCTCCCGAGGTATTGGGCAGGTAGGTGAACGGCTTGAAGTCCAGATGATGCAGGATCGCGTCATCCTCCGGCTCATCGAGATTGATGCGGCGGATCGCAAAGGTCAGCACCTCGGCCTCGGATATCCGGATCGCCTCATTCTGCACATACGGGTTCGGGTAGCGCCCCGTCCCGAGGAAAAATCTGGACGTCAACGTCTTGCCGCCGATCACCAAAGGGTCTTGCACTGTTGCGTCTGTTCCGTCTAAAGCCATCGGTCAGCCTCCTCCCACGAAATGAACCAGCTCGATGCGCATCTCCTCGACAAGCGGCATCATCTCCCAATCCGTCCTGTCGATGATCCGGCCATCGATCTCGGCGACGACCAACTGGTCCAGCAAGCCGTAATGCCGCATGACATCAATCAATACCGTCGCCTCCAGGTCAGCCGGCTTGCCGTTGATCCGCAATCTCATCGCCGCACCTCCCGGCCGCCAGCCTTCTGTATAGCCAGACGAAAAGCCTCGCAGGTCCCCTGCACATCGCTGCTCCCGACGATCTCACTGATCGCGCAAATCCGGCGCGCGCCGGCTTGCAGCACCTCGTCGACATTATGGAGCTTGATGCCGCCGATCGCCACCCACGGGATCGTAATCTCGGCCGCGACCTGACGGACATAGGCGGTCGTCACCGGGTCGACGACATCGACCTTGCTTTTGGTCGCGAAGACCGGACCGACGCCGATGTAGTCCGCCCCCTCGCGCTGCGCTTCGCGCGCTTCTTCGATGGCGTGCGTCGAGATGCCGATGATCTTGTCCCCCATGATGCGGCGCGCCGCCGTCAGCGGCAGATCGTCCTGACCGAGATGGATGCCGTCGGCATCGACCGCCAAGGCGACATCGATATGATCGTTGACGATGAAGGTTACGCCATAGCGTCTGGTCAGCTCTCGCAGCTCCTCTGCCTTGCGCAGCAAGGTCCGCTTGGGACTCGTCTTGTCCCGCAGCTGGATAATGTCGCTTCCTCCGCGGATCGCTTGCTCAATGACCTCCGTCTGTGATCGGCCAGGGTGGAACTGCTCCCCGGTGATCGTATACAACGTAAAATCGTTCATGAGCTTCCCTCCTAATTGTAACTTGGCTTGGCTTACATTCCGATGTAACGGGCATAAAGCGTCTTGGCCCGCACCGGATCCTCCGTGCCCTGCACGAGCACGCGCCCGTCAGGGAACAGGACGAGCCTTTCCCCCTCGGCGAGCTGCACGCGCAGCAGATACGGGTTGGCGCTCACCTCGCCCGCCTCCTGCAGCTTCATCCGCCAGAGTGCCAGATCGAGCGGTCGCCCGCCATCGATCTGCACCGTATCTCTGCCGCACATCAAGGCGATGCCCGTGCTGTCTGCCTGCAGCGCCGGGAACTCCAGACGTCCGCAGGTTGGACAGTCCGGGCGCGCTGCCGGCAGCTTCATCTCGTACGTATGATAGCTCCACATCTCCCAGGACAGCAGACTGCGGCGGACGCGCTGTCGATCCCCGACGAGCAGCTTGAGCGCCTCTACCGACTGGAAGGAAGCCACCACATCGACGATCGGCGAGATGACCCCGATCATGTCGCAGGTCTGTCCGTCGCCGCCGCTGGTCGACTCGGGGAGCAGGCAGCGCAAGCAGCACGTCTCGCCCGGGACGAAGGCGGCGCTCATGCCCCGCGAGCTGACAGCGCCCCCATAGATAAACGGGATCCCCGCTTCAAAGCACGCATCGTTAAGCAGATAGCGGGTCTGAAAATTGTCCGTGCCGTCCAGCACCAGATCCACGCCCTCCATTAACGACGCGATGTTGGCCGGCGTCACGTCGCTCACCAACGCCTCGATTCGGCAGGCCGAATGAATACGCTCCAGCTTGGCGCGCGCCGCTATGGCCTTGGGCAACGATTGGCGAGCGTCCTCTTCATCGTACAGCATCTGCCGCTGCAGATTGCTCCATTCGACGAAATCGCGATCGACGATCCGTACATGCCCTATCCCTGCCCGTACGATATGATTGGCCAGCGCAGTACCCAGCGCCCCCATGCCGACGATCAGCACGCTGCCTGCGGCGAGGCGCTGCTGTCCGGCTTCGCCGATCGGGGCAAATAACCGCTGCCGGGAAAAGCGGTCCTGTTCCTCCTTCATGCTGCTCTCTCCCTTCACGCTCTCCTCCTGGAAAAACAAAAAAAGACACAATGCGCACGCAAAGTGTCTTGACGGTCGATTATCCGCCCACTCTTGTCCCTACGCTGGCATTACCCAAACAGGTTCCTATGGTCCCGCATCGGTATAGATGCAATCTCAGCCTGCTTCCGCAAGCACCCACTTCTTATCTATGAAGTTCCTTTCATTATAGAAGAAGCCATCGCATTATACAAGACTTCGACCGGCAATTGCGGTACAATAACAGACAAGATCATTGAATGTGAATTGCCGCATTTTGCAGACTCTCTCATCATTATAGGGGGCCGTCCATGCTTTTTTATAAAAGCTTTTTCATTAATCTGTCCATCCTGGTGACCTGCTCGTATTTGTTTAATCTCGTCTACAAGCAGCTGTTCGCCAAAGCCGACTGGCGGCTTCGCCAGACCGCGATGGTCGTCATCTTCATCCTCGCCGGCTGGCTGTCCATGGTGTTCAGCGTGCGGACGGACGGGTATGCCTTGTTCGACCTGCGCGCGGTGCCCATCATATTCGCAGCGTTGGTGTTTCGCGATCCGCGTCTGCTGCTGGTGATCGGTCTGGGTATCGCCGCCTTCCGTTATGCGGTCACCGGCTTGACCTCGACGGCAGTGACAGGCTCGATCAATATTCTGATGCTGGGGATCGTCGGCGCGTTGCTCGTCGCGCTCTTCAATCGCAAGCATTGGAGGTACCGCTGGAAGGCCGGCTTGGCCATCTTCATCATCAATACGGTACAGGTCAGCGGAATAGCGCTTTTCGGAGCCGTTCCTACAAGCTTGTATCTTTATGAGATTGCTCCCTTTACTTATCCGACCAGCCTCATCGTCAGCACGTTCTTCGTCTTTATTATGAGAGACTTCTACAAAGAACAGAGGCGGGGCGAGGAGCTCCGGCACAAAAATACGATCCTGAAGAAGCAAGCAAAGGAACTCAAATCGGCCAAAGAGGAGCTGGAGCTAAAAACGCTGCAGCTGCGGCAATCGGCCAAATTCAAGTCGGAGTTCATCGCCACGATGTCCCATGAGCTGAAGACGCCGCTCAACAGCATCCTGCTGATGTCGGAGCTAATCAAGGACGCCGAGGAAGAGGAATGCGCCAAAAACGCCAAGGCAGCGGCCCAAATCCATGAGGCCGGGACAGAGCTGCTGCGCATTATTGAAGACATCCTCGACCTGTCCAAGCTGGAGGCCGGCAAGATGGAGCCGGTCAGCGAGCTCGTCTCGCCGCAGGATCTCGGTCAATTGGTCGCCTATCAGCACCAAGAGCTTGTGGCCCACAAAAAAGGACTGCAAATCGTCCTCGAGCACGCACCGGATACGCCGGAGGCTATCATGACTGACATGTTCCGGCTCAACCAGCTGCTGCGCATCCTCTTGCACCAGGTATCCGCCTACGCCGAAGAAGGCTCGATCCTCTTGCGGATCGAACCCGATCAGGACCAGGACGGCATCCTCTTCCGGATCGCCAGCTGCCATGCCGTCCTGCCTCAGGCGCATCGCGAGCTGCTGCAGCAGGCTATCTATACCGACCGCCCCGAGTTGCTCCAAGCAGTCGGTATCGGCGGACTTGGCTTGTCCGTCTGTCTGCGACTGGCCACATTGCTCGGCGGCCGGCTCGACTTCGAGATCTCCGCCGAAGGCAAAGACTCGTTTGTCCTGCGTCTGCCCGTCGACCCGGCAGCACGCTTGGCGCTGGCGCAGACGGTCCCCAGCTGAGCCAGGATCTAACCGATCAGCTTCAGTAGTCCGCCGAACTCCAGCTCCTCGAACTTGGCAGCAACGCGCGGACGGTCGAGCGTCCAGCAGCAGCCATCGAGTCCCAGCGAAAGCGGCACTTCGCAATGAATCCGGGCGAGCTGTCTGGAGAGCTCGAGCATCTCCAGATCGTTTTCGATCTTGGTGCGGACCGTCGCCGGCAGCTCCGCCAGCCGCTCCAGGATGCCGTCGATGCTGCCATATTCCTGGATCAATTTAAGCGCCGTCTTTTCGCCGATCCCTTTGACACCAGGATAGTTGTCGCTGGCATCGCCCATCAATCCTTTGACATCGATAATCTGCGCTGGTCGCAGACCACGCTCCTCCATCAGATAGTCCGGCGTATACAGCGCGTAATTGCCGTGCCCCTTCTTCATGATGGCGACCGTCACGGTATCCGAGACGAGCTGTAGCATGTCTTGGTCACCCGTCAGCACATACACGTCCGTCGCTGCGCTATGCACTCTCGCCAGCGTGCCGATACAATCGTCAGCCTCGTAACCGGCCAGTCCGACATTGGGGATGCCGAAGCTGGCGACGACGTCCTTGACCAGCTCGAACTGCGGGATCAGGTCGAGCGGCGCCTCCGGTCAATTGGCCTTGTAAAGGGCAAACTGGTCGCTGCGGAACGTCTTGCTGCCCATATCCCAGCAGCAGACGATATGGCTTGGATCAAATCGCTTCACCGCGTCCCAGAAGTAACGTACGAAACCATGCACGGCATTGACAGGCAGTCCGCTGCTCGTGCGGCGGATTGCGCCAGTAAACGATGTAGCAAAGTAAGCGCGGAACAAAATCGCCATGCCGTCGATAAGCAGCAGTCGATCGCTCCCCGTCCCTCTCTCCGTCATACCTCCGTCCAGATCCATCTCCATCTGCATTACACTCTCTCCTCTCCGGGCGATGCGGCGATCAAGCCATGAGCCCGCATGAAATGTCCGATCCGGCGAGCCGCTTCGACGAGCCGCTCTTCCTGCTCGACGATAGCTATCCGCACATACCCTTCGCCTTCCTTGCCGAAGGCATCACCAGGTATGACCGCAACGCCCGCCTGGCGGATCATTTCCCGGGAAATTTGTCGAGAGGCCCACCGTGTCCCGTTATCCAGATCTGGAATCCTGGCCCACAGGAACATCGTCGCGCTCGGCAGCTCCACCTGCCAGCCCTCCTCGCGCAGCGCAGCTACGAAGCGATCCCGGCGTCGCTCATAGAGCGCGCCTGCAGCAGGCTGGCTGCCACGCGCCATATCGGCCTGCAGCGCGGCTATCGCTGTATGCTGCACGGCATCAAAGACGCCATAGTCGATGTTGGCCTTCAGGTCGGCAAGCGCGCCTATCGCCTCGCTGTTGCCTGCGATAAAGCCGATCCGGCAGCCCGCCAAATTAAAGCTCTTGGAGAGCGAGTGAAATTCGACAGCAATCTCATGAGCATCGGGTACCTGCAGGATGCTAGGCGGTTGCCAGCCGTCAAAAGCCATCTCCGAATACGCAAGGTCATGGACGATGAGCACATCATAGCGACAAGCCTTCGCCAGCAGCTGCTCGAAGAACGGCAGGTCCGCCTTGGCCGAGACAGGATTGCCCGGGATATTGACGATCATATAGCGCGCTGCCTGCCAATGCGACTCGGGGATCGACTCCAGGTCGGGCAGGAAGCGGCTGGACGCTCGCAGCGGGTAATAGAGCGGCTCCACGCCCGCCAGCGCTGCTCCTGCGGCATAGATCGGATAGCCGGGATCAGGCAGCAGTACCCGATCGCCCGGATCGGTGATCGCCAGCGCCAGATGCGCCAGCCCGTCCTGCGAGCCCATCAGGGCGAGCAGCTCCCGCTCGGGATCGACCGCGATGCCGAAGCGGTGGCGCAGCCAGTCCGCAGCCTGCCCACGGAAGACGTTGCTGCCTCTGGAGGAAGGATAGCCATAGCGATCCTCGCGCAGCGCCTGTCGGCTGAGCTCCTGCCGCAGCGGCTCCGCTGGCGGCAGGTCCGGGCTGCCGATCCCGAGGTCGATCACATCGATGCCTGCCGCTCTGGCCTCAGCCTTCCAGGCGGCCACCTCGGCGAAGATCGCCGATCCGAGACGAGCTAGACGCTGCGACCGCCATTTCGTCGTTGTGCTCACTATCGATCTTCTCCTTTACTCTCTATACTCTTACGGTATGCCGACAGACAAGCCGGACATTACGGCATCGGCAGCTCCATCGCCTGGATGCTCCAGATCATCGCGATCAGGAACAACGCCAGCCCGGCATACGCCGCACCGTAGCGCCAGCGCGTCGCGCTCGGCACCTCATAATACTGCTCGTTTACTTTTTGCTTGTATTCGATCCACACCGTCAGCCGCAGCAGCTCGCGATCGTCCTTCATGACGCGATCGTTGCCGGTCAGCTCGACGCGGGTCACCTCGCTCCCCTGCGGGACCTCCATCTCGCCTTGGAAATTCAACGTTCCCCAGTGAAAGCGGACGATCTGCTCGCCGGTCAGTCGGCTGTAGGTTGTGTAGTCAAGCGGGCCGCGCTGCTGGTCGCTAAACGCATACCAGGACGGCAGCTCCGACTGGATGCGATGCACATCGACCTCGTATACGCCTTGCAGCTTCGTAGGCTTGCCGGTCCCGCGGTACTTAATATACTTCTGATACAGGTCCCAGGCGAACAGCGCCCAGATGATGAAGAGCAGCCAGCTCCTCAGATAGATAATGACTGCCGCACCGCCGATCAGCCCGACGACCCACAGCCAGCGGCTGACAGCCGTGGAGATCCGTCCGCCGTCGAGCGGATGGATCGGGATCAGGTTGAACAGATTGATCAGGAAACCAACCTTGGCCAGCACGAGCAGGAACGGGTTGTCCAGCGCATAACCGGCGATATAGACCGCCAATGCGCCGATCGTCCCGACGACCGGGCCGCCCATCGCGATATACGCTTCGGTCACCGCATCCTTGGGATGCTTCTTCATCGTGATCAGCGCCCCGATGAACGGGATGAACAGCGGCAGGCTGACCGGCAAGCCCTTGCGCTTGGCGGCGAGGACATGACCGATCTCATGGACGAGGATCAACAGGACCAGCCCCAGCCCGAACCACACGGGGCTGATCAGTGCATAAGCGCCGACAGTGACGGCCATGCTGATGAGCGGGCCACTGAACTTGCCGAGCACCAGCAGCAGGCTCTTGCCCTTGGACAGCAGGAATAATGCGGCAGCTCCGAGCAACAGCCATGGGCTGCGCTTCTCCCTCTTCATCTCTTCGCTCACGGTCGATTACACCTGGACGCCAGACCACGTCTGAGCGTAGTCCTCTTCCTTGAAGCCGACCGTCGCTTGCTTGCCGTCGGTGACGACCGGTCGCTTCACCAGACGACCATTGGAGGCCAGCAGCGCGATCTGCTCGTCCTCCGTCATGGACGGCAGCTTGTCCTTAAGCTTTAGCTCCTTGTATACCTCGCCGGACGTGTTGAACAACTTGCGCACCGGCAGACCGCTAGCGCGCAGCCAGTCACGGACGGTCTGCTCGCTTGGACTCTGCTCGAACAGATCGTGCAGCTCCAGCTCGCGTCCCTGCTCCTGCAGCCATTTCAACGCTTTGCGGCAGGTGCCGCATTTCGGATAATAGTAGACCTTCAATACCTCTTTGCTCATCGCTAACCATTCCTCCTGAATTCAGCTTATAGTCTCGCCCGGATGCTCCAGCCGTCTCTCCAACTGCCGCAGATCCTCCGGCAACGGGGCAGCGAACGTCATCGGCTCTCCGGTCCACGGGTGCCGGAAGGCGAGCTGCTCCGCATGTAGCGCCTGACGCCCAAGCTCCGCCCCGAGCGCAGCCAAGCGCACGTCTGCCTCCGTACCGAGGCCGCCGTACATCGGATCGCCGAGCAACGGGCAGCCGATATGCTTCATATGCACCCTGATCTGATGCGTCCTGCCGGTCTCCAACCGCAATCGGACGAGCGACGCGCCGGCTGCATACGTGCGGACGGTCTCGTAATGGGTCACCGACGGATAGCCTTGCGGAGTGACGATCCGCACATGAGGCTGCTCGGGATCGCGGTCGATCGGCGCGTCTATCGTGCCCACAGCGGGCAACGGCGCGCCTTCGACGAAGGCGCAGTAGCGCTTGTCGATCTCGTCGCGTTGCATTTGCAGCGAGAGCTGCTGATGCACATACGGATTTTTGGCGACGGCGACGACGCCGGACGTGTCCTGATCGAGTCGATGCACCGGACGGAACCGATAGCGCACGCCGCGCTCCAGCCAGTAATGGACGACGCCATTAGCCAACGTCCCGGTGTAGTGACCATGCGTCGGATGGACGATGATGCCGGCGGCTTTGTTAACGATCAGCAGATGCTCATCCTCGTAGAGGATGTCCAGTGTCATCGGCTCGGGCAGGATGTCGTCCGAGCTCTCCTGCTCCATCGCGCAGGTGACGATGTCTCCGACCTTCACCTTGACTGACGTGTATACGCGGACGCCGTTGAGTCGGATGCCCTGCTCGGTCAGCTTGAGCCGCGACATCAGCTTGCGCGAGACGCCCAGCCGCCGCTCCAGCACGGTGCCGACCTTCATCCCCTCATCCTCGGGAGCGACCTTATACGACAGCGGGGGATAATATTGCTCGCTCATCGGCTCTTCCGGAATACCTCGGCGCTGCGCGCATAGACGACGTCCTCTACCTGCAGCAGCGCATTGGCTGCCCGCGCCGCCGCGAACATATAATCCGAGAGGCGGTTCACATAGGCGAGCACCTCGTCATTGACCGGATGCCCTGCTGCAGTCAGCGTGACGATCCGTCGCTCGGCCCGGCGGCACACGGTCCGGCATACATGCAGCGCCGCTGACGGCTCGCTGCCCCCGGGCAAGATGAATCTCGTAATCTCCGGCGCCTGCGCGACCCATTCGTCAATCCACGCTTCGAGCCGCTGCGCCGGTTCGTCAGTCAGCTTGTATACCGGTTGCTTCTCGTCGGCATAGGCGAGATCGGACCCGCAGTCGAACAGCTCCTGCATGATCGTCTCCAACTGCTCGGCCAACGCCTGCAGCTCGGGATGTCGGATCGCCAAGGCTGCAGCCTGCCCTACAAAGGCGTTCAACTCGTCGAGCGTTCCATATGCTTCGACCCGGGCATCGTCCTTGGCGACCCGGCCGCCGATCAGCGAGGTCTGTCCCTTATCTCCCGTTCGCGTATATAATTTCATCGGATTTCCCTGCCCTTTCCGTCATGAGGCTTACTACATCTATTGCCCTACTATACCATACAAAAGGCTCCTCTTGCGAGGAGCCGGCACTGCTGGCCGCGACCGTCGTCATCTCGGGAGCTGACGGCGCTGCTTCATATATTCATTGATCTTCTGATCCAGTTTGCGACTGATCTCGATGACGATCTCGGCGTTCAGGGAAGCTTCCTCCTTGTACGTCTGCTCCATCTTGTCGCGCAACAGGCGTATCTCGTCTTCGAGCTTGCGGATGGGGGGCGTGATGACACAGCTGCCGGCGGCCTGCCGATCGGCGCCGCTTGGTAACAGTTCGTGTTCTGCATAAGCCATGTCCATCCCTCCGACCAATTTTATTAATATATTGTTAAATTATATCAAATAAAGTCGGTCTTCTACAATCCCTTTAGCCTTTTTTCAGATGATGGACAAATTCGCCGATCCGATGGAGCGCTTCGGTCAACTGCTGCACTGAAGTCGCGTAGGAGCAACGGATGAAGCCCTCGCCGCCCTTGCCGAACACATTGCCCGGCACAGCGGCAACCCGGCCCTCCGTCAACAGCCGCTCGGCGAACGTCTCCGAGTCGAGCCCTGTCGAAGCGATCGAAGGAAATGCGTAGAAGGCGCCGTGCGGCTCATGACAGTCCAGACCGATCTCGCGGAAGCCATGCACGACGAGCCGCCGCCGTTGATTGTAGGATTCGACCATCCGATCCTTCTCCTCCAGCCCGTTGGTGAGCGCCTCCAGCGCTGCGACCTGCCCCATGACCGGAGCGCACATCACCGTATACTGGTGGATCTTCAGCATCGCCGAGATGAGATCGGAGTGACCGCACGCGTAGCCCATCCGCCAGCCAGTCATCGCGAAGGCTTTGGAGAAGCCGCTGACGAGGATGGTCCGATCCTTCATGCCGGGCAGCGAGGCGAAGCTGACGTGATTGCCGTCGTAGGATAGCTCTGCATAGATCTCGTCAGAGATGACGATCAGGTCATTCTCCTCGACAACCTTGGCGATCGGCAGCCAGTCTTCATAGGTCATGATCGCGCCGGTCGGGTTGCTCGGATAGCAAAGGATGAGCAGCTTAGACTTTGGTGTAATCGATGCTCTCAGCGCTTCCGCCGTCAGCTTGAAGCTGTCCTTGGCGAAGGTCTCGATGCCCACCGCAACCCCGCCGCTGAGCGCCGTGATCGGCGAGTACGAGATATAGCAAGGCTCGGGGATGAGGATCTCGTCTCCAGGCGAGACGAGCGCCCGCAGCGCCAGATCGATCGCTTCGCTGCCGCCCACTGTCACGAGCACCTCTCCATCCGGGTTGTAGGCGGTATGGAACCGCTGATCCAGATATCGGGCGATTGCCTCGCGCAGCTCAATGAGGCCGGCATTGGACGTATACTGGGTCCGACCGGTCTCCAGCGAGTAGACGCAGGCTTCTCTCACATGCCACGGCGTGACGAAATCCGGCTCGCCGACGCCAAGCGTAATAACATCCCGATTGGCGCTGACCAGATCGAAGAATCGCCGGATGCCCGATGGCTTGAGCGCTTGCGCTTGCGGTGACAGATACTCCCGCATCGACGCTCTGCGGGGCTGCAGCTTCGTTTCGTTCATTTCTTCATCTTTGATCATAGTTCAGCAACCGCCTTTACGGGGAGATCAACAGACGATGGTCATCTTCATGCTCTTCGTAGATGATGCCATCCTGCTTGTATTTTTTGAGTATAAAAAACGTCTTCGTCGACAATACCGCATCGATCGGCGACAGCTTGTTGGATACAAAAGACGCCACGTCCTTGAGCGTCGGCCCCTCAATCTCCACCAGCAGATCATAGGCGCCTGACATCAGGTAGACGGACTTTACTTCAGGGTACAGATAGATGCGCTCGGCGATGCCCTCGAAGCCGCGCCCGCGCTCCGGCGTAATCTGCACCTCGATCAGCGCCGTTACCTTCTCCTCGCTTACCTTGCTCCAGTTGACCACGGTCGCATATTTGACGATGACATGGTCCTTCTCGAGCTCCTCGATCGCCTGCTTGACGTCCGCCTCGGCCGCGTCCAGCATGGTGGCGATCACCGCGGGCGTGTGCCGCGCGTCCTGCTTCAGCAGCTCCAGTACCTTGAGCTTCAACTCTTCCATGACCCAATCCCTCCTGCACCCGTCTGAAATTCATAATGTATATATTACATCTATTCATTCCTGCAAGCAATAATAAAGAACCGCACGCATGCGTATGTCATCTAAGGTAGCGTTATCTTAGTGACATTGCGCATGAGGCGGCTCTCTCGCTACAGGTCGGACACGAGCAGCGCTTCGAGCGGCGGCTCGCTGCCGGCCAGACCGACGGCAACAACGGTGGTGACGCTATCTCCCGCGAGCGGGCGCTCCGACAGCGCCAACACGATCTGCTCCGTACCCGACACCAGCACCTGCAAATCGACGCTGCCCGGAGGTGCGGTGGCATACGCCGTCGATTGCCCGAACCCGACCTTGCCAAACAGCGTCGTGCCGGCCCCGGTGCGTATATCCACCTCCGGGGAATCCGGCGACAGATGGATGAACCGGAGCCGCGCCTGACCCGCAGTAGGCGCCGGATCATCGAGATAAGCGTATAGTTGCAGCTCTTCCGGCAGATCGCTGGCTGCCAGCGTGTACGACTGACCGGCCTGCACATTCAAGGTTCGGGCCAGCAGCGGAGAGTCCGTCTGCCCGGCAGGATACACTTCGATCAGATAGTGGCCTGCCTGTACATTGAGATAGGGCAGGACATCCTTGTAGCCCACGCTGGACGCCGCCAGCTTCTGATTCAGATAGATATCGACGGGCGGCGCGCCCGGCGAAGCATGGATGATCCGCAGTCTGCTGCTCATCGGCTCCATACGGATCGGCGCGACGCCTCCGCTCCACTCGACTAAAGGTCTAACGCCCTGCCCGTACGGCACGCCCCCCGGGTAATACGCAGCGGCGCCGGGCGGACCTGCAGGCATCGAGTTGTAGCCCGGATAGGCTGGCTCTGTATACGAGCCGACAGATCCGGCAGCAGACGTCCGCTGACGCTGCGGTCCCAAGCCTGGATACTGCAGTCCAGGGTAGACCGGCCCGTTATCCGGCGACGGCGGCCCGCCAGCAGCGAATCCGCGATGGCTGTAGCCGCTCATCGTTTGCTCCGGCTGCCATTCGTCCCACACTCCGCCAGCAGCCTCGACCTGCTCCGCCAGCCTGCCCATCCAGTCGCGGTGCAATTGTCCGTAGTGTGCGGACTTCTCCGGAGAAGTGTACCTGTAGCTATCGCTCAACAAGCCATACAGACTCGCTTTTTCCCAACATTGCCTGACTCGCTCATGTCCGTTCATGTCCTTCGACTCCCCTCTTGACAGCTCCCATTCTCATATAAATATGCCGGAAGCACGTCTCTTTAGAAGCCGTGGACCAAAGTCTCTCGCCGCCGCAGGAGATGACGCCCGCCGCACGACAAAGCGGGCTCTCGCGAGCCCGCCTGGGGAATTACATGTAATACGAATTGTGGCCCTGTTGCTGCGGCGCATGATGCTGCGCGGCTGGTTGGGCATAGCCTGCGTTATGGGACGTCTGATGCAGGAACTGCGCCGTTTTTTGCTGCGTCTGCTGGTTTTGTCTCAGTTGCTTGTCGACCTCTTGGCGAAGCGCCGGCGAGGCAGCGCTATACATGTTTGCTTGCTTCATCGTCTCATACAAGTGACCTTGCATCTTTAATGTGCTGTTCAGCAGTTGAGTGAACAGATTGCGGATACTGGGACAGGAAGCTTCGGTAGCTGCCGTAGCATACTCCCTGGTTACCCGCTTCAGATCGGCGAGGATCGTATAGGCCATATCCTCTTGCGGCAACAAGCTCTGGTTATACAATGCGATACCCTCCTTAAGTATACGATTGAGACTGTCAGGCTGCGGACTATTGCTGCGGTTGGGTCGGCGCCAGCTGCTGGTGCTGAGCGAGCGCTTGCATCAGCATGTCGTAGTGCTGCTGATGCGTTTGCTGAAGCTGCATGCATTGCTGACGCAGCGCCTGATTGCTCACGGTAGCCGCGGCCACGGCGCATTGCTTCATGAGCAGATCCTCATTGGACATCGAGTCGACCAGATATTCCAGCTCTTTGGCTGAGATCGGTTGCATCATCGGGTGATTCCCTCCTCTGTAGAAGAATACTGGCAAAGCCTATCGTAGTATGGGCATCGAAGAGGCATAATATGTATGTCGACCGAACGACGACGACAAGCGCCTTCGTCCGGTCGATAAGAGTCAAGTTAGCGCCGGGTGATCCGACGCGACGCCAGCCGTCTTGCGCGGCTGATGCCGGCTTTGCGCGCGTAGGTGTTGACCGTCTCGGAGCCGACCGACCGGTTGCCTCTGCTACGACAAGGCTGTGTGAACTCGCCGCCGACGCGGTTGCCGCCTGTACGCGTGCCCGGCGTGCGGATCGCCCCTACCTGATGTCCGCCCGTACGATGTCCACCCGTACGATGGCCGCAGGAACGGTTGCCGCCGCTTTGGCAGACGGGGCTGACGGCGCGGATCTGATGGATCGCTACCTGCGTCAGTTCATTGTTGTCGACGAGCAGCAGTTGGTTCGGTCCGACCTCGGTGATGAAGCCCTTGAGCTTCTCTGTCCGGCCGAGATCGATTTTGACAAACTGCAGTCTCAGCGCGCACAGTACTTCGTGGAAGCTGCGGGCGCGGATAAAGTGAACCTTGCCGACACTGCGGTGGCTGCAGCGCACTTGTGTAATGCTTTTCACCTGTCTGGCATTGATATAGACGATGTGCTTGTTATGCGTTTTGAGGACCAGATAGTCCCCGCAGATCGCTATCAGACGACCGACCAAGCAGTCGCCGCCGCCGAACCGGACCTCTACCTCGCTGCCGACGAATTGCCCGGGATGTCTCCGCTCCTGTGCGCCGAGCGTTGAACCGCAACACTTGATGTTCATCCTGATCCCTCCAGATTGAAGTAGTAGGCAGCTTTTCTCCTCATGCACCTTCAGCGCCGTTCAGCCCGTCCGGACCTTGAAGCTCAGCTGCCGGAACGCCAAGCCCCGTACGAGCTATACTCTATGTATATGTATCCGGCGCTAATAGGGAACGGGATGTCCATCTATTTCTAGCAATCTATGCGCATCGCCAAGGCCCAATTCATAGATTAGCGGCAGCTTGGTCTAATGGTGACCATCGCCCATCCCCTGGAATATGGTATAGCAACAACGCTAACCCAGGGAGTTGGTATGCATGTCCACAGGCGGATTGCCAAGCCGGCGTCTGATGATCGCAACGGATCAACTGAAGAAGCTTCAGTCAATAGATCCCTGGAGTTCAGAGTCCATCGAGGTGTCCCTGGATACCGGCAACGGCTGGATGAAAGGCATGCTTCGACATCGAGGCGGACATACGAGGAATTATCCGAAAAAATCGTATGAGATTCAGCTGGAGGACGGTTCGATTCGACACTGGAACGCAGAGTATGACGACCCGTCTATGATTCGCAACGCGCTATCGTTCCTCTTCTTCAATCGAATCGGCATCCTGGCGCCCAAAACCCGGCATTGCTGGCTGGAGTGGAACGGTCAGCCGATGGGAGTGTATTTGGAGATCGAATCGGTCGATCGGCACTTTTTCCGCAAGCGCAAGCTCGGCTGCCGCTCGATCTTTTATGCGGTCAATGATAATGCGAACTTCGGGCTGAAGGATCCAGAGAACGGCAAAAAAAAAGCCTCATTTTGGGAGGGCTACGAGCTGATGCTCGGCAATCGCGCTTCCCAGCAGCGGCTGGTCGGTTTTATCCGAGGGTTGCATCGTCTGTCGGGCGGCGCCTTGCGCAAGCATCTGACCGAAAGACTGGATATCCCGAATTATCTCCGTTGGCTGGCAGGGGCTGTCTTGACAGGCAACTATGATGGCTTCGAGCAGAATTATACCTTGTATGAGGGAGGCTTGCGAAGTGTCTATCGGATGATGCCGTGGGATTATGAGGGGACATGGGGGCGCAACTGCTATGGCAGGCCCTGCGAGATCGATCTGGTGCGCATCCAAGGCTACAATAGCCTGACTCGCAAGCTGTTGGCCTTCCCTGCCTATCGCAAGCAATACCAGCAGTTGCTGAGACAGCTGCTCGAGCAAGAATTCACCGAGTCGTCGCTGATGCCGACCGTGGAGGCGCTCCATCACAGCATTGCCACGGCAATCGCCATGGATGCGACCCGCAAGTGGGATACAACAGTATTCGCAGGGGAACCCGCCTTTATCAGAGGGTATATCCGCGATCGCCGCCGCGTCCTGCTGCAAGAGCTGACGCAGTGGGAGAGCGGCAAATCTCAGAAGATACCCATGCTCAGGTAACGCTCGCCCGTATCGGGGGCGATGCAGAGGACGCGCTTGCCCGCGCCGAGTCGCTCCGCTAGACGAAGCGCGGTCCACACCGCCGCTCCGGAAGAGGGCCCGAGCAGCAGACCTTCCATACGCGCCAGCGCTCTCATCGTCGACAGCGCATCGTCGTCGGACACCTGGACGATCTCGTCATAGACGGAGGTGTTGAGGATAGCTGGCACGAAGCCCGGGCTGGTGCCGACCAGCTTGTGCGGGCCGGGCTGGCCGCCGGAGAGCACAGGCGAGCCTTGCGGCTCGACAACTGCGATATGCAATCCGGGGATTGAAGCCTTAAGCGTCTCTCCCGTCCCGGTCACCGTCCCGCCTGTCCCCGCCGTCGCCACGAAAGCATCCAGCCGACCTTCCGTCTGCGCCAGAATTTCCTGAGCCGTCGTCGTCCGATGGATATCCGGATTGGCTCGATTCTCGAATTGATTGGGAATATAGCTGCCAGGATTATCCCGCTGCAGCTCCATAGCGCGGCGGATCGCGCCGGGCATCCGTTCGGATGCTGGCGACAGCTCGACCTCTGCCCCATACGCCTGCAACAGTCGGATGCGCTCTTGCGTCATGTTGTCCGGCATCACGAGGATTAACCGATAGCCTTTAGCGGCCGCATTCATCGCCAAGCCTATACCGGTGTTGCCGCTCGTCGGCTCGATGATGACCGCTCCCGGCTGGATCAACCCGCGACGCTCGGCATCCTCGATGAGGGAGAATGCCGCTCTGTCCTTGACGCTGCCGCTCGGATTAAAGCGCTCCAGCTTGACGAGCACCTCCGCCTGGTCGGGGCCCGCCAGACGATTCAATCGGATCACCGGCGTATCGCCGATAAGCTCGGTAATATTATGTGCTACACGCATCGTTGTCCGTCCCTCTCCCATTGACTAATTGTGTTGCCGACTTGCTGTCGCTTGAGCGGAGCCAGGGCGCAGCAGATAACGGCGGATGAAGATCCAGCCCAGGCTCGGCATGATGCCCACCCCGAGCAGCTGCCAGATCAGATCCGACGGCTCGCTCGTGCGGACCGCCACCAGCAGATAAGCTGCCAAGCCGATCAGACGACCGAGCACCAGTCCCGCCTCGCGCAGCACGATGAACTCCTCGCGGCGGCTGGCCGCCTCCGTGGTCGCACCGATCCGGTCGAACACCGATGAAGTCATCGGGATCGTATAGAGCGGCAGGAACAGCGCCGTGCCGATACCGAACCAGAGCAGCGTCGTATAATCCAATCGCCACAGCAACGGCAGGATCACCAGCGTCAGCATGACGGCGCCGATCAGCATCGCCGGCACGCGATTGCGCATCGTGAGCAGACGGCCTACCAGCAGGAAGGCGATCAGGCCGACGAGCGACGTCCACAGCGAGTAGGTGCCAAGCGTCTGCTCATTGCGAGTGACGAGGTAGACCAGCAGCCCGATCAGAAACATAAATACACCTTCCCGCACACCCTGCGCAATCAGCGAAAGGAACACCGCCCGCCAGCCCGGGTCGTCATCGCGCAGCCTTCGGAAGCCGTACCCCCAGCTATAGCTGCCGGTAGACTTGCGCTTCTTGAGCCAGAAGCTGGTAGCCGCGCAGACGCCGAAGATGATGAGCGAGATCGTAAAGATCAATCGGTACCCTGCTCCGCCAGCAAAAGCAACGATGAGCATGCCCGAAATCCAGGGCGCAAAAATCCCTGCCGCAGAGGCAAGCAAGCCTGCCCAGCCGTTAAACTTGTCCCGATTGTCCGGCTCCGTAATCTCGAAATAAACAACATTGTAAGCAAGCCAAAAAAATCCTGATGCCAAGCCGCTCAGCGCGCCCAGCAGCATGACGTAATGGGTCGCTTGCCGATCAAGCAGCAAGATGACGCAGTAGAACAGCCCTGACAGGACGATGCCCAGACGCAAACTGTTCATCTTGTTGCGCTCCTTCACCCACTTGCCTGCGATCCAGAAGGTCAGACCGGCGATCGCATATTGCCACAGCGTGAACCAGCCAACCACCAAGAGCGACTGACTCGTCTTCCACAGGTAGATAGGCACGAACGTCCCTGACAATGCAGTCGCCGCGGCATACAAGCCCTGGACGGCCAACAGTAGGACTGCCTGCATGTCCAGCGCGCCCGCCCGTCTGCCCGATTGACGAAGGTCATCCCGGTCCGCCCACTCGGCGCTACGCTTCGTGCTGCGGACCCAGTCCAGCAATCGGGCAGATATGCTCGTCTTGCCTTGCTCCATCTATGCATACCCTCCTCTCTGCAGTACCTTAGCTAAGGTACCCCAAAGCGGTTCGGGTCATGCCGTTAATCCCGGTCCAATGCCTCGCTAAGCGAGCGGATCATCCGCTCGCGATCTTCCATCGCGATCCGAAACTGCACCTGAAAACATGTCGGGCACACATACTCTACAGCCACATAAGGCCGGGCTAGCAAAGGCTTCTCCGTACCCGGCAGCTTCGCTGGCTCATACCCTGGCGCATCCTTCATTGTCTGGCGTCCTGTCTCCAGCATATATTCGCGGCACGAAGGGCACTCTGGCGCTTCCTCCTGTTGATCCATCAGTCGCTCAACCGAAGATTGATAAGCGAGCAGCGTGCGATTCGTCCGGCGGAACCCCGTCGTCTCTGTCTCTCGGGCTTGCTCAGTCTCCGAAGCTTCCTCCTCCGTCATATCCGGCAGCAGGTCATCCTCCAGCGACAGCTCGTCGTCGGCCGCCTCGTCGGCGCCCAGTTGGATCGTGCGATAGCCCTTCAGTTCATTTTCGCAGTGCGGACAAAAATCCTCGGGCCCCAACTCCTCGTCCCATATGATCTCGGTGTGGCACCATGGACATATGACTGTCTCTTCTTCCACTATTACAGCCTCCTCTAAGCTAGATACATGACGCCAAGCGCAATGAAGATCAGCGCTGCGCACAGCAAGATGCCCCACAAATATTTCATCCCGCGACAACTCCTCCTTATTGCATACCGGACGTGAGCACTGTCGCTCCGATAATGTAAGAGAGCGAGACCGAGATCAGCATCGCGATCAGTCCAACCGCGCGATTGTCTTTTTGAATCTCATCGTCGATACGGAATACTGGTGTCAAAAACTCAAACAAAAAATATCCGGCCATCAAAATCCCAAATCCAAAGCCTGCCCAAATCATGCTCTGATAGACCGTTTCATTGGCTTCAATGGAGAAGCGAAAAATATTGCATATGCCAAAAATTTTGCCCCCGGTAGCCATCGCCACCGCGAGATTGCCTTTCCTGATCTCATCCCAGCAGTTATAGCGGGTGACGATCTCAAAGAGGAACAAACAGACAAGCAAAGCGACCACCGCCACCGACACATCGGCCAACGACGCAATATATGGATTGTCGAGCAGCCAGTCCACCTCCTCCAACATGCGCTTCACCTCCTATTTAAGCTCTGCAACGGTGACGCCGTTGCCCCCCTCCCCATAATTGCCAAGACGATAGGCCTTGACATGCCTGTGCTTGCGCAAATAATCCGCGATGCCGGTGCGCAGCACGCCTGTGCCTTTGCCATGTATGATGTAGATCTGTCCCATATTCGAGAGGAAGGCTTCGTCGAGGAACCGGTCCACTTCGATCAGCGCTTCATCTAGATTGGCTCCCCGCAAATCGAGCTCGGAGCGCACCTGATCGTCGCGCGTCCGCTTCAGACTGGCCGCCTGCTGCGGCTGCTTGGTCTGGGCCGGCTTGCTGTGCACCAGCTCCAGATCGTCCAGCGCTACTTTCATCTTCATAATGCCGAGCTGCACGGTCGCTTCCTTGCCGCTGATCTCCACGACATGCCCCTTCTGATTGAGGCTGTGGACGACCACGTCGTCGCCTGCCCCGATTTTTTGCGGCTTTGGCGCGCCTGCAGGGCGTTTGGCTTGCTGCTTTTGCGGCGCCGCCTCGGAGAGCTTGCGCTTGGCTTCGATGAGCTTGTGCTCCTTCACCGATGCGCCTTCCGCGAGCGCCAGCTTGCGCAGATCGGCGATGATCTCCTCGGCTTCGCGCGTCGCCTTGAGTACCGCTTGCCGTCCTTCCTCCTGCGCTTTGTCCAGCAGCTTCTCCCGCTGCTCTTCGAATCGGCGCTGCTGCTCTTGCAGCTTTTGCTGCTGGGCTTCGATCTCGCGGCGCAGCTCCTCGGCTTGCTTGCGGTCGCGCTCGGCCTGGAGGCGATCCGCCTCCAGCGAAGCGATCATATGCTCGACTCGCATATCCTCGTCGCTCACCTCGCCGCGAGCATGATCGATGATCTCCTTGGCCAGCCCGAGCCGCTCAGCGATCGCAAAGGCATTGCTTCGTCCCGGCACGCCTACGAGCAAGCGATAGGTCGGGCTAAGCGTCTGCACGTCAAACTCCATGCTCGCATTGATGACGCCTGCACGGTTGTAGGCATACGCCTTGAGCTCGCTATAGTGCGTAGTCGCCACCATCCGGCAGCCAGTTCGGTGGATATGCTCCAACATCGCGACCGCCAACGCCGACCCTTCCGCCGGGTCGGTGCCCGCTCCCAGCTCATCGAGCAGCACAAGCGACTTGGGCGTCATCGACGTCAGGATGCGGATGATGTTGGTCAGATGGCTCGAGAAGGTACTGAGATTCTGCTCGATGCTCTGTTCGTCGCCGATGTCGGCATAGATTGCGTCGAAGACGCACAGCTGACTGCCGTCCTCGGCGGGCACAAACAGCCCGGACATCGCCATCAGACTGAGCAAGCCGATCGTCTTCAGCGATACCGTCTTGCCCCCGGTGTTGGGGCCCGTTACGATGATCGTCGTAAAGTTGTTGCCCAGCTCGATATCCAGCGGCACGACGCTGTCCGGCGAGAGCAGCGGATGACGACCGCGCTTGATCTTGAGGAAGCCGCGGTCGTTCATGCGCGGCAGCGAGCCGCGCAGCTCATGAGCAAATCGCGCCTTGGCGAAGGCGAAGTCGAGCTGGCCGAGCAGATCGAGGTCGATGATCAGCTCTTGCTCGTACTCGGCTACGCGTCCGGTCAGACGATGCAGGATCTTCTCGATCTCCCGCTGCTCTCCGACCTTCAGCTCGCGCAGCTTGTTGTTCATGACGACGATCGTCTCCGGCTCGATGAACAGCGTCGCTCCAGAGCCAGACTGGTCATGGACGATACCGCCGAAGTGCGAGCGGTACTCCTGTTTGACCGGGATGACATAACGATCGTTGCGCTGCGTGATGATAGCGTCCTGGAGCATCTTCTGGACAGAGGATGAACGCAGCATCTGCTCCAGCTTCTCCCGTACTCTGCCCTCGCCTTGCCGCAGCTCGCGGCGGATCGACGCAAGCTCCGTACTGGCGCTGTCCATCACCTCCGCCTGCTCGTTGATACAGGCATTGATCTCCTCCTCGAGCTGCCGGGATTCTGAGATCTGGCTAGCTAGTGTCTCCAGCAGCGGGATCGGATCATCCTCATGCAGCTGCTGGACGTGCCGTTTCAGCCGACGCGCGCCTCTCACCGTCGTCGCGATATCCAGCAGCTCGGCGCTGTTCAGCATTCCGCCGATCCGGGCGCGATGGAGCGAGGCAGCGATATCGACGATGCCGCCCATTGGCGCATGTCCCTTGAGACGATCAGCTTTGTAGGCCTCATCCGTCGCTTGCAGCCGCTGCTTGACCTCCTCTAGCTCCGTCGCCGGCAGGAGAGCTTCGACCCGGTTCTGACCGAGCGTCGTGGCGGCATGCTGCCACAATCTATGTTTAATTTTGGGATATTCCAATGTAGCCAATATTTTGTTGTCCAACCCCGATACAACCCCTTTCCGTTATCTATTATAGCCGAAGCGCCCTTCCGACGCCATGATCGGAAGCGGCCAGTTTGCTCGCTAGCGATGCGACGGTCGCGCATTGTTTTCCCACGAATGGGGAATCCTGAGGAGGCAATCGCCACACACCACTACAAGGAGGACTGTCACCTATGCGTTTTCTCGGACATGTGATCCGCTTTATCGTCGCTGCCCTCGTCCTTATGGTCGTCGGCTGGATCGTCCCCGGTTTCTCCATCGGCGGATTCTGGAGCGCTCTGCTGCTCGCGCTGGTCATCGCCGCGCTCGGCTGGATCATAGAGGGCATCTTCGGCAAACGCGTCAATCCGTTTGGCCGCGGCATCGTCGGCTTTTTGATCAGCGCGCTGGTCATCTGGATTGCCCAGTTTGTCGTCGGCAACTTCTCGGTCACGATCCTCGGCGCTATCCTGGCTGCCTTGCTGATCGGCATCATCGACCTGTTCATCCCGGTATCGACGCCTTATGATGCCGGCCGCAGCAACCGCAGTTAGCTTTTCCTGCTTCACTGCCCGAAAAGGCTGCCTCCACTCTCGTGGTGCGCGGCCTGTTTCATCTGTCTTCTTGCTAACCTGCCTCTGCACTTCTACGAAGAAGTAAGGGTAAAGTCGCGAATTGTTCAACTTTAGGCAACTTTGAGTGCGATTCAAGCGGTTTTGAACCATCATCTGCTGTCATGTTCATCATTTGTTCATCGTACCTTCATTAATTTGACATCGTATTCATCAAATTGACACTATTTCATTCCAGACTCTCCGTTATAATTAGAAGTGTCACTATCATGTGCTTGGAGGGGAATAATACCGATGAAAAAACAATTTTCAGTCGCGATGACCGCACTGGCTCTGGCGATCATGCTCGCAGCTTGCGGCGGCAACGACAACGGCGCTAACCAAACGCCAGCCAATACACCAGCCAACACAGAGAGCAGCGCTGGCGCAGACAACGCAGCAGACGGACAGCAATTGACCATCGAAGCGACCAACTTCGAATTTGACAAGGATGAGTATGTCGTCAAGCAAGGCGAGCCGGTCACCATCACGTTGAAAAGCGTCAAAGGCAATCACGGCATCACCATCAACAATACAGACATCAGCCTCAAGCGCAACGAATCGGTAGAATACACCTTCGACGCGCCAGGCGAATACCAAATCGTCTGCAACATCCCTTGCGGCACTGGCCACGCCAAAATGGTCAGCAAAGTCGTCGTACAGTAACCGTAACCCCCGCCTGCCAAGCTGGCTAGGCTCGCAGTCCGCCCCCCAGGGGCGGGCTTTTTTGTTTGGGGCCGGTATGCATCCGGGGCGCACAGTTAGACTGCGCGCCCCGGATATTTGCTGCTATTCATGTGCAGAGGCTCAGCTCTGCTCGATCAGTTCGATCCATTCGTTATACTCGGTCTGGAGCTTGTTGTATTCGGTCCGCAGCTTCATATGCTGCTCCCGCAGCTGGTGGAAATCGTCCTGGATCGAGGTAGCGGTCAGCTCGGCAGTTTTCATCACTTCAAGCGTCTCGCTAATACGAAGCAACTCGTCCCTCGCTTCCTCTACCTGTTGGTAGAGCATTCGCTTCTCCTCCTGCAGCTCCAGCTCTTGCTCTCGCCATGCGCTCTCCGCTTGACGATAACGCTCCGCTGCCTGTTCTGCCTCGATGTCTCGCGCACGCAGCTCATCCAGCTCGGACGCGAGCGATGCGATGCGATCCTCGCTGTCTCCCGACGCAGCACGCGCTTCTTGCAGCTCCATCAGGAGCTGCGACGAATCCCGCGCTTGCTCTTCGAGTCGCACCCGCAGTTCGGACAACTGCTGGCGCTCTTCCTCCAGTTGCTCCTGCAGCGCTACCCGTTCTTGCTCGTAACGCTCCAGCTCGGATTGCAGCGCCGCCGCGCGCTGTTGACCAGCCTCCGCCGCATCAAGCGCCCCAGCCTGCTGCGTCTGAGCATCGGCCAGACGCTCTCGCAGCTGTGTCAGCTCAGCAGACAGTTCGCTTTCGCGGTCCAGCCGATCCTGCTCCTGTTGCTCATACATCTCCAGCAGCTCTTTTTGCTCCTTCAGCTCGCCATCACGGCCTTGCAACGTTTCCAGCAGTTGTTCACGCTCTTCTGCTGCCGCTTGGGCGATTCGTCTCGCTTCCAGCACGGACAATTGGCTCTGCGTAAGTTGTTCGCGCAGCTCGGCCAACTGTTGCTCGGCGTCAGCAGCTGCTTCCAGCTGCTGACGAATATCCGTGAGCTCGGCTTGATAGGCGGCGGCAGCTTGGTCGCGGGCTGCCAGCAGCTCCTCTGCAGCCATCGTCCGACGCTCGGCGTCCTCGCGTTGGCCGCGCGCTTGCTCCAGTTGGACCGCCAGCTCCGCCTGACGAGCTGCCTGCTCCTGCTCCGACTGCTCATAGGCGGCGAGCAATTCATTCAGTTCCGCACTCTCTTGCTCGCGATCTGCAATCCTTTGGCCGAGCTCCTCCAGCTTACGCTGGCTGCCTGCCAGCTGCTCCTGCAGGGAGGATACGGTGCGCTCGCTGTCTTCTCCCCGCTTCAGCGCCTCCTCCAGGTTCGCTTGCTCTGCCGCGAGCTCTGCGCGCAGCTCTTCTGCTATGCGCTCACGCTCGATCATTTCACCGCGCAGCGTCTGCAGCGCTTGCTCGCTTTGCTCCAGCGACGCTTGCAGACCAGCCGACGCTGTAACGCTCGCCTCCAGCTCCTCGCGCAGCTGCTGCTCGCCCGCTCGCAGCTCCGATAGCTCATGCTGCGCTGCCACCGCTCTCGACGACTCCTCAGTTGCACGTTGTTGCAGCTCTTCCGCCATCCGCTCCCACTCGGATAGCTCACTGCGCAGTTCTTCCACCATGCGCTCTCGCTTGGTCAGGTCACTGCGTAACTCCTCCGCCATGCGTTCGCGCTCGGTCAGCTCACTGCGTAACTCCGCCGCCGTGCGTTCACGGTCAGCGAGCTCGCTATGCAACGTCTGCTGCGCTTGCTCGCTCTGCTCCAGCGAAGCCCGCAGGCTGGCCGACGCTGTCCCACTAGCCTCCAACTCCTCGCGCAGCTGCTGCTCGACGGCTCGCAGCTCTGACAGCTCCCCGCGCAACTCTTCCGCCAGACGCTCTCGTTCAGACAACTGGCTCCGCAGCGTTTGCTCGCTCTGCTCCAGCGACGCTTGCAATTCTGCTGCTGCACTGCGGCTCGCTTCGAGCTCCTCTTGCTGCAATTGCTCAATGATCCGCAGCTCTTCCAACTCGTGTTGCGCCGCTTCGGCACGCGAAGTCTCATCGGCGACCCGCCGCTGCAGCTCCTCCGTCATGCGCTCGCGCTCGGACAGCTGGCCGAGCAGTTCCTCCGCCGCGCGCTCGCGCTCCACCAACTCGCCGCGCAGCGTCTGCAACGCTTGCTCGCTTTGCTCCAGCGACGCTTGCAGACCGGCCGATGCTGTAACGCTCGCCTTCAGCTCCTCGCGGAGCTGCTGCTCGCTCGCACGCAGCTCAGACAGCTCGCGATGCGCTGCTTCGGCACGCGAATTTTCTTCGTCTACCCGCCGCTGCAGTTCCTCCGCCAGGCGCCCACGCTCGGTCAATTCGCCGCGCAACTCCTCCACAGAGCGCTCTCGCTCCGACAGTTCGTTGCGCAGCGTCTGCAACGCTTGCTCGCTTTGCTCCAGCGACGCTTGCAGACCAGCCGACGCTGTAACGCTCGACTCCAACTCCTCGCGCAGCTGCTGCTCGCTCGCACGCAGTTCATCCACCACGCGCCCACGCGCGTCCAGCTCTCGCTGCGCCGCTTCGGCTCGCAATGCCTCCTCGGCCAAGCGACCGCGCAGCTCCTGGAGCTCCAGCCCGGTCGTGTCCTGCTGCTCCTGCAGCGACTCGATCTCGAGCATATACTCCATCGCCTGCTCCTCCGTCGCCTGCAGCAGCTCATGCTGCCGGGCACGCTCAGCCTGCGCCTGCGCGAGCTCTTCGGCCAGCTGCTCGCCGCGCCCGCTCAACTGCTCCGCTTGCCGCTCGAGCTCGGCCACCTGCTGCCGCAGACTTGCTGCCGCTTCCGCATGCGCTGCCGATTGCTCCTCTGCAGCCGTATGCTGCTCTGCCAATTGGCCGCGCACCGTCTCCAGCTCCTGCACTGTCGCAGCGAGCCGCCCTTCGAGCTGCTGGACCTGCAGCTCGGCCGATTCGGCCCGTTGCTCGGCAGCGCTGCGCTCCGCTTCCAGACTATCCAGCGAGGTGCGGAGCATCTCCTCCTGCTCCATCGCTTGCATCATGCCATCCTCTGCCGCTTCGAGACGCTCCTGCAGCTCTGCCACCGTCGCTTGCTGCTCCTTGCGCGCCTTCTCCAGCTCGGCATACAGCTGCCGGCGGCGCTCCTCGGCCTCGGCGATCGCCTGCTCCTGCGCCGCCTGCTTCTGTTGATGCGTCTGCTCGAGCTGTCGGCGTTCGTTCAGATGGGTCGCATGCAGCTCCTCCAGGCGCTGCTGGTGGCGCGCCTCCAGCTCCTTGAACGCTTGCCGTTCCGCTTCCAGCTCCTGCTCGTAGAGCGCTTGCTGCTCCTGCGCTTGCTCCGCCTGCTCCTCGGCCTGTTGCCTCGTCTCCTCGAGCAGTTGCTCCAATTCGGCATGCGCTTTGCGATGGACCTCGGAAGCGTTGCGGTGCACGGCCTTCAGCTGCTCCAGCTCGGCGGCATGTGCCGTCTGCAACTGCTCTAGCTCGGCAGTATGTGCAGTCTGCCACTGTTCGAGCGCCTCGGCGTGCGCCTGGGCAGCTTCAGCCAGTCTCGTCTCCATGCGCGCCGACCATGCTTGATCGAGCTGCTCTGTCGCTGCCTGGTGCTGAGCCGTCAGCGACGCCTGCTCCTCCTGCCACTTCTGTTCCTTCTCTCGCATCTGGTTGCTCCAGTACGATTCCCGGCTCTCGAACTTGTCCCGCCATTCGGAGCTGCGATGCTCCTCTTCCTCGATCAACCGGTGCAGCTCCGCGCGTTCCCGTTTCCAGACGGTTGCAGACTCATCGAACAGCTTTTGCCAGACGCCCTCGCGGCGTGCCAGCTCCTCCTCCTGTTCGCCGCGCAGCTGCTCCAGGAGCGCTTCCCGCTCCGCAGCCGCTTCGGCCTGCAGTCGCTCCAGCTCCTCTGATTTCGCGGCAGCTGCCTCCTCCAGCTCCTGCTGCTGTTGGAGACGCAATCCCTCCAGTCGCCGCTCATAATCGCCGCGCAGCTTTTCCGAATGCTGGCTATGCTCCTGCGTCAACTTTTTGTGCGCTTCCTCCGCAGCCGTAGATTGCGCTTGCAGCTTTTGCTGCAGCGAAGCCTCCCGAGCTGCCGCTTCCTGCTGTAGCCGCGTCCTTGACTGCTCGAGCTCGCGCTTGAAGCCTTCGCGCTCCTGCTGCAGCTTCGTTTGCGCCTCTTGTATAGCCGTGGCCAGCTCCTCTCGCGTGGATGCAAAAGCCTCCTGCTGCCGTTCCAGCTCGCCGGCGAGCTTCTGCATCTCTGTTTCTCGCTGACTGAGCGTCTCGCTGTCCTGGCGAAGGCGGTATACTTCATCAGCCATATGCACAGCCGCCAGCACTGCGATTCTCGGCAGATCCAATCGCGGATAGCCCTTCGCTACCTTATTCATATTTTCGTCGACCATGGCGGCTACCCGCCGCATTTCCTCTGTGCTGTAATCTCCCGCCAGCTTATATTGATGCCCATATATATCAACCGTCACGCGCGTACGCTGATTGCTCATTTGGCTGTTACCTCCTATTCCCCAGCGTGCAAAAAGCCACATCGCTGTTCACTTGGAACTACTTCGATGTGACTTTGTGTTTTCCTGCCTATTTTCTCAATTCTGCGCCAAAAGATTGTTCCAGCTGCGCGACAACCTTGCCATGCAGCTCGGTCACCTCTTCATCGGTCAGCGTCCGCTCTGCGTGGCGGTAGACGAGCGCCAGCGCGACGCTCTTCTTGCCCTCGCCAAGCCGCTCGCCGGTGTAGATGTCGAACACCTCGACCGACTCCAGCAGCTCGCCGGCCGTCTGGGCGATCGCCGCCGTCAGTCCGCCTGCCTGGACGCTGCGATCGACGACGACGGCGATGTCGCGGCCGCTCGCCGGGAAGCGCGGCAGCGCCTTGTACGCGATCGCAGACTCGGCCGCATCATAGAGCGGCGCTAGTTCCAGCTCGAACAGGTACGTGTCCTGCAGCTCAAAGTCGCGCTGCTGCTCCGGATGGAGCTGGCCGACATAGCCGATCCGCTCGTAGCCGCGACCGGTCTCGAGCAACACCGCCGCCGTCCGACCCGGATGGAAGTGGGCAGGCGCAGCCGCTTCATAGCGGATGCTGTCCGAGACGCCGAGCAAGCGGAACAGCTCCTCGAGCAGCCCCTTGGCGTCGTAGAAGTCTACCGCCTCGGCCTGGACGTTCCATTGCCCCTTGCGTCTGCTGCCGGTCAACAGCCCCGCCACGCGATGCTTCTCTTGAGGCAGTCGCGTCAGCGTCTCTTCGTCGGTATGATAGACGCTGCCGATCTCGAAGAGGGCGACATCGTCGTTTTTGCGGTTACGATTGTAGGCCGCGGTCTCGAGCAACTGCGGCAGCAGACTCGTCCGCAGGACGCTGCGCTCCTCGCTCATCGGCATCGCCAGCCGGATCGGCTGCGCCTCTGCGGTCTGCTCCGGGAACAGCGCCGTCAATGCAGGCGACGTGAACGAATAGCTGACGGCCTCATGCAGCCCTGCGCTCGTCAGTCGCGTACGCAGCTCGCGGCGGATCGCTTGCGGCGCAGTCAGCGCGCCTGGCGTCGCCGCCCCCTCGATCGCGGTCGTCGGGATATTGTCGTAGCCGTGTAGGCGCGCTACCTCTTCGATCAGATCGACATCGCGCACGATATCGCCGCGTCGGGTCGGCACGCTCACCTCGAAGACGTCGCCGTCCAGCGTATCGACCGCAAAGCCCAGCCGAGCGAAGATCGTCTTCACCTCGAGGCTCGACAGCTCCGTGCCCAGATAGCGATTGATCTTGGCCAGCCCAACCTTCACCCTGGCTGGCTCCGCTCCCGGCGTCCCCGCTTGCGCTACGCCTTCGGTGACGAGCCCTCCCGCCAGCTGCGCCATCAGCGCAGCCGCGCGGTCGAGCGCAGGCAGGACGCGATTGGGATCGACGCCCTTCTCGAAGCGGACGCTCGACTCCGAGCGCAGTCCGAGCTGACGCGACGTCTTACGCACCGTACCGCCGTCGAAGCGCGCCGACTCCAGCAGGATATTGACGGTGTCTGCCGTCACCTCGCTGCTCGCGCCGCCCATCACGCCGGCCAGCGCGATCGGCTGCTCGCCGTCGGTGATGACGAGCATCGAGGCGTCCAGGTTGCGCTCCTGGTCATCGAGCGTCTGCAGCGTCTCGCCGTCCCGAGCGAGCCTGACGACGATGCGGCCGCCAGGCACCCGGTCCGCGTCAAAGGCGTGGAGCGGCTGGCCGTACTCCAGCATGACGTAGTTCGTAATATCGACGATATTGTTGATCGGCCGCACGCCTGCCGCGACGAGGCGGTTTTGCAGCCAGAGCGGCGATGGCGCGATCTTGACGCCCTTGATATAGCGAGCGGCATAGTGGAGGCACTGCTCCGGCGCCTCGATCGCAACCGAGATATGGTCGGTCGCCTGCTCCGCCGCATCGATGATCCGGGTATCGGGCAGCTTCACGTCGAGGCCGGTCAGCGCAGCTACCTCGTAGGCCGCGCCCAGCATGCTCAGGCAGTCCGAGCGATTCGGCGTCAGATCCAGCTCCAGCACGGCATCGTCCAGGCCGAGCGCCTCGGCGATCGGCGTGCCTAGCGTCAGCGTGGACGGCAGCACGAGGATGCCCTCCTGCTGCTCGCGCGGCAGCAGCTTGTCAGGCAGGCCCAGCTCCTTGGCGGAGCAGATCATCCCTTGCGACTCGACGCCGCGCAGCTTGGCCCGCTTGATGTGGAGGCCCCCCGGCAGCTTGGCGCCGACGACGGCGACCGGCACATGCTGACCCGCATCGACATTTGACGCGCCGCAGACGATCTGCAGCTCCTCGTCTGTGCCGACATCCACCTTGCATACATTCAGCTTGTCTGCGTCGGGATGTTTTTCTTTATGCTTCACATAGCCGACGACGACGCCGGTGACGCCCTGGTTGCGCGACTCGACGCGGTCGATCTCGATGCCGCCGTCTGTCATCCGCTCCGCGATCTCTTCGGGGGTCAGTCCGCTCAGGTCGACATATTCATTTAGCCATTTATAGGATACGTTCATCTCTGTTTTCTTCCTTTCGTCACATTCTGGTGAACTGGCTCAGGAACCGGAGGTCATTGGCATAGAAATGACGGATATCGTCGATGCCGTATTTCAGCAACGCGATCCGCTCGACGCCCATGCCAAACGCAAAGCCGCTCACTTCCTCGGGATCGTAGCCGCCCATCTCCAGAACGCGCGGGTGAACCATGCCGCAGCCGAGAATTTCCAGCCAGCCGGTCTGCTTGCACATCCGACAGCCGTGGCCCTGGCACTGTACGCAGGTAACGTCGACTTCGGCGCTCGGCTCGGTGAACGGGAAGAAGCTTGGGCGGAGCCGGATCTGCGCCTGACGACCGAACATCTGCTGCACGAATTGCAGCAGCGTGCCCTTCAGGTCGCTCATGCGGATGTTTTTGTCGATGACCAGACCTTCGATCTGGTTGAACTGGAACGAATGCGTCGCATCGTCGTCATCGCGCCGATACACCTTGCCGGGGCAGATGACCTTGACGGGCTTGCCGTTCATCTGCTTCATCGTCCGCACCTGCACCGGCGACGTATGCGTCCGCATCAGGATCTCGTCGGTGATATAAAAGGAATCCTGCATGTCGCGCGCCGGATGATTCTTAGGCAGATTAAGCGCTTCGAAGTTATAGAAATCCTCCTCGACCTCGGGCCCTTCGGCAATCGTATAGCCCATGCCGATGAAGGCATCCTCAATCTCCTGCGCCACCTTGTTGAGCGGATGGACAGCGCCGCTCGCTGGCGCTTTGCCGGGCAGCGTCACGTCGATCGTCTCGGCGCGCAGCCTGCCTGCCGTCTCCTCGCGCTGGAACCGCTCCTGCAGCTCGTCGATCGCACCTTCGATGGCGCCGCGCACGTCGTTGGCGACCTGCCCGATGACCGGGCGCTCCTCCGCGCTCAAGCCGCCCATGCCGCGCAAAATCTCGGTCAACGCGCCTTTCTTGCCGAGATACTTGACCCGCAGGTCGTTCAGACTGCCGGGATCGGCTACCTGCTGCAACGCCTCCAGCGCTTCTACGCGCAGAGCTTCCAAACGTTCTTTCATCGCTGTTCGCCTCCTGAAAATGAGCAAATAAAAAAGGCCCTTCCTCCCGCAAGGGACGAAAGAACCGTGGTACCACCCTAATTCGGACTGCCTGACGCACATGTACGCGCCTGCAATCCCTCAGCCAGATAACGGTCTGTGCCGGCGCCTCCTACCGGAACCGGACGAGACCGGTCGTTCAGAGGGCTGCTCCGGAGCGAACTTCGGCAGCCTGAGTCTGTAAGGACACTCTCAATCGCGGCGTCCTCTCCCTGTTCAGTAGCACTGCGTACTCTTCTCCATCACTGCATTTACAATTTCGATTCATAATATTATAGCTCAGAGCGGTGCCTGGATGCAAGCGTGTCATTGCCGCGCTTCTATACAGACTTCCCTCAAAAGGATGCCTACGGTCACGGGATCGATCTTCCGACTACCATCCGATCCAGCTCGGACTCCACGAAGATGCCCGATTGCAGCGCGATCAGCGCCGGCTCGCGGGCTGCGGCCGGATGGTCCGGCATCGGCAAGTCGAGCCTCCACCAGGCCAAGCCCAGGCAGAGGACGACAGCTGCAAGCGCCGTCGGCACATGGATGCGAACCTCGCGCTGCCACCAGCGCTCCGGGCGCTGCAGACGGTCGATGACCCGCGCCTGCATCCCCGTCGTGAAGACGATTTCCTGCGTCTCCTCATCCAGTTGGTCTGTCGGTCGTGTACGCTTATGCTCCGACATGCTCATTCCTCTCCTTCCAGCTTGTGCTTCAGCATTGCTCGCGCTCGCGCCAGCCTGCTCTTGATCGTGCCGGGCTTCTCCCGGAGCTGTCCGCAGATCGCCTCGATCGACAGATCATGATAATAATGGAGGACGACGACCTCCCGATATTTGTAGGGCAGCGACTGGATATCGGCGGCCAGCGTCAGCTCGGTTGCCGAAGCCTCCGGACCGGGCAGCTTCGACGGCTGCTCCGGCATCGCCTGCTCGCCGAAGACCAGACGCTTCCACGCCGCCATGCGCATCCGCTGCCGACACTCGTTGATCGTAATCCGCGTCAACCACGGGCGCAACGCCGCCCGATTATGCAGCTGATCGATCGAGCGGAACGCCCGGATGAATACTTCCTGACTGACGTCCTCCGCCCAGTGCCGATCCCGCAGCAACAGGAAGGCGGTGCGCAGGATCAGTCCCCCGTAACGTTCCATCGTCAGTCGCAAGGCCTCCTGATCGCCCGCTTTCATCCGGTCCGCCAGCAGTTGATCCGGCGCCTCCTGCCGTGCATCGGACCGATTCGTATCCATTGCCCCGCTCACTCCTCAGGCTCCTCCGGCTGCAGCATGTCCACCAGTCGCTCATCATAGGGCGACAGCTCGGTCAGCCGGCTGAAATAATCCAGGGCGAGCTGCGAATCCTTGCCTTCGCCGCTGCTGCCGGTGCCGATCGCATAGATGCGACCGAGCGCCCGGATCGCATCCTGACGATCTCCCTCTTGTCGATACGCTTCGATCGCTCGCTCCCAGTCGCGAGCCAATACATAACGATCGCCGGCAAGCTGATCGCGGTCGGACAACGAGAAGATTGGCAAGCGTCCAGCATAGGCCGCGTAATAGGTGCTGCTGCTGCTCAGCTTCAGCCCCTGCTCATCGTACGCATCGACCGACCAGCTGAACAGACCGCCAGGATAGACGACGCCGAGGATCGAGGACGGCTTGGGCCCCTCCATGTCGCTAGAGATGCCCTCGGGATAACCGCGCAGCTCGTCTATCGTATAGATGGCTTCCGTGCCTGTCCAGGACTCCTGCAAGCCATGGGTCGTCGTGCCGGACAGTCTGCCCTGCTCGTCTCGCTGGATCGGCTGGATATTCACACGGTAGCTCGCTGCGCCAGGATAAGGCTCCCAGACGAAGCGCAGCTGCTCGTCGTCGATCTGTGTCCCATCGCCGGGGGAGACCGTCTGCAGCTTCGGCACGAAGCGCACATCCAGCGTCTGCGGACTGCCGCTAGCCACACTTACCGGTTCCTCGGGCGACTCCGTGCGTACGAGTCCTTCCAGTTGCTCCGGCAATACGGCCACTCCGACCTCATAACGTCCGGGACTCGCTCCATAGATGCGATACTCTCCGTCGCGGTTGGTCATCACGGCCGGGTAATGCCGATAGCCCGGACTATACCAATGATTCGTATCGACCGGACGAAGATAGACGATAACATCGGAGCCGGGCTTGCCGTCCAGCAGGACGCGGCCGCTGAGCGACAGCTGCTCGGGCGATGTCTCGGTCGGCTCCATCATCTCGACCCAGCGCGCCGCGTCCTCATTAACTCCGACAGCTTGCTTGAACCAGGCCAGCGCTTGCTCCCTCTCCCCCATCTTCAGATACAGGTGGCCGAGCGTGTACGCGCCATTCGCCTTCGTCCACCTATGATCGGGATACTCCTCGACCATCGTGAGCGTGTCAGCGAGCAGCTGTTCATCGGACCGTTTGCTTGCTCTCGGATGCGTATAGCTGTATCCCCGTGGCGTCACATCGATGCGATCGTCATAATTGGGCGAAGACTCGATGATGAGCGACGCCAGTCGATCCGGGGTCGGATTGTCCCAGGTTGCATACACAAGGCCTGCGCATAATGCCGCCAGAGCCGCCAGGATGACGAGCGTTCCCAGTTTTACTTTGATGTACATGTGCATTCTCTCCCTCTCTTGCTGCTCTCTACCTTTAAGATGCGTCGAGGGGCGCATCCGGTTGCACGAATCGCATACGAGAGGTCAACATTTTTTTGCGCTCGTGTCGTTGTTCTGTGATAATGTCACCCTATAACTGTTCTGAGATAATGTCACTATGGGACAGGAGACATTGACATTGAGCAGAGCAGAATTGAAGAAGGTTGTCGTGGTGGAGAAAATCA
>Ga0160452_100381_pt1 | contig 36091 bp, 26 predicted proteins | sample HID1971I_E6MG_FD_108230 | JGI IMG/M metagenome (GOLD analysis project Ga0160452, IMG submission 108230) | Enriched millipede-associated microbial communities from UW Madison campus, WI, USA - HID1971I_E6 MG | ecosystem: Host-associated > Arthropoda: Insects > Digestive system > Unclassified ...
CAGGTCGGCTATCAGGACGATATCTACTTCCGACGCAAGTTCCGACAGATCGTCGGGATCGCTCCGGCGGCTTATGTCCGCAACAGCCGGCGCAGAGTCGTCGCCTGTCATCCGCTAGCCATCGGCATCCTGCTCGCGCTGCAGACGATCCCTTCCGCTGCCCCTGCTTCGCATCCCTGGACCTCCTACTACCGGCGCAAATATGCGACCGATCGCATCATGCCGCTGAGCGACCACCCTCGCGAACGGTTGGCGCAGCTCCAGGCCAGCGGCGCAGACGCGATCCTGGCGATCGGCGGTCGCCTCCTCGAGGCAGAGCATGCGGAGCTGCAGTCGATCGCTCCTGTATGCGAGATTCCGTGGCACGGGCGCGACTGGCGCGAGCACCTGAGGTATGCGGCGCAGTGGCTCGGGATCGCCGGGATGGCCGATACCTGGCTGGCCCGCTACGAGCAAAAGGCCGCGGCCGTGCGCGCGCAGATCGCCCCGATGATCGGCGAGCAGCGGCTGCTGATCCTGCAGGTGACCGCAGAGGCGCTGCTGCTGCCAGGGGCTCATAGCATGGCTGAGGTACTGCATGGCGATCTGGAGATACGCTGTGCAGAGCCGATACCTGACGATCTCAAGAGCGGGCAGGCAGATCCGCCACAGCAGCGTCGCCCATCGGAGACGACGCTCGAGGCGCTCGGGCAGCTGCGCTTCGAAAGACTGCTCGTCGTCATCGACGATGACGACGAGGCGCGAGCTCGCTGGCAGTCGATGACGTTGACCGCGTCATGGCGCGAGCTCGATGCTGTCCGTCAGGGGCGCGTCGATACGCTCGACGCGACGCCGCTGCACGGCTATACCGCCTTCACGCACGAGCTGCTGCTCGAGGAGATCTGGAAGCTATGGCATGATCGTGCATAGAACAAAGTCCGGATTGCTACTGTTCCGTCGGAACGGCTTTGCTTTATACTACTCCTAAATGAAAATGATAATTAATCTTAATTAGACCTTTCATTCATATTCATGCTTAGGAGGCAACTGTAACATGACACGTACCCGCTGGACCCTTGCCCTTGCTGTATTGCTCCTCGCACTGCTAACCGCCTGCGGCGGTGGAGATAAGACCGACCCTGCCGACGAGTCTGCCGCCCCCGGCACGACTGGCGCCGAGAGCGGCGCTCCATCGGAGCAGACATCGAATACCGAGCAAGCGGGGCAAACCGAGACCGACGCGGCGGCTACCCGTATCGTCAAAAGCACAACCGGCGATGTCGAAATCCCCGCCAACCCTGAACGCATCGTCGGCCTGTCGGTCGTCTACCCGGAGTTCCTGTACGCGCTGGGCATCGTTCCTGTAGCCGTGCAGAACTATCATGACGAATACCCGGCCTATCTGCAGGAAGCGTTCCGCGATACGCTCAAGACCGGCATCGCCAAGACGCCGAACTTCGAAGCGATCCTCGCCGCCGAGCCGGATCTGATCATCGCCCCGCAATGGTGGTCGGAGAAAGACTATGACCAGCTCTCGAAAATCGCGCCCACCGTACTCTTGCCCGAACGCGAGGAATGGCAGGATGAGCTGCGAGATATTGCTGTTGTACTGGGCAAAGAGGACGCCGCCGAGCAAGTCATCGAGGACCTGAAAGCGAAGGAAGCGGCAGCCACAGCGCGTCTCGACGAGCTTGTCGGCGACGAGACGGTGTTGTATATGCGCGTCATGGCCAAGGAAATCGTCCTGCACGGCGAAAATCTGTCGCGCGGCAGTCTGGTCCACAAGCAGCTCGGGCTAAAGCCGGTCGAATCCTTCCCGCAAAACGAGATGTCGCTGTCGATCTCGCTGGAGGTGCTGCCCGACTATGACGCCGACCATCTGATCGTCCAGCTCGACGACGATACGAACGAAGAGGTGAACAACGCCTTCACCGAGCTCTCCTCCAGCTCGCTGTGGAAAAGCCTGAAGGCCGTCAAAAACGATCATGTCTATATGGTCGGCAGCAAGGAATGGTTTAACGTCGGCATGTCGCCGCTCGCCGACAGCTACGCCATCGATGCGCTCGTCGCCGCCTTCGAAGAAAAGGCCGGTCGCTGATGCAGCCAGAGGAACTTTATGATCTGACGATTATCGGCGGCGGTCCGGCGGGGATGTATGCGGCCTTCTATGCCGGGATGCGGGAGATGCGCGTCAAGATCATCGAAGGGCGGGAGGAGCTGGGAGGATTCCTGCACACCTATGCGGAGAAGATGATCTGGGATGTCGGCGGCATCCCGCCGATCCGCTGCGCGCGGCTCATCGAGCAACTGGCCGAGCAAGCCGTCACCTTCATGCCGTCGCTCGTCTTCGGTCAGCGCGTGGAGACGATGGAGCGCCGTGCAGACGGGGTCATCGTGCTCGGGGCTGACACGGGAGCGCTCCACTATACGCGCACGGTGCTGATCGCCGTCGGGCGCGGCGTAGCGGAGCTGCAGAAGCTCGAGCTTGAGGGGGCCGAGCGCTACGAGTTGACCAATCTGCACTATACGGTCAGCCGGGTGGAGCGATTCCGCGACAAGCGCGTGCTCATCTCTGGCGGCGGCAACAGCGCCGTCGACTGGGCGCTCGAGCTGGCGGAAGTGGCGGCACATGTCACGGTGGTGCATCGCAAGGACGAATTCCGGGCGATGGAGCGCAATGTTACGATCATGCGCGAGACGCTGGACGTCCGTACGCCTAGTCGGATCGAGCGGCTGCATGGCCAGGGAGATCGTCTGTATGCGGTCACGCTCACCGATCTGGCGAGCGGCGCGGAAGCGCTCGTCGAGGTGGACGAGGTCATCGTCAACCATGGCTACAATAGCAGCTTCGGGGCGTTAAGCGCCTGGGGGCTCGAGCTGGAGGACGGCCTGCTCCGCGTCGATGCGGACGCCGCCGCCTCGATGCCGGGCGTATACGGGGCGGGCGACTGTGTCGTCCATCCCGGCAAGGTGCGGCTGATCGCCGGGGCGTTCACCGACGCGGCGCTCGCCGTCAACAGCGCCAAGCAGTACCTCGAGCCCGACGCGCATGCGATGGCTTACGTCTCCTCGCACAACGAGCTGTTCCGCGAGCGGAACAAGGCGCTAACGAAGCGATAGCGAAAGCGGTGTGCGGGACAACGCGACGATGGCACAGTTGCCGTGCAACCCCGTCTCTTGAAAGCGCCAATTGCCAGTTATACGGACCACCGATCGCTACTCTCTGTATGCGCAAGCGCGCCTCAGCCTTATAGACCGTGCGCGCTTGACTTATTCCGCTTGACTTATTCCTTTCGGCTTGAGCGCTCTGATGACGGACATCATCAGGACGAACATCCCGACGCCGAAGCCCGACATGGACAAGGGAGCCAGCAGGAAGCGCATTGCCTCGTTATGGACAAAAAAGCTTGCGAGCATGATGACCATGCAGATGACAGTAAACAAGCCGACGGTTAACGTGGCGACGAAATCGGGCCAAAGTCGCCCCTCCTCGCGGGCGAAGGTAATTTTATTGTCTCTGAGCAGCGGCAGCGTCAGCAATTTCGGGAGGTAGTCGGCCAGTTGTCCCTGCACCTGATCGATGCGCTCCCTGGCCAAATAACCTTTGTCGATATGGCTGGCGTAGGACTGACTCACCCGGGACAAGGAGTAGGCTTCATCCACCGAGGACAAGGTGCCGTCGATCGTGATGAGCGCCCGGAAAGCGCCAGCTACCGTAGGCTTCAAGGATAACCCGATGTCCGAAACCATCGACATCAGCCGCCGCATCATGACACTCGTAGGATCATGCGAGAAGGAAGCCTCGGCCAGCAGTCTGCCAAGTCGCCGTTCGATCATCGCTACATCATGCCGATGACCTTCCTCGCACACGTCCATCAAGCCGCGCGCCATCTCCTTCGTATCCCCGTTCGTATAGCCCATCAGGAAGCTCAGCATGCCGCTTCGTTCGTCGTCAGACAGATAACCGACCGAACCGAAGTCGATGAGCGCTACCTCGCCATCCTTTGTCAGCATCAGATTGCCGGGATGCGGATCGGCATGGAAGATACCAATCACCAATATCTGATCCAGAAAAGCATGCATAATCATGTCCGAGATGTCGCTTGTCACCGTTTGGGTAAAACGTTGCCCTTCGATATACTCCATCGTCAGGATTTGCTTCGTCGAATACGCCGAATAGACCTTAGGCACGCGAATCGGAATGTTATGCTCCTGAAAGGCTTTTCGCAAGGTGTTTGTATTCAACGCCTCGCTATCGAAGTCCGTTTCTTCGATCAGACTTTCCTTGAAGCCTCTGGCGAGCTGGACCAGGCCCAGCCTTTTCATTTTGGCGGAACGCTCGGACAGCCAGGACACGAAAGCAATCAGGACATCCAGATCAACGGTCATCTTTTGCTTTACGTCGGGTCTCAATAGCTTGACGACGACCTTTTCTCTGGTCTCCTTCAGCCTTGCCAGATGCACTTGTCCGATCGAAGCCGCCGCGATCGGCTGCATATCGAAGTCCGCATAGGTATCGTCAAGATTGCCGATTTTGCTGTCGATGATGCGCTTTAGCTCCTCCTGACGGAGCGGCTGTACCTGATCATGCAGGCTCGAGAACGCTTCGATATAGTGCGGAGGGAGCATATCTTTTTTGGTCGACAGCACTTGGCCGAACTTGACGAAGACGCCGCCCATCTCCTCCAGGATGTCCGCCATCACATGGGGCAGCTTCGCATGATCGAGCTGAATCAGCTGCGGCAGCCCTTTCCGGGAGGCAATCCAGAACAAGCGGAGCAGCCGCCGATACCCGCGAATTTTGCCGAATAGATAGCCAAGCGGGTTAGCGGTCTGCAATAGCTTGAAATTAAAAAGACTCAGCAGCACGTAGACATAACAAGCGATAAATAAGATCAATAGCGGATAATAGAAAAACATCACACGCATCACCTCGGCATCCGAGGGTGCGTGCATCCGATTGAAGTAAGTGAAGTACAAAACCAGCGTTACGATGGAGGTACTGGACAACACGGCTAGAATGAGCTTGAGCTGTTCCGTTTTGAAGGTCTTGATGTTGCCTATCGCAAAGTAGAACAGAAACGCCACGATCAGGATGCTGCTGAGATAAAATTGCTCCAGCACTTGAATCAAGACGCTGACTACGAGCGAACTGAATAGCGATACAACAATCTTATGCTTCTTTTTGAATAACATCGCCATCGCCAAAAACACGACAAAACAGACCAACCATGTGATAAAAAAGAACATGCTCCACCTCACCCGTGCCCGTTATCTAATCGCTTCCTCCCTCCCACTATAGCATACTGAGCCCAAAAGCCGGAAACATCCAGCCTCAGGACGCCGTTAGCTCTGCTCCGCCTCCAGCCGACTATACATGTGCTGATCCTGCAAACGCACCAGCACCTTGCCGAAGCGGCCGCCCTGTCGGACCGTCACCTCGCCCTCGGGATAAGCCCGCTGCACATACGCCTCGGCGATCCCGCGCACCCGGTCGGTCTCCGAGGCGCCAAACATCCGCAGCATCGGCATCAGCTCGCCAAGCGCTTCGTCCTGCGTATACGCCGTCGTCTTGCTCTCCCGCGTGATCAGCGACTGGAACGCATAGCCGTGCAGCAGCAGCAGATTCATCAGGTAGCTCATCTCCAGCAGCTCGCTCCGACGCGGGCGATCGGTGACGAGCGGCCACACTTCATCCAGCAGACTATGCTCTCTGTGGCCAACCATCGTGCTCATGTAACAAAAGCCGCGCGCACAGGAGAGCAGCCGCTCCACGCTCGCCCAATCATGCAGCACCGGACACATCGAGACGAAGACGAGGTCAAAGGCTCGCGACCACCCCCGCTCCTCCAGATCAATCGTCTCGAACGGCTCGCTGACGATCTCTATCGTACCATTCGTGAGCCGTGAGCGGCGCTCCTCCAGCAGTTGCACCTGCGGGGGCGAGGTCTCGACGGCCGTCACCGATGCGCCCTTCTCGGCGAATGGGACGGCAAAGCCGCCCGACGCTGCGCCGATATCCAGCACCCGCGCGCCCTCAAGCTTCACGCCTTGATCCTCGAGCCAGCCGATGATGCGTCTGGCCCGCTTTCTTCCGTCTTCGCTGAATGTCTCGCGGTCAAAGGCAATCGCCTTCTGATCGAAGGATCGGGTCGGATCAACGCCCGCCCGCTGCATCTTGCGTGCTGCCGTATCTGCGTCCTCACGCCAGGCTTGCTCCCAGATCGCCGGGTCGAACAGAGCTGGAATAGGTTTCGTCATCCTTCATTCACTCCTTATAATAGATTACATGAGTCTATGATATCCGAGAATAGAGCGGCAGTCAACGCTAATCTTCTACTTCGCGGATCTCCAAAAAGACGGTCGCCAGCAAGCAACCGCCGAAGATGATCGATAAGACGACTATCCCTTCTTCAACACCTCAAAAGGAATCTGCAAAACCGGGCGATGCGACGCAAACGGCTGCGTCAGCAGCTGCTGCATCGTCCCGCTGGCTGCGAGCGCCTTGGATTGCTGTAATACGAAGCGTTCTGCTGCAAAAGGCAAATACTCCGGACATTCAGAGGTGCAAACCGCCAAAATCTGCTCCGAAGCGGCATACTTTAACACCTGCAGCGCCAAAAATTCGTTCAGCACAACGGTCCTTCGCCCCTCGCGACGCTGAACATCAAGGAAGGCGCGGAGTTGCTCGTCGTCTTGCCCCGCGACATGAATCCGCTCCTCTGGCAGGCCGCTCGCCTCCCTGACCAAGGCGCTCAAGCGCCGATTATGGTAACGCTCATGGACGAGAGCGAACGCTCCGCCACCCAGCGACAGCCGCAGCAGCTCGAACAGCTGGCGGTAGTCGGCCACCAGATTGCGGAACAGCGGATCCTCGACCAGACTGTCGATCATCACGACAGGCGAGCCGTACTCGAACTGCTCGGAGACCAGATGGAAGCTGTCCTCGCTTGCGTCGACCAGGAAGACGCCGTCCAGCTTGCGCTCGGCGATAATACTGACCTCCGGACGTTGCGGGTCGATCCGGGATATCATGATGCGATAGCCGAGCCGGTTGCACTCGCCCTCCAACTGGTCGATAAATTTGGCGTAGCTGATATGCTTGGAGACATATTCGTCCGGCTTACCGACCAGCAGCACGCCGATTACGTTCGTCTTGCCGCTGGCAAGCGCGCGCGCGTTCATGTTCTGCACATAGTTCAGCTTGCTGGCCGCTGCGAATACGCGCATCTTGGTCTCATGCGGAATTTTCTGCTTGGTGACATTGTTCAACACGTAACTGACTGTCGCCGGAGACACCTTCGCCTCTTTGGCAACATCATTCAACGTAACTTTCTTTCGCATGCGACTCTCCTCTATAGACCAAAGATGTACGATTTTTAGACGGTCTTCCGAAGTTTACGTATTATGATAGCCCAAAAAACGAGGGTTGACAACCTTTTCAAGAGCGCTCTATAATGGCATTACTTAAGCGCTTAAGTTAAGACCTATCAGGGAGTTGAAGCATCACATGTCACATCAGCAAGGCTCTACCCTCTTCACCCTGTCGCAGCTTAAGGCGACGCGCCTCGGCAATGAACGGGAGGCGTATATCTACTTGCCCGCGAGCTATCCGGAGCAGCCGGACAAGCGCTATCCGGTGCTATATATGCATGTTGGACAGCATGTGTTCGAGCCGACCAAGGCCAATGGCGATGCGTGGCGCATGCATGAGGTGCTGGATCGGCTGATCGCCGAGCAGTTGATCGACGAGGTCCTGCTCGTCGCCGTCGAGCACAAGTACGAGGAGGGCAAGAGCGAGTATTTTCATGAGCTCAGCGCTTACCCGGTCACATGCGTCGGCGCGGACTACGAGCACTTCCTCATCCATGAGCTGAAGCCGTGCATCGACCGCCTGTTCCGCACGTTGCCCGGACCGGAGCATACAGCCTTGATGGGCTCGTCGGCAGCGGGCGTCGCCACGTATAACATCGGCCTCCGCCATCCCGAGGTGTTCGGCATGCTCGGTATGCTGTCCCCCTTCTTCGTGCAGGTCGATCCGACCACGCGGGTCGAGACCCGGCAATATCGACTGTATGAGCAGGCGCATCCCGGGCAGAAGCTCTGGCTCGACATCGGCGGTATGGAGGGCTTCTTCATGACCCGGCATGTCAAGGACGCAGTGCTGGCGCTGCAAGCGCTTGGCTACAGGCAAGGCGAGCAGCTCTATTACCTCGAGGAGCCAGGCGCAGCCCATACCGAGCCGGATTGGGGCAAGCGGGCGCATATGCCGCTCCTGCATTTCTTCGGCCGCCCGGCTGAGCCGGTATCCGTGCAGCTGCATGGGCCGGAGACGATCGGTGTGAGCGGGCCGACGTCCCACTTGAACCCGATCGTCACGCTCGCCAACGGCTTGTCATATACCGACTTGAGCGGCATGTACGAGGTATCGCAACCGGAGCTGCTCGCTGTCGCACCCGACGGCACCCTGCAGCCGCTCGCTCCCGGGAACGTCGAGGTCCGCTACCGTTGCGGAGAGCTGGAAGACAGGCTGACAATTACGATCGTGGAAGCGTTATCCGAGACGGTCATATTGGATATCGAGATCGAGGTGCCGCTCGAGACGCCCGACGATCCGTTCATCTATGCGACATTCCCGGTGCCAAAGCTGCGTCAGGGACTGTATGGCGGCAAGATCCCGATCCCGCGCGGACTCGGCTTCGTCTTCCCGATCTCACGCGGCTATGATCTGCAGGAGATGGAGGGGCCGGGTCAGCCTGTCCCGCCTCGCACGCTGATCGCCGATCGCGATCAGACCGTACGTTACCATGTTCGCTGCTGGAGCGATCAATTTGCTGCAACCAGCGCATTGGGAGGAATGTAAGCCATGCCAGGACAACCGCAACAAGGGCAATTGTTGACGCTGCGCCCATTTGACTCCGCGATCCTCGGTTACAGCCGCAAGGTGCATATCTATCTGCCACCCGGCTACCGCCGGGATGGCGAACCCTATCCGGTACTGTATGCGCATGACGGGCAGAATGTCTTCCATACCGCCTTTAACGGTCAATCGTGGCGCCTGCAGGATGCATGCGATCGCTTGATCGCAGAGGAGAGGATCGAGGCGCCGATCATCGTCGCCGTCGACAATGCAGGCGAGCAGCGCAGCAGCGAATTCGCCCATGGCGGCCCCCATGAGTCGAAGCTGGACTACCCCTGCAAGGGCGAGCTTTACGAACGGTTCCTGATCGAGGAGCTCAAGCCGTATATCGATAGCCTGTTCCATACACGCCGAGACAGCGACGGCACCATCTTGCTCGGTTCCTCGCGAGGAGGGCTGGTGACGTTCCATATCGGCTTCCGTCGGCCGGATATTTTTGGCAAGGTAGCGATAGTGTCGCCCTATTTTGCCCAATATAATGAAGAACAGCTGTCGCATCACAGCATCGTCACGCTGCCCCGTCAGAAGGGGCCTCGCAAGGTGTGGATCGACGCCGGCGGCATGGAGGGCATGACGCTGCAGCAGCAGCATGTGCGCGAGGTCGTCGACCACCTGCTCGAGCTCGGCTATCGCTCCGGCGAGGATCTGGCCTACTACTACGACCCGCTCGCTGTGCACAATGAGGAGGCATGGTCGCAGCGAGTGCATGCGCCGCTCCTGTATCTGCTTGGTCAAGAGACGCTCGGGCCTGCCGTGGCGCTGGAGCTGCACGGCCCTGCGGAGATCGGCAAGACGGGGCCGACGGCCTATCTGAACCCGGTCGCGCGATTCGCCAGCGGTCTCGTCCTGACCGATCTGGCGGCGGACCTCCGTCTCCAGCCGACTGCGCTGGGCACGGTCGCGTCGACCAGCGGCGACAACACCGCACCGACCGGACTTGACGCCGTCACGCCGACTGCGCTTGGCACGGTCACGCCGACTGGTGTCGTGCAGCCGCTCGCGGCCGGAGAGGTCGACCTCATCTATCGGCGCGACGGGCTGGAGGCGACGCACCATACCCGCTTCGTCGAGACGCTGTCGCCTACTGTCAACGTACGGATCGAAGTTGTTGTGGCAGAGGGAGTCCACGCTCCCGCCCGGATCTACGCTGGCTTCGAGCTCAAGCCAGACGGCGAGCGTCGATATAGTCGGGAGGTCGCGCTGCCGCGAGGGACAGGCTTGCTGTTCCGCATCAGCGATGCCAGCGGTCTCATGGAGACCGACGCCGCAGGCGAACCGGTCTATCGTCAGTTGGTTGCGGACCGCGAGCTGGACCTGCGCTATGAGGTGCAGGGCTGGCGCAAAGGCCATAGCTTGTGACATACACCTAGAGGAGGACGACTGAATATGAGACAAAGCAAACGCATGGCCACCCAAGTGCTGAAGGGCGGACTGCTCCTGAGTCTGGCTTTGACCCCGGCATGCTCGCAAGCGAATACGCCGGACAATCAGGGGACGCCCGCGCCAACTGAAGAGCTGAGACTGTCCAAGCTGCCTGGCGACCTGCAGCCGGAGCCCGGCGCCAGTCTGCTGATCTGGGAGAGCAAGGAAGCGCGCCCCTTCACTGAGCAATTGATGAAGGAGTTCACGGCGCTCTATGGCGTACCGGTACGGATGGAGGAGGTCGGCACGATGGATCAGATCGGCCGTCTCGAGCTGGACGGGCCCAACGGCACCGGCGCAGACGTCGTCACGACGTCTCAGGATCTGCTCGGCCGAGCCGTCACCGCAGGTCTCCTGCTGCCCAACGATGTATTCTCCGAGTCGACGGTTCAGGATCACGAGGAGGCTGCCGTGCGCGCCGCCAGCTACGGCGACAAGCTTTATGGCTATCCGATCAAGGTGATGACCTACGCGATGTTCTACAACAAAGCACTCATCGCCGAGCCGCCGAAGACGATGGAGGAGGTCGTCGCCTTTGCCGCCGACTTCAACGATCCAGCCGCCAACCGGTATGCCTTTATGTTTGATGCGCCCTACTTTTATTTCAGTTATCCCTTCCTCGCTTCGACAGGCGGCTACATCTTCGGCGATCATGGGCTGAACCCCGACGATATCGGGCTCAACAACGAAGGCGCAGTCCGTGGCATGAAGCAATACGCGGCGCTGCGATCGACGCTGCCCGTATCGGCCGGCGACCTCGCCAGCGATATCAAGACCGCGCTGTTTAGCGAAGGCCTGGTGGCGATGAATGTGAGCGGAGCCTGGTCGATCGAGACGTTCCGCAATGCCGGCATCGACTTTGGCGTCGCGCCGATCCCCGACATCGGGGGCGAGCCTTCGGTTACGTTGTCGCAGGTCAATGCGTGGTATGTAAGCGCGTTCTCCCGCTATCCGCAAGCGGCCAAGCTGTTCGCCGCCTTTGCCTCGACCAAGGAAGCGCAGCTCCTCAACTATGAGCTGACCGGCGCGATCCCGACCAACAAGCAAGCCGGAGCGGACGAGCAGGTGCAACAGGACCCGATCGCCAGCGTCTTCTACGAGCAGTTCCGCCGCTCTCACCCGGCGCCCTCGATCCCCGAGGTGTCCAATGTCTGGACACCGATGGATGCCGCCATGGTAGAGATCTGGGATGGCGGCGACGTCAAGGCGACGCTCGATCAAGCCGTTGGCAACCTTCAGGACGCGATTCAATTAAACCGTCAATCGGGAGCGCAGAAGCCGGAATCATCCGATGCCCCTTTTTGACCTAGACAACAGGAGAATGCTATGAGGAGTCATCATGCAGGGGTCGCTACAGCGTTATCGACGGTACTGCCCGGATCGGGACAATGGGTTAACGGCCAATGGATCAAAGGCTTGCTGCTGGCCATCGTCAGCCTGAGCGCTTACGCTTACTTCGGGATGGCGCTGTGGCCCGCAATCTATGGGCTGGTCACGCTGGGCGATACGCCCGGGCGGCTGGAGAGCGTCAACGGCACCAGCGTCTATGTCGCTGGCGACCACTCCATCAATCTGCTCATCCAGGGCTTGATCGTGCTGCTATTGTTCGCGCTGTATGCGAGCATCCATATCGCAGCTATCCGAGATGCGCATCGCATCGCTCGGCTGCGGGCGCAAGGGGAGGCGGCGCCGACGTTCCGGGAGACGCTGGGCTATCTCCACGACCGCCGCTTCCCGCATCTGCTGCTGTCGGTGCCGTTTGCCGGTGTGCTGTTCCTGACGATCATGCCGATCATCTTCATGGTGCTGCTGGCCTTTACCAACTATGCGTCGCCCGCCCATATCCCGCCGGCCAACCTGGTCGATTGGGTCGGTCTGGAGACGTTCATGCAGCTGTTCCAGCTCCGCAGCTGGAGTCAGACATTCGCCGGCGTCTTGGTCTGGACCCTGATCTGGGCGTTCACCGCCACCGTGACGACGTACTTGCTCGGCCTGATCGTCGCGCTCGTCATCTCGCAGCAAGAGATTCGACTGCGCGGCGTCTGGCGGACGGTTATCATCATCCCTTACGCGATCCCGCAGATCATCTCGCTGCTGTCGATGAAGATGCTGTTCAACGGACAGTTCGGACCGATCAATCAGTTTCTCGCCCAGTTCGGACTCGGCGGCCTGCCTTGGCTGACCGATCCGATGTGGGCCAAGGTGACCGTCATCGTCGTCAATATGTGGGTCGGCATGCCGCTATCCTTCATGCTGATCAGCGGCATGCTCTCGACGATCTCGCCGGAGCTGTATGAAGCGGCTACTGTCGAAGGGGCCAGTCGCTTCCAGCGATTCCGGGTCATCACGCTGCCGCTCATCCTGTTCGCGACGGCGCCGATCCTGATCCTGCAGTTCGCCGGCAACTTCAACAACTTCAATGTCATCTACCTGCTGACGGAAGGCGGTCCGGTCAACGGCGCTTACCAGTTCGCAGGACATACGGATCTGCTCATCACCTGGCTGTACAAGCTGACACTGAACAATAATGTATACAACATGGCCAGTGCCATCGGCATCCTGATCTTCATCTTCATCGCCGGGCTGTCGCTATGGAACTACCGCCGCACCGCATCCTTCAAAGACGAGGAGATGATCCAATGAGCATACGAAAGGCTACGCGCCTGCGGCTTCTCTTCAGCTATCTCTTCATCGCCGTAGTCGTCGTCTGGAGCTTGTACCCCGCCCTATGGGTCGTCATCTCCTCGCTGCGGCCGGGCAAGTCGTTGTATAGCAGCTCGTTTTGGCCCAAAGCGCTGACGTTGGACCATTACCGGGAGCTCTTCGCCTCCGACAGTCTGATGTTCGCCCAGTGGTACGTCAATACGCTCAAGGTAGGGACGATCAGCATGCTGTTCAGCACCTTGCTCGTGACGATTACCGCCTATGCGCTCTCTCGCTTCCGCTTCACTGGGAGGAAGATGACGCTGAACACCATCCTGATCCTCGGCATGTTCCCGGGATTCATGAGCATGGTCGCGGTGTACCTGCTGCTGATGCAGATCGGCTTGCTCAATACGCACGCTGCCCTGATCCTCGTCTACTCCTTTGGCTCGATCATCTTCAATCTGTTTATCGCCAAGGGCTTCTTCGATACGCTGCCCCGCAGCATGGAGGAGGCGGCCCGGATGGACGGGGCCAACCATGTCCAGATCTTCACGCGCATCATGCTGCCGTTATCCAAGCCGATGCTCGTGTTCGTCGCGCTGACCACGTTCAGCGGAGCATGGGTCGACTATATCTTCGCCAGCCTGATCCTGCGCTCCCGTGACAAATGGACCGTCGCGGTCGGCCTCTATGATATGGTCAATTCGTATCAAAACGCCTACTTCACGCTGTTCGCGGCCGGAGCGTGTCTGATCGCCGTGCCGATCACGCTGTTCTTCATCTTCCTGCAGCGGTTCTTCGTCGATGGACTCACTGCTGGAGCCAGCAAAGGCTGAGCCCCTATTGGTTGCCTGCTGAGCACAAATAGCGCCTATCCTGAAGCTGCGCAAAGCTTACTCGCGTCGATCCCTGCCAGGCAGAGATCGGCGCGAGTGTATTTGCATGTCCTGACCTTCCATGATAGGATGGCAATCAATATCAATCCCTTGCACAAATGGCGGAGGTGTGCGCATGTTAACCATTAATCGTCGGGACCCGCGTCCCATCTGGCAGCAACTGCTCGACCAGGCGATCCATAATATTACCTCCGGCAATTGGCCGCCCGGCGAGGTGCTGTTGCCTTCGCGAGAGCTGGCCGCCGTCATCGGGGTATCCCGTTCGACGGTCCAGATCGTGTACGAGGAATTGCATAGTCGCGGATATACCGTCACCTCGCGGCGCGGCGGGACGAGAGTGAGCGAGTGGATCGAGGCATCGCGGCCTGCGGAGGAGCGTATCGTCCATGGCCCGGCTTTGCCGGACATGCCGTTATTGGACGAGGCGGTCGGCCAGCTGCAGGAGTGGTTCGGAGGGGTGGCGAAGACGACGCCGACGATCGACTTCACTCCTCATGAGCCCTATCTGGACGAGCAGTTCCGGACGCGCTGGCGCCAGTCCTTCCTGCAAGTCTCGGCGACGAGCGACCTGAGCCACTGGGCGTATGGCGATTCGCGCGGCCTGTTGTCGCTGCGCGAGCAGATCCAGCGTTACCTGTCGCTGGAGCGCGGAGTCCACGTCGGCGTCGATCAGATCCTGCTCACCTCGGGGGCGCAGCACAACATCGACTTGATCGCGCAGGCGCTATTGCAGGAGGGGGATACAGTGGCAGTAGAGGACCCCGGTTTCCCGGCAGCCTGGATGGCGCTGAGATACCGGCGCATGGAGGTGGCGGCAGTCCCGGTCGATGACAGCGGACTATGCGTGGACGAGCTGCCTTCTGCATCGAAGCTGGTCTATGTCACGCCCTCTCACCAGTGCGCCGTCGGCGCGATCCTGTCGGAGCCGCGTCGTCAGCGCCTGTTGCGTCTGGCCGTGGAACGGAGCTTCTGGATCGTCGAGGACGATTATGACAGCGAGTTCCGCTATCGCGGCGATCCGCTGCCGACGCTGTTCAGCCAACGGCCGGAGCACACCTTGTACATGATGAGCTTCTCCAAAATGATCGCCCCCGGCATCCGTGTATCGGCGATCGTCGGCCCTCCGGAGGCAATCCGCAGACTGGCGCGAGTGCAGGAGTTCACCTATCGTCATCTGCCGATTATGGAGCAACTGACCTTGTCCCACTTCATCGAGCACGGTCACTTCATGCGCCATATGCGGCGCGTGCGCAATGTGTATCGACGTCGACACGAAGCGATGACGCGGGCGATCGTCGCCAGCGGGCTGAGCGAGCGTTTCCGGCTGAGCGGTGTGGAGACGGGTCTGCATATGCTGCTCGAGGCTGAATCCGGCTACGACGAAAAAGGCGGAACGCTTGAGGCGCTCCGCCAGGGAATTCGGGTCTATCCGCTCAGCAATTACGGCTTGGTCAGCGGACGCAAGGGCTGGGTGCTCGGCTTCGCTCAGGTCGAAGAGGATAGGATTGAAGCGGGGATCGAGCGACTGGCCGAGATTCTGTTAACGCCATAGAGCTGATCAGGCAAAGTCGACCTGTCGCACCCGCTTGATGTCCGGCATCGCCAGCAAGGACGCCATAACCTCTGGCGATGGGGGCTGGTCGATCCGCAGGATCATCACGGCCGAGCCGCCGATCTCCTGACGACCGACCTGCATCGTCGCGATATTCAGACCCGCCTCGCCGAGCAAGACGCCTACGCGTCCGATGATGCCCGGCTTGTCCTGCTGGGAGATCAAGAGCAGCTGCCCCTCGGGCGGGATCTCGACCGGGTAAGGGCCGATCCGGACGATGCGGCCGCCCGCCTCCGGCGCGTACGCGCCGCTCACCCATCGTTCCTCCAGCTCGGTCTTCAACCGAATCGTCACCGTGCTGAACGCATACTCGGAGATCTGAACCTCGCCGGTATGCAGCTTAATCGCCAGCTCCTTGGCCACATGATGGGCATTGACGGCGTTAACCCGTCGCTCTGCGTATCCCTCCGTCCGGGACAGCACGCCCTTGAGCGCATACGGCAACAGCGGCGCCATGTCCAGCTCGGCGAGCTCGCCTGAGCATGACACGGTCACCTCGCTCACCATGCCATCGGTCATCTGGGCGATCGAGCTGCCGAGCTGCTCGCACAGCTGATAGTATGGCTGCAGCCGCCGCGACAGCTCGGCAGAGAGGACCGGCATATTGACGGCATGGTCGAAGGGCTGATCTCGCAGGATATGCATGATCTGCTCGGACACATCGAGCGCGACATGCTCCTGCGCTTCGACGGTGGACGCGCCCAGATGCGGCGTCACGATGACCTGCGGATGCGAGAGCAAGCGATGCTCAGCTGGCGGCGGCTCCTGCTCCAGCACATCGAATGCCGCCCCCGCGACGATCCCTTCGTCCAGCGCATCGAGCAATGCCGTCTCGTCGATGATGCCGCCGCGCGCGCAGTTGATGATGCGGATGCCTCGCTTCATACTCTCGAACTGCGGCCTGGCGATCAGATGATACGTGTCGCTCGTCAGCGGCGTGTGTACCGTCAGGAAATCCGCCGTCTGCCACATCTCCTCCAGCGACGCCAGCGTAACGCCAGACTGCTTGGCCTGCTCCGGCGTGTAAAATGGATCGTACCCGATCACCTTCATCCCGAATGCAGCCGCGCGCGCGGCCACCTCGCCGCCGATTCGCCCCAGTCCGAGGATGGCGAGCACCTTGTGCCGCAGCTCCACGCCGAGGAAGGCCTTGCGATCCCATCTGCCGCTGACGGTTGTCGCATAGGCTTGCGGGATATGCCGGGCCAGCGCCATCATCATCGCCCACGTATGCTCGCATGCCGTCACCGTATTGCCGTCCGGCGCATTCGTGACGAGGACGCCCTGGCGCGTCGCTGCCTCCAGATCGATATTGTCCACCCCGACGCCCGCGCGGCCGATGACCTTCAACCGCGCAGCCGCCTCGAGGATGCCTCGTGTCACCCGGGTCTGCGAGCGGACGAGCAGCGCATCATACGACGCGATGATCGAGACGAGCTCCTCCTCGCTGAGGCCAGTCGATTGGTCGACCTCGATGTCGTCGGCGAGCAGCAGCTGCCGCAGCCCAAGCTCGCTCATCGGATCGGCGACGAGTACTTTGTACATATTCGCCTCCTCCTCTACGTGGCTGACGGCCGATACATTTTTTCTTCCTCCACGCCATTCTCCTTGGCTGTGATCTGGTACGGCTCCACCCGATAAGCCTGCACCGGGCCGCCGAATACCGAGGAACGGTACTTGTCGACGTGCTGCTGGGACAATGGTCGATTATAATAGCCTGGAACATACTTGTGGATCATTTCTTGCAACAGTTGAGTCGCCTCATCGAGCTCCTCGACAGGCTGCGCTCGTCCGAACAGGATGACGCTCATATACGCCGTATCTGTCTTGGCCGGCACCGGATCGGTGATCGTGCCATACTCCTCGCATACCGTGAAGCAAACCTCCGGATTGGCCGCCATCACCTCATTGCGCCTGCCGCCGCTCGCCCCGTGGAAGTACAGCTTGCCCTCCATCCAGACGAAGTTCAGCGGCACCACATAAGGATATGGACCGTCCGCCATCCCCAGGTGACCGATCCGCACACGCCGCAAGAAGGCCTCGATTTTGTCCATGTCCGTCACTTCTCTCGATTGATACCGAACCCGAGCCATGTTCCTCTCCATCTTCCTCACTCCTGATGTCTCTATTTGTTTAGGTCAGTGTAACAAGCTATGGAGTGGATGTTAAGGTCCATTGATTCGATAGGAGGGCAATCCAATCGTTAGCACGGAACCCTTACTTGCGCGTGCGCGCCTGCTGCGCCAGCCATTGCAGCAGCGATACTTCCTTGCCGTCCACGATGACCGGCTTGTCGTCGTAATCGAGGCGGCAGTCGTCGTTGAGCATGTAGATCCAGGAGAAATGCCCATGGTAGACGTAAGGCTCGCCCTGCTCCTCCGCGAACAAGCCATGCAGATCGATCACCTCGTCGAATAAGGAGAAATGCACCTCGCTCGCCCCCGCCCGCAGCAGCCGCTCGTACGTCGGAATCGACGTCTCCTCCGGCTTGACGACGTTATCTGCTCTGGCATGGGTGAACCAAATCGGCACATGCCGGATCGCCTCGATGTCCGCGTCGCTGATCGTCTCGTCGTACAGCGCCTCGCATACCGGGTAGGCGGCGGCGAAGAAGTCTGGATGATCGAGCACCATACGCATCGTCATAAATCCGCCATTGGAGCAGCCGCCGATATAGATGCGGGATGTGTCGATCGCCGCATCGTTGCGGGCGATAAATTCGTCGATAAGCGCCTTGAGCGCTGCGCTATAACGCGACTTGCCGGTCCGCCCGTACTGCCCGGAGCCGTCGTCCATCCAGAAGGTCGGCGTCTGCGGCGTCAGCACGAACGCCCCGCCGAACAGCGCCTGGATGTCGTCGCTCGCCAGATGGACGACCTTGTTGCCGGCGTAGGCGACCGTCGGGTCTTGCCCGCCCTCGCCGGCGCCGTGCAGCCAGATGATGAGCGGACGACGGCCGCCCCCGTGCTGCGGCGCATAATAGCCATAACCGAGCGGCTCCTCAGCGTAGGAGGAACGGCCATGCAGGAACTTCTCCGCCTGGCTCATCGTATCACCGGCGCATCGGTCGAAGACGAGGCCGCTGAGCGATCCTGCCGTCGATTCGATAACCGCTGTCTGGGTTATGCGGTAGTCGCAGAGGACGAATTCATTGAGTCCGTTCGGGGCCGCGAGCGGCGAGTTGACGCCAAATGGCTGTAGCTTCAACTCCAACGTCACATATTCGCCGCTCGGCAGACGCTCTCCGCTCTGCGTGGAAGGGTAAGCGTCCTTGACGACCCCGTAGCCTCGGCTGGCGACCCGGATATGTTGCTCCTCCCAGCTCTTCGGCAGCATGAGCGTCTCACCATTGCTGGCTCTGCGTTCCACATAGACATTAAAGGCGTCTGCGCTTACGGCCTCCGCGTCTACTTGTGTGCCCAGCCCAAGCACGAGCTTCGTATGGAACGGCCCAAAATCGGTAACGGTCGTAACCGTGTAATAGATATTCCCCATCGCGTTTCTCCTCCTCGTATCTTGCCTTAGTCTCCTTACTCTCTCAACGCCTGCAGCTCGGCGTAGATGCGATCATACTGCACCCTCGAGATGCCGCCGCCCATCGGGTGCTCCACGCTGGAGCTCAGCGTCATCCCGGCATAGGCGCCCAGCCCGGCGATCCAGCCTGGCGCATGGCGCTCGATGATCTGCCTCGCCGCCTCCCACTGGACCAGCTCGCCCAGCTGCGTCGTCTCGTGATAGAGACGATACGAGAGCAGTGGCCTCGCATAGCGGAAGCTGTACGTACCCGAGCCCGCCACGAAGTGTACGCCGTCGGCCTCCTGACGGACCGCGAGGATGCCCTCCGTCTCCGCCAGCTCAGCCTCGCCGCAGCGCACCTGCTCGACCTCCGCTCCCCTCAGCAGCACGGAGGCTGTCGTATTGGCCGGGATCGTCGCCCGCAGCTCGAGCGTATCGCCATGGAAGGCCCACCTTGTCTCTATCGTACCATACATCGACTCGTACGCGACACGAGCATGGCTCAGTCTGCCGCCGGTATAGTCAGGAGCGATATGGAGGTGACGGTAGCCTGGCCGCTCGGCATCCGGCGCCAGCCCGGCGACTCTGCGATATAGCCAGTTGCCGATCGCGCCATAGGCGTAGTGGTTAAATGAATTCATGTCGGCGCTCCAGAACGAGCCGTCCGGCTTGATGCCGTCCCAATGCTCCCAGATCGTCGTCGCGCCTTTGGATACCGAGTACAGCCACGATGGATACGTATCCTGCAGCAGCAGCTTGACCGCCGTCTCGTGATAGCCGTTGTCCGAGAGCGCAAAGCAGAGGAACGGCGTGCCGACGAACCCGGTCGTCAGATGGTAGCCGTTGTCCACGATCATCGTGTTCAGATCGCGGGCGATCCGCTCGCGGTCGCCCGGCTCGACCAGCTCGAAGACAAGCGCCAGAATATGCGCGGTCTGCGTCTGGGCCGCGACACGGCCATTGGGTGTGATGAATTCGGCGCGATACGCCGCCGCGATACGCTCAGCCAGCGCGCCGTACAGCCGGGCATCCTCCTCATGTCCGAGCAGCTGCGCCGTATCCCGAACGATGCGCGTGGAGAGGGCATAATAGGCGGCCGTAACCATATGGTTCGGCGTCGCGCCCATGTATGAGCCCTCCTTGGCGTCGAGCGCCAGCCAGTCGCCGAAGTGAAAGCCGGTATTCCAGACCTCCTCCCGCTCGCCTTGGCTGCGGATGTAGTCGACCCACCCCTTCATGCTCGCATATTGCTCCTCCAGCACGCGCCGATCGCCGAAGACCGTGTACACCGCCCATGGCACGACCGTCGCGGCGTCGCTCCAGGCGGCGGCATTGTAGCCTTGCAGGATGTTAGGCACGACGAAGGGCACGCTGCCGTCCGGGAGCTGGTCCGCCTTCAGATCGCGCAGCCACTTGGCGAAGAACGGCGCAGCGTTGTAATTGAAGAGCGCCGTCTCGGCGAATACCTGGGCATCGCCTGTCCAGCCGAGCCGCTCATCGCGCTGCGGACAATCGGTCGGCACATCGAGGAAGTTGCCTCGCTGACCCCAGACGATGTTGCGCTGCAGCTGGTTCACCCGCTCATCGGAGCATTCGAAGTCGCCGGTGCGCTGCATATCCGAGTGCATCACCTCGCCGATGAAGGCGGCCAGGAGCAGCTCCTCCTCTGGCCCCGACATCCCTTCGACCTTGACATAACGGAAACCCTGGAACGAGAAATGCGGCGCATACGTCTCCACGCCCTCGCCTTTGGCGATATAGCGCACCTGTTGCTGGGCGGTACGGATATTGTCGCGGTAAAAATTGCCCTCGCGATCCAGTACCTCGGCGTGGGTCAAGCAAATTTCGGTCCCTGCCCCGGCCTCCACCGAGAGGCGGAGACGTCCGACCATGTTTTGCCCTATATCCAGCACCGTGTCGCCCTCCGGCGTCCGCAGGACAGCTATAGGCTGCAGCGTCTGCGTCACCCGGACCGGCTCATTCTCCTGGGCGACCAGATGGCTGTAGGGCAGCTCCTGCCTCTCCACAGCGCCCCAGTCGGCGTCGTCGAAGTCCGGCTCGCTCCAGCCCGGCCATTCGCGGCGGGCATCGTAGGTCTCCCCGTCATACCACTCGGAGAGCAGGATCGGTCCGGTCGCTGCCCGCCACGTCCCATCTGTACTGACGATCGACTCTCCGCCATCGCGATAGCGGATATGGAGCTGGACGAGCAGTGCGCGACGGTCGCCATAGTGCTTGGACTTGTTTTCCCAGCCGAGCCTTCCCTTATACCATCCGTTCGCGACCATCGCGCCCAGCGCGTTGGCGCCTTCCCTGACGAGAGCAGTGACATCATAGGTCTGGTATTGCAGCCTGTGGGTGTAGCTCGTCCAGCCGGGGGCAAAAGCCTCATCGCCGACCTTGACGCCATTCAGATACAAGCTGTAGACGCCGGCAGCCGTCGCATAGATGCGTGCCGACTCGATATCCCTCGGCTCCGTCTCGAATGCTCGGCGCAGCAGGAAGGCCGCCTCGGCATCCGGATCGATCGCTTCGGCTGCGGGCGTGATCCAGCTCGCCGACCATTCCTGCTCGGACAGCAAGGCAGTCTCCCACCATGCCGGCTCGCTCCACGCCGTCTCCTCGCCGTACTGGTTCCATGCTCTCACCTGATACGTATACCGCGTGCGCGAGGAGAGCGGCGGCCCCTCGTACGGGATCAGGACAGAGGCATCCGAAGCGACGCGTCCGCTGTCCCATAGGGGCGACTCCGTATCCTCTATGAACACCTGGATTTGATAAGCCGTCTGCAGCACATGTCTGCGATTAGACACCAGCCTCCAGCTGATCCTCGGATGCGTCGCATCCGTCCCGAGCAGCTGCGGTCGATACTCCGCAGTCAAGTCGCATACCGCGAACAAAGTCATAGCGCAACCTTCCTTTCTCTTGTCTCTTCTATAGCGACCATTATACAGAGATTAGAGGTAAAACGCTTTCATTTTTCCGTCTTTTACTTTGGTTTTGCCGACTTCTTGCGGACGACTCAAGGTACAGTGGCGCATCGCTCTGCGATGCGCCACGGCAGTTATCTCTGTTGATCTGGCTGTTGAAGCAACTTATACTCAATTGGACTTCGCTAATAAATATAGAAAGTACGGCACGCTGATCAGCGTAATGACGATTCCAGTCGGAACACCCTCAGCCAGACTAAGCGTGCGCGTGAGCGTATCGGCCAATAGTACGATAAACCCTCCGGCAAGACTCGCTGCCGGGATGAGCAGCTTATGATCCGGACCGACGAGCTTGCGCGCCATATGCGGCGCTATTAACCCGACAAAGAAAAAGCTCCCGCCAACAGCTACGCTCCCCGATGAAAGGGCAACCGCGGCAATCGACAATCCGAGAAATTCCGACTTGATCGCAAGTCCCAATCCGCTAGCCGTCTGGTTGCCTAGACGCAACGTATTTAATTGCCTCGCTTTATAGAAGATGTAACCGAGGAGCACAAGTACCCATGGGGTCAGCACGCTAATGTAGCGCCAATCATCCCCCCACAGACTGCCTGCCGCCCAGCGCAGCATAAAATTCATTTGCGTATCGTCGAGCTTTAAGGTCAGGAAGGTCGTCACCGCGCCGTAACCGCTGCCGAGCGCCACGCCTGTGAGGATCAGACCGATCGGCGATATCGCTCGTCTTCGTCGATAGGCCAACAAAAAGATCAATCCCGCAGCCAACAGTCCGCCGATGAAAGCGAGCAAAGGCAGCACGATAAACGAGCTCGTCCCTAGCGAAGCGATATAGACCACGAAAATAAGCACAAACAACCCCGCGCCTGAACTAATCCCTAGCGTCCCGGGACTCGCCATGTCGTTGCGCAGCAGACTCTGCATCACGACGCCGGATGCGCCCATTCCAAGGCCCACCAAAAGCGAAAGTACAATCCTTGGCAACCGAAAATCAAACACAATCACATGTTGTTTGTCTGTCCCGTCTCCCAAAAAGACGCTCATGACGTCCAGCGGGGACAAGCTCATTTTCCCTGAATTGAGACTCAAGATCGACATTATAAGGATGAGAGCCACTAAAGCAGCATTCACGAACATCCCGCGCCGAAGGGTGAAACGCCGCTTGCTCATTCGAACTCCCTCCTTTGCCTGCGGGCAAGGAAGAGGAAGTACGGCACGCCAATAATCGAGAATATAATGCCAATCGGCGTCTCGAATGGCTTGTTGATCAGACGCCCGGCCAAATCGGCAAACACCGTGAGCAAAGCGCCGTAAACGGCAGCCGCAGGAATAATGTAGCGGTAATCGACGCCGACCAGATATCTGACAATATGCGGCGTGATTAACCCAATGAAGCCGACGGGCCCAACCACAACAACCGACAAGCCGGTTAAGACGAGTATAACGAGCGTAGACAGTCCTTTCACCATGCCGCTGCGAATGCCAAGCCCGTTCGCCACATCCTCCCCCAGGCTAAGCACCGTCACCGATGGCGACAAAATCAATGCCAGTAATACGCCGCCCACAAAAAAGGGCGCCACGATCAGCAGCTCTCCCCATTTGGCTCCGGCCGTACTTCCTGCCGTCCAAAATGCCAAGGCGCGTCCCAAATTATATTGGATCGCCAAGTATTGACTGAGCGCCCCGAATAGCATCGAAATAGACAAGCCGGCCAGAACGAGGCGCTGCGGCGTCATCCCGCGTCTGCCGAGTGATGCTACCACGTAGGTCATCCCGGTGGCCAATGCCGCGCCGATACAAGCAAACAACATCGTATGCAGGTAGGTAGCTTGGGGAAGCCATGCCAAACAGAGAGCAATCGCAAAGGCGGCGCCTGAGCTGATGCCCATCAGCCCCGAGTCAGCAAGCGGATTGCGGGTAGTTCCTTGCATGATCGCCCCGCATACCGCAAGACTGCACCCGACGATCAGATCGGCTATCGTACGGGGAAGCCTTAACGTCTGGATAATTTGATGCTCGGTCTGGCTTGGATCAAAGGAAAAAATCGCTTCCCATGCCGTAGCCAGACGCATGTCGGCAGTGCCAAAGCTGATCGACGCCGCCGACATCAGGATAGTCAATCCGAGCCCGACCACCATATAAAACGTGAAGCTCATTGCCCCTCGCTGCCTTAGAGCAGGCTTACTATTCATACCTTGTATCCTTTCTAGACGTGTTGCGCTGCACTACTCCAGGGCCCGCAATAAGGAATCTTTTACAAATTCTATTTGGGCTGCCGCAGAATAAATATCGCTGTAATAGCTGAAACCAAACGCCATTTCAATGACACGGTTGTTTTGGACCGCTGGCAAGGATGTCCAAATCTTGTCCTTGGATAAATCGGCCATCCCTTCAAACGCATTGCGAATAATAAAATCCCCCGTATATTCCGGCAACACTTCAAAGGATACCGCTTCGCTGTAGCTGTCCTTGTCGATGATTTGAGTTTTTACCGTCTCTGGCGCCCGAAGTCCCAAGGAAGCATACACAATTCCTCCCGCGCCATACTTATCTCCATGAACCTCCATGATCGAGTCCTCTCCGCTCTCGAACACCGTGACGGTATATTCGTCGAAGCCAGCCTGAGCCAGCTCCTCCTTTGCCTTGTTCAGGTTGGCATAGTAGGTCTCGATCACCTCCTCGGCCTCCTTCTGCTTGCCAAGCACCTCGCCAAGGAAGGTTAGGCGATCATCCTGCGTCATATCCCCTTGCGGGATAAATACCGTAGGGGCAATCTTGGAGAACTTATAGGCGTCCTCTTCGGAGATGACCAAAATCAAGTCCGGATCAAGCTCCATGAGCGATTCCGGCCCCCACTCTGCCCACCATCCCAGACTTTCGGCTTCGGAGACCGAATCGGAAAAAGCCGCGCCTTCGTAAACATCTGAAATGCCAATCGGCACAACGCCCAAGGAGAGTAAATCCCCCATCAGGTATTGGACAATGACCCGTTCCGGCTTCAACGGCACGGCCACATCCCCTAAGGTAGTCGACACAATGCGCGTCTGCTGTTCGCTGGCTTGGCCTGAATTTTGAACTTCTTGAACCTGCTGAACCTGCGTATTGGCTTGATTTCTCGTCTCGCCATTATTTACAGCAGTGCCTGCCGTGCATGCCGAGAGCAGCAGCATCGCGATCAACACTGCAGCTACGATCATGGGTTTGTTTTTGGTTTGTCCTAACATCGTGAATTCCCCATCTCTATACGATTTGACTAGATCATCCAGTCCTTTCTCATTGTATGGAGAATGATAATTATTATCAATGTCAGAATTGATGGAATGAATTGCTCTTTTGCGACGGTATTCACCAGGGGAGACATGGACATATTTCTTGAACATTCGAATCATATTATACTCGTCCGTAAAGCCGCTTCCCGCTGCGATTTCTTGTATCGATGCATTTGTTGCTTCCAGGTATCGTTTAGCTGCCTCGATTCGTTTTTTGATCAAATACTCTTGCATACTGCTGTTTTCCCGCTTGCGAAATAAACGTCCCAAGACACTCCTGTTCAAGGGAAGCATTTCGGATAGCGCCTGAATGGAGACTGCCTCTTTGTAATGCCTGTCCAAATATTCCTTGACCCACATGACGTAATCCGGCTCGATATAGCGGACATCGCCGTTTTTCAGTTCCCCATAAACAGAGTGAACGATCTGATACAGCAAAGCCTTGGCATAAAACTGGTTCATACTTTCTTTGGTATTCCAGGCATCCAGCATCGTTTGCATTTTATCTACAAAGAAAATCGGATTGCTTGGCGTAAATCCATACATCTGGTGGAACGGGTTGATCGTCTCCATCAGCGTGCGCAGATGAGGCTTATAAAAGGCGGGCGCTTCTGCTTTGTATAGGATCATGAACGCCCTGACATCCGCTTCTATCGGAGCGATCGATACCAGACTTCCCTTGCCCGCATGACAAAACCCGTACTGCTCCGTTTGATAGGATTCCTGATTGAGCAGTATGCTCGCCGGCGCTCCATGGGTATAAATAAACGTGCTGGCTGGCAACCGATAATTTTGCAACGGACGGTTTGGTTTAATTATGCTCTTCCTTATATCAATTAAAGATATCGCAGCACGCATCCAAACTTTCATCGCGATCTCTACCATCTCCGGCGTATAATAACGAACCATTTTTTGCCCTTCTGTCATGCCCATTCACTCCTCCAAGACTGTACCCTTCTCTCCCGTATTATAATTGAAAATCATTATCAATGAAACGACGGACTTGCTCATGGCTGCTTACACGAACATAAAAAACCCGCTTAGCGCCTGCAAATGCAGGGTTTAAGCGGGTGAGGATGTATCTCGTTACTTGTTAGTTGCCTTCCTTGCCGCGGAAGTAGCTCTGCAGGAACGCCTCGGTTCGCTTGGACTGCGGCCGGTTGAACACGTCATCCGGCGTTCCTTCCTCGATGATCTTGCCTTGCTCGAGGAAGACGACCTTGCTGGCGACCTCATAGACGAAGCTCATCTCGTGCGAGACGAGGATCATCGTCTGCCCGGAGGCGGCCGTCTTCTTGATCGTCTGCAGCACCTCGCCGACGAGCTCGGGATCGAGCGCCGAGGTCGGCTCGTCGACCAGCAGCAGCTTCGGCTGCATCGCCAGCGCCCGCGCTATTCCGACGCGCTGCTGCTGACCGCCCGACAGATGCTTCGGATAATAGTGCATCCGGTGCGACAGTCCGACCTGCTCCAGCTGCTTGGTTGCGATTGCGGTCGCCTCGCTGTCGCTCATTTTTTTGACGATCTTCAGCCCTTCCTTGACGTTGTCGAGCGCCGTTCGCTGCTGGAACAGATTGAACTGCTGGAACACCATCGCCGTCTGTTGCCGGAGCTGGAGGATCTGCTTGTTCGTGATCGCCGTGAAGTCGACCTTAAAGCCGTCCAGGTCGAGCTCGCCGCGATCCGCCCGCTCCAGACAGTTCAGCGCCCGCAGGAACGTCGACTTGCCCGCGCCGGAGGAGCCGATCAGCGCCACCACCTCGCCGCGCTCGATGTCGAGAGACACGTCGTCGACGATCAGATTTTTGTGGAAGGACTTCGATAGATGCTTGATGCGGATCATTTAGACATCCCCCCTTGTCGAAGAGAAAAAGGAGAAGAGACGCCGTTTTTTCAGCGGGTTGCCGTCAACGTCGGGAATCGAGAACTTCTTCTCCAGGTACTTCAGTATCTGCTCGATAACTATCGTCAGCGCCCAATATATAATCGCCAACGCCAGATAAACCTCGAAAAAGCGGAACGTGCTGCCCGATATAATCTTGCCTTGCGCCGTCATCTCGACGACGCCGGCGACGAAGGCCAGCGAGGTGCCCTTGAGCAGGCTGATCAGCGCGTTGCCGAGCGGCGGCACGGCGACGACAAGCGCCTCCGGGATGATGACCCGCTTCAGCACCTGGAAGTACGTCATACCGAGCGACTCCGCTGCCTCGATCTGGCCTTTGTTGACCGATTGCAGCGCCGCCCGGATCGTCTCCGAGTTGTACGCCGCTTCATTGCAGGAGAAGGTAATAAGGACGAACAGCATCGCCGGGATCGCATTGATGCTATAGTCGGTGCCATAGGTCATATTGATATATTTCAGTAACAGCGGGATACCGTTATACGACAGATAGAGCTGGATAATCATCGGCGTGCCTCGAATAAACGAGATGAACAATGTGATCAATTGGCTGAGCACCGGTACTTTTTTGATGCGAATAATCGCCAGCACCAGGCCGAGCACCAGACCCGCCAGCATCGAGATAAACGTAATCTGCAAGCTGACCGGCAAAAATCGCAGCAGCTCGGGAATCGCCGAGAAGACCGCTTCGATATCAAACAGCTTTCCGTTCAACAATCCGTTCAAGGCGTTCAGTCCTTTCGAGCGGAAGCAGGCCCGCTCCAGGGCCTCACGATCCAGCGCCCCTGCGCCTGCGCGACTTCCGTGTTGTATCTCTCGTTGCTGATGCGATTGAGTCGGCCGACCAGCGATGCTGTCGCCTGCTCGGAGGCCATCACCGGCAATCCTCGCTTCGTCACATGCGGATGGGTCATCTGCAGATCGATCGGGATCAGCTCATAATCGAAGCGGTTTTCGTCCCGAGAGAGATCGAAGGCGACCAGGAAGTTTTCGGAGAACTTCGGATCGCTGTAAAAGCCCGTCCAGTTGCCTTCGCTATCCTTGGCGCGATTTTTGTGCAGCGTCGACGGGAACTCACGCTCATCGTAGCCATAGGCGACGAACATCTCGGGCGGGATGATCGATTCGCCAGCCTCGAACTCCATAAACAAGCTGCCGAGATTGTAAAAAATCGGCTGGCCCTTGTACAGCTCCACCCCGCGCGTGAAGTGGCAGCCATGTCCGAAAACGCAATGCGCTCCCGCATCAATCGCCAGACGAGAAAAAGTCTCGATAAATTCGGCCGGATCGTCGGAGTACCAGTTTTCGTTACTGCCTTCGTGCGTATGCAGATTGACGAATACGAAGTCACTGCGCTCCTGAGCGTCGCGGATCGAGCGGAGGATCGCTTCCTGATCTGCAGCATTAGCCTCGGTGCGGATATAGGAGCGCTCGCCCTTCTCGAAGGTCAGATACCCTTCAAAGAAGGAACCGAAATCGTACTGATGCGCCGGCTTCTCCTGCGCGCGCTCGATCCGGCGTCCCTCGCGCATGCTGGCGTCGACGCCGATCCTGCGGCTGATCGCCTGGATCGTCTCGAAGTCCTGCTCCTCAACGACGTACGTTCTGCCCCAGCGCAGCGGATTGACGCCCGGACGCCCGGGCACGCCGTTGCCCGGATTGGAGGCGGCGAATACCTCGCTGCGCGTCACATCGACGGTGATGATAGCGATCCGGCCATCCACCGTATCGATGAATACCGGCTTGCGCGCCTCATGGAGATCATAGCCGATGCCGAGCGGCACCAGTCCGCGGCTCGTCGCTTCCTCGAGCGTATCGACGATGCCTTGCAGGCCGTAATCGCCGGTATGATTGTTGGCGAAGCCGACATACTTGATATTCAGACGCAGGAACTCGTCGAGCGCCTGCGGCCTGACGCTCGTCGAATAGCCGCGTCCGGCGGCGGGCGGCGTCGATGGACGCGGCGTGACGAACTCGGCGTTCGTGTACGCCTCATCTGCGCTATGCAGCAGCTCGAGCAGCTTCGGATCGATCGTCTGATGCAGATTGGCGCTGGAGAACAAAGCGTCTCCGCTGATGATGAATTTCATGACTGAACCTCCAGCTAGTAAGAATGAAGTCAATCCAATCTCAAACATTCAGCGCGGACAGCATGATTAGCTTGTCCGCGCCGATGGCGTCATGTATAGCTGCCAGCCCCCGTCTACTCGGTGACCAACAGTTCTTTTTTCGGAATATAGTTGCCGCCGAGCTGCTCCTCGCTAATCTTCTGCAGCGTGCCGTCGTCGTACATCTCCTTGATTCTCCGGTTCACTGCGTCGTACAGCTTGCTGTCGACCGTTTTGGAGAACAGGATGTACGAGCCCGGATCGCTGTTGGCGTTGGAGAAGGGCACCACCTTCAAGCCGGTCAAGCCATATTCGGCGATCCCTTTCTCTGCCGAGATGCGGGAGATGATGCGGACATCGTATTTGCCCGCCTCGATGTTCTCGAATTGCTTGATGAAGTTCTCTTCCGTATAGATGATCTCCACCGGATTATCTGCGTGCTCTTTATTGTAGTTTTCCAGGATCGTCGCGCCCGAGTTGCCCACCTCGGTGATCGCTTTGTAGCCGCCCAGATCCTCGAGCGCCTTCAGCTTCTCGTCATCCTTGCGTACGACGAACACATTGGCGTTTTCGATGATCGGGTAGGAGAAGAGATATTTCTCCCGACGCTCGCTGTTGGAGCTGAAGTTGTTGACGCCAAGCTGATAGCGGTCGTTGTCCAGACCATTGAGGATACTTTCGAATTCGGTCACTTCAACCTTGAGCTCATAGTCCGGCAGTCCCTCGAAGATCGCCTTGACGACTTCGACGTCATAGCCTGTCAACTCTCCATCCTTCTGATAAGTGAACGGGTTGCTGACCCCGCTAGTAGCCAGGACGATCGTTTTCTTTTTAGCGCCGCCGCTCTCTTGCGCCCCTTCCTCCGATGGGGTTGCTTTGCTGCCGCAGCCTGCGATCAACGCAGCGAGGAGCAGCATTACCGTTGCGATTACGTATGTCTTCTTCATGATGTACCCTCCGACTTAAGTGGTGTAAGAAATCTCGGCTTTAATTCCGACAATTCTTATTTGAATTGTAGAGATTATTGTAGAAGATAAACATCTTTCTGTCAACACTACCTTTCGATGTTTAAGATCCCCCAATTTCTCCTTTTCTATAATAGCTCAACTTCTTCGGAAATGCTCCCTTTTTCTTTACTTTGACTAGCTGCTTACAAAAATTATCTCCATACAAAATTCACAATAGCAAGCTATACTACGGGTAGGAGTGATTGATATGAAACATATTTTAGTAGTCGAAGACGAACCGGACCTGCAAGAGCTGCTGGGCGCTTATTTGTGGGATGCGGGATATGCGGTCGGAATCGCCTGCGACGGCATCGAAGCGCTGGACCTGTATCGCGAGCAAGCGTGGAACCTCGTCCTACTGGATATTATGCTGCCCAAAATCGACGGCTACGGCGTCTGCGAGCTGATCCGACAGCAATCCGATGTGCCGATCATCATGGTCACCGCACTGGAGTCCGAGGAGCATCAGCTCAAGGGGTTCGATCTGCAAATTGACGATTATGTGACCAAGCCCTTCTCCATGCCGGTGCTGTTGCGCAAAATCGCTGTCATCCTGCGGCGGACCGCCGTTGGCGACAAAAGCCAAAACCGACGGCTCGCTTATAAGGACTTGCTGCTTGATCTCGATGCCTACATCGTTACCGTGACCGGTCAGCCGATCGAGCTGACGAACCGCGAATTCGAGCTGCTCAAGGAGCTGCTGCTCAATCAGGGGCGAGTGTTAACCCGCTCCATGCTGCTCGGCAAGCTCTGGAATTATGATTTTCTGGGCGATGAACGGATTGTGGACACCCACATCAAAAATGTGCGCAAAAAACTGGATCGGGACTATATCGAAACCGTGCGGGGGGTGGGCTATCGTGTTGCGAAGGATCATGCCTAAGTTTACCGGGAGCTTGACTACCCGCGTCTTTTTGTTAACTGCGCTGTTGCTGACATCCGCTTGCGCCTTGACCTACGTCTTTATGGTCTGGGCCACTCCGATCACCGTTACCTCGATCCAGGATCGCTTGCTGGAGCAACGGACCGATCAGCTCGCCGAGGCGCTAAGCCATGCGACAGTTGAAGACAGCGACTCGTTGCTCACCCGATTCATGATCGATACGGGCGCCACAGCCACACTGGTGGATGCCGATGGCGTGCCAGTCTCGGAGGAGAGCGCTGGAGAAGCCAGTCCTTCCTCCGAGGAGGCGATGCCTGCCCCTGATCCGAAGGCAGAGCAGGATGGCTCCATCGACGTGTCCAACGCCACCTTCATCACACAGGCGATCAGTATCGATGACGAGGACGCCTATAGGACAGAAAGTACCCTGTCGATACCCGTTACCCTTCGCAACTCGGATCAGCCCTATCGACTGGACATTCAGAGCGGCGCTGCTGTCGTCAACCAGACGCGTCAAGCGTTGGCGAAGGTCTGGCCTTATCTGGCGCTGCTCGTGCTCACGGTCTCCACGTTGGGGGCGCTCTTCTACTCCCGCCATATTACCGGGCCGATCGTCAGGCTGAGCGGCATCTCCCAGAGGATGGCCGACCTGAACTTCACCTCGCGCTACGAGGAGAAGCGCACGGATGAGATCGGCTTGCTCGGACGCAATCTGGATAGCCTGTCGGAGCGATTGTCCGCTGCGCTTGGCGAGCTGCAGCAGTCCAATAGCGCCTTGCGGCAGGAGCTTGACCGCAAGCAGCGACTCGCTCAGCAACGGACGTCGTTTTTTTCTGCTGCCTCCCATGAGCTCAAGACCCCCCTCACCATCCTGAAGGGCCAGCTGTCGGGTATGCTCGCAGGCGTCGATATCTACCAGGACCGGGACAAGTATCTGTTGCGATCATTGGCCGTGACGAACCGGATGGAAGGGCTCGTCAGCGAGATGCTGGCGATCTCCAGATTGGATAATCCCGATATGATGCTGAGGCGCGAGCCCGTCGATCTGTCCGCCCTCCTCTCCGCCCAGATCGAGCAAGCGGAAGAACTCGCAGAGCAAAAAGAACAAACGCTGTCCGCAGAGGTGACGCCTGGCCTAATGTGCAGCGGCGATGCGGTCATGCTCAGTCGCGCCTTAGGCAATCTGCTGACCAACGCTATCCTCTATTCGCCCGAGCGGGCAGTCTTGTCCGTCATGCTGCGTGCGTACGGCGATGGCGCTGTACTGACGATCCGCAACGCTCCAGCCTCGATCCCGGACGAGGCGCTGCCTCATCTGTTCGATGCCTTCTACCGGGTAGAGTCGTCTCGCAACCGGGCGAGCGGCGGCAGCGGACTTGGTCTGTACATCGTCAAGATGATCCTCGACCGGCATGGCGCGTCATGCGATATCCGCAGCTCGGAGGAGGCAGTCGAGGTAACAGCGACGTTCCCTCCGCCACTCCATACAAACTCCATCTAACCCCCACATGTCCTCCAAATGCGCCTGTTATGCTTGGGGTACAAGCACATGACCGCCACGCATCACTTCGGCGACATAGGGAAGGGGAAACACAACGATGGAATTCAAATTAGAACGAATCGGTATGACGTATCCTTCAGGAAAGCAAGCGTTGCAGGATATCTCGCTAAACCTCCAGGCACCCAACCTGATCGGTCTGCTCGGTCCCAACGGCGCCGGCAAATCCACGCTAATGGGTCTGCTGACGGCCGGACTGCTGCCTACTGCCGGGACAATCCGGATGGATGGACGCCCGCTGGCCTCCTGCGAGCGAGAGCTAAAAGCCAGGCTAGGGTATCTTCCCCAGTCCTTCGGCTTGTATGACGAGCTGACAGTCTGGCAGTTCCTCGAATATATGGCGGCCCTCAAGGGCATCCGGTACAGTAAAGAAGCGATCCGCGCCGTCATCGCCGACACCGGTCTGGAGGACAAGCGCAAGGCCCGCATCCGCTCGCTCTCCGGCGGGCAACGACAGCGTGTTGGGATCGCGCAGGCGCTGCTCGGCGAGCCCGAGCTGCTCATACTGGACGAGCCTACCGTCGGTCTGGACCCGGAGGAGCGGATTCGCTTCCGACATCTGTTCTCACGGGCGGCCCAGCATCGGATCGTCCTCCTCTCCACGCATATCATCGAGGATGTCCAATCGGTGTGCAATCAGCTCGTCATCATCAACCACGGCAGATTGTTATACAACGGCACCCCCGAGGAGCTGATCCTGCGCGCGCAAGGCCATGTGGGCGCCTTCCTGGAGGAGGATGCCATCCGCGCAGATCCCACCGTCCGCGTCACATCCCGGGTCAATACTGCACGCGGGATCGCCTGCCGATGCGTGGCCGATCGAATGCCGGACTATGCCACCCCTGCGGAGCCAACGCTGGAGGAGGCTTATCTGTTCCAGGTCGAGAGAGGAGGAGACCGCTCATGAGAGTGCTGCGAGTCGAGCTGCGGCGGTTGCTGCGGGGACGGACGACGTGGATGCTGTCGCTCCTGACGATCGCTTCGCCGGTGCTCGGCTTGACGATCTATCGGCCCTTGTCCTCCTATGGCGGCAGCGGTTATGTCACCTCGGTTAACGGGACCTTCATCGCCAACCCCGCGTTGGCAGGCGCGCTCGTCGGGGCGCTCCTGTTCAGTCTGCTGACCGCTCTCGAGCTCAGCCGCGTCGCTCGTTACCGCATGGACGTCTTGACCGAAGCCATGATCTCTCCCTTCCAGGCTTACCTTATACGGACCATCGCGCTCCTGCTGACATCCGTTGCCGTCCAAGGCTTAACGCTGCTCGTCTGGCTTCCTTTCACCCAAGCTTGGATCGGATCAGCTTTTCAACTCGACCTGTATGTGGCGTTATATACGGCGATCATGCTGCCCGCCCTGTTGTATGCGGTTTTGTTTACCGCAGCCGCCTCCATCCTGACCGGCAGACTGGAGTTGAGCTTGACGCTATCTGCCGCCTTTGTGCTACTGAGCTTCACGGTCTGGCAGGACGATTGGCTGCTCCGCTGGATCAATCCGCCCATCGCTTATGTTTCTGATGCCTTCAGCGCTTCGCGCCTGCTGGACTCCGTGGTATATAATCGGCTCTTCTGGCTGCTGGCGCTCTCCGGCTTTTGGGTCGCCTCGTGCCTTGGCATTCGTCGCTATGCCCAGGCATTGCTCCCTTCGCTCCTGCGCAATGCGCGCCAGACCCCGCTGCTCCTGCTGTTCGTCTCGCTGGCGCTTGGCGCAGGGGTCAGCTACGAGCGGCAGCCCTTCGTGGATCATAGCGATATAGATCTAGAGGGGGTCTACGCCTACGAGACCGCCAACTTCGAGGATAAGGTGACGTTCTCATCCATCCATGTACAGGCTGTTCCAGATCTGGCAGCCCGGCGGCAGTCAGGGCTTGCGGTATACGAGCTGCATAACTCCAGCGGCAAGCCGCAGACTATCAGCTTCAGGCTTAATACGGGCTACACCTTCTCCTCGGTCACAGCCAATGGTCAGCCCGTCCCCTCCCGGGACCTGGCCGATGATATGCAGAATACAAAGACGATGGAGGTCGATATTCCCGGCGATGAGGCGATTGAGCTAAGGGTCGCATTCGGCGGCTTCCCGCAAGAGTGGAACCTGCTCTCGCTCTCCCAAGGGGGCAGCGTAGAGATCAGCCGCGACTACGTCTATCTGGCCAATACAGACTTTGCCCCGATGCCCGACAACTTCGCCTGGGAGGGCGAGGAGATGAACCCTTATACGATCGAGTTGACACTGCCCGCAGGCATGACGCCGGTACTGTTCGGAACGTCCGCAGCGCGCGATGGAGGGGAGACGCCGGAAGGCTCGCGGCGCTGGCTGATCGAGAGCAGCGGCTTTAGCGTCATCCTGTACGCAGGCGATTATGTGTCGCATCAGGTACAGGTCGGCGAGCTGGACATCGAGTTCTGGTATAGCGCCAAGCATGCGCCGCTCATGGAAACCTATGAGGTGGATAAGGTGCTGAAGCAGGTATTTGAATATTGCACCGCCACCTATGGACCTTTGAGCTTCTATAACGACAACAAGATGCGGATCATCGAGATCGGCACAGCGGGAGGCGGCTACGCCGGCAATGGGGCCAGCGTCATATCCGAGGACAGCTTCAGCGAACGGAGTCTGCGGGATGCCCGCAAGGGCAGCGGCGGCAATGAAGTGCTGGCGCATGAGATTATCCATCAGTGGTGGGGACTTGGCACTATGTTCGACTCGGTTGACTCGGATGACGCCTGGTCGTCGGAGGGGCTGACCGTGTATACAACCTATCGCTTGATGAAGGCGTTGTACGGCGAAGCGTACGCGCAAGCCAACTATGTCGACAAATGGCAGGCCGAGGTGGACGACTACTACCAAAACTATTATGTTCGCTATCCCCGCGTGCTGGACAAGCTGCCGCAGTCGTACCGCCTCCGTATCCAAAACGGGGTCTCTGCAATGAAGCAATACGCAGAAATGCCGCTCAAGCTGTTGAAGGCCGAGCGGCTCGTAGGCGGCGAGGAAGCGATGGATGCGCTATTAAAAAAGCTCTTTAATCGGGAGATCGATTACGCTGCGCCCTTCCTGACCTATCAGCAATTTCTGGACGCAGCCGGCTTGACGAAGGAGGCGTTATCGCTTGACTAAACTATTAGGCTATGAGCTACGGTTGATTATCGTCAGCAAGCAGTACGCGACCCTGCTCGCCGTCACGCTTGGCTTGGGCTGGCTGGTCCTCAGCACCCGGACGATTCAGGGCGTCGCGCATACCGCTCCTTTTTCTCCCTGGAGCTTTGGCCATTACGTAGCGACGCTGCTGCCCCTGCTAGCTGTGGCGCTCGGCGCGATCCTCTGGCGGCTCAGTCCGGCCCAGACCCGGCGGATCGGACCGTTGCTGGACGCCGCCACGCTCGCTCCGCTTCGCTACCAGGCTGTCAAGCTGATTGCAGCAGCCCTGGCATGG